>Ga0209636_10005306_pt1 | contig 13168 bp, 20 predicted proteins | sample DeeMarSWOR152_54_FD_187464 | JGI IMG/M metagenome (GOLD analysis project Ga0209636, IMG submission 187464) | Marine sediment microbial communities from White Oak River estuary, North Carolina - WOR-1-52-54 (SPAdes) (version 2) | ecosystem: Environmental > Aquatic > Marine > Intertidal zone >...
CAAAGCCATATGGAAGCCACGAGAAGAACGAATCGGCGCAATTACAGACATCAAATACTTCAAGCCAATAAAGGAGGAGACACCATGAGCCTAGACAAAATAACAAACCCCTTCCACATACGCCATTGGCTAGGCGACATGGAAGCAGATTACATCTACACGTTAGGCGTTGCTGGTGAGCGCTTTTTCAAAGAGATAAAGGAAAACGGAAAGATAATGGGGGCAAAATGCCCACGCTGCAACGTTGTCTACGTTCCGCCGAGAATGTACTGTGAGAAGTGCTTCGCAAAACTCGAGGGATGGGTTGACCTAGGCACAAAAGGTGTAATCCACACGTTCACAGTTGCTACGATAGATGTTGATGGTAAGAAACTACAGAAGCCAGTGATATATGCGTTGATAAAGTTTGAGGGAGCTTGCGGCGGGTTAATTCACAAGATAAGGGAAACGACTCCGGAGAAAGTGAAGATCGGCATGAAAGTTGAAGCAGTCTTTAAGCCATCATTTGAGAGGAAAGCCTCCATAAACGACATAAAACACTTCAAACCAACAGAGTAAACCCAACTTTCTATCTTTTTTATCATCAAACCAGACATTTGCAGCGGGATTTTTAGGTTACTGCATGGATACAATGTAACAATGTTTCTAGAAGTTTTAAATGTGAGGAATATCAGAGAAGTTATAGCCAAATCGAAACAACTAGTTCAGATTGAGAAAGACACCGTTTGAGAAGGTTGTTGTGAATGAAGAAGAAGGAGATGCAGCTTCTTGTAGAATTGATTAAGAATTCCAGCAGGAGTGACAGGAAGTTAGCAAAGGTTCTAGGAACATCGCAACCAACTGTGACTAGAATGAGAAACAAACTGATAAAGGAAGGATTCATACAAGAATTCACTGTGATCCCAGACTTCGCGAAGATGGGATTCGAGATTGTGGCAGTTACTCTAACCAAGATAAAATTCGATCCTGAATTGAGTGAGAGATTGAAAAAATGTGTAATGGCAAGACCAAATGCCATATTTTGTGCCGGGTGTGAAGGCTTGGGAAAAAATAGAATTTGCATCTCCTTCCATAAAGACTATGCCGATTATTATAGTTTCATCACGAAATACATGACAGAATGGAGAGACGTAATAGAAAGCTACGGCTCAATTCTGATCAGCATACCAGGAACAATTGTTAAACCACTCTCACTAAAATATCTGACAGAACTATTTGAAGAATAATCGATTAAAGCAGAAACAGAAGAACCTAGTTAGAGTCACAAAATCCCAATCATTCTTAAGATGGACAGAAGAACCCTTTTAATATCTCCTCCTAGATTTCTACAAACATGCAAATCCTACAATTATCAACCGTCGTGCCGCAAAACAAGTTTTCAACCGAAGAATTACTTGAAGTCTTCCCATGTAGACTTCCTGACAAAGTAAAACAAAACATACTGAACTTGGGAGTTTCAAAAAGACACCTCATCGAACATGCTGACTTGTCTTCAGGACAAGAGACAATTATGAGCGAAAAGGACCTTGTGGACCTTTGCCATGAAGCCTGCAGAAAGACCATCGAAAAAACCGGTCTAATCGTTAAAGATATAGGCTATTTCATTATGACTTATGATCAAAACCCGATTTTATGTCCGGGCCTCAGCCAACTTGTAACGCGAAGACTCGGCTTCAACCCCTTTGTTAAGCGTGTGAACCTTCAAGGAATGGCCTGCACAGCCTTTACGAAAGCCCTCGAACTTGCTGAAGACCACCTTGCTGGTCATCCAGAAGATCATGTTTTGATATGTATCTCTGGCGTGAACTCATACTGGTTCTTCAATCAAGTGCGAGGTATGAAAGACCTCATGGAAATCAGCAAAATTAACATGATAAAGAATGAAGACAAGAGGCAGATGGAACTTAGGAAATGGATCGCTGCAATGGAGTTTTTCCTCTTTGGAGACGGGGTAGCCAGCCTCGTTGTGGCAAATAGTGGCGATGGACCATCTGTCAGCAAGATGGTGGAAGTCACAAATGTTGGTGAGAAGGATTACTTAGCTGGATATGGCAGACTCTCAACCCTAAACGAACCCTTCAAGTTTGGCTTTTACTCGTACTTGGACAAAGAAATCCCTAAACTCGGAGTCAAATACACTTCTCTGGTCCTTAAGAAACTGCTAGAAAAAAACCGTGAAAAAGCCATGAAAGCTGCAAAGAAGTTTGCTTTTCACACAGGCAGCGAAAAAATACTCAACTGCCTAGCTGAACACTACCAAATTCAGCACGAAAAACTCAAGGAATCACATGAAGTGCTCAGAGAATACGGAAACTTAGCAGGGGCAAGCTTACCATTTATCCTAGAAAGAATAATTTCAGAGAACAAATTCTCAAAAGGCGACATCATTTTGACGCTCGGTTATGGATGGGGATTTTCAGCATCTGCATGCCTGTTAGAATTTCAGAAATGGCAAGAATGAAGCGATAGGTTTAAACCAATAAGAAAACAGCTTTTAGTTTCAATATGATACTTAAGTTAAGATAGGCTTGTTAAGGAGCGAAAGCTGAATGTCAGAGAAAGAAAAGAAAAACGAAATAATGGAAGAGCTAGAACGCTGGGAAAAGACAACGCTGCCCAAATGGATGAGACAACGCCCTGAAAGGAGAAGCGAATTCCGAAACCATTCAGACACGTTGATAAAAAGAGTTTACACACCAGAAGACGTCAAAGACTTAGATTATATGCGGGACCTTGGTTTTCCAGGCGAATATCCCTTCACGAGAGGCGTACACGGAACGATGTACAGAGGTAGGTTGTGGACTATGCGGATGTTTTCTGGATACGGAGCAGCAGAACAAACAAACCAACGATTCAAATATCTGCTGAAAGAAGGGGAAACAGGACTAAGCATAGCGTTCGACTACCCTACAATAACGGGATATGACTCAGACCATCCTTTTGCCAAGGGTGAAGTCGGCATATGTGGAGTTGCAGTAGCATCTCTGAAGGACATGGAAGTCCTCCTAAACGGGATCCCCTTAGACAAGGTTACAACCTCTATGACCATAAATGGTCCAGCAGCTATGCTCCTCGCCATGTACGTTGCAATAGGCGACAAGCAAGGTGTGTCCAGAGAAAAGATTGGTGGGACGACCCAAAATGACATGCTTAAGGAGTTTTTCGCCCAGAAACTGGGCATATTCCCGCCCAAACATTCGCTGAAGCTTGTGACAGACATAATAGAATATTGTGCTCGTCACTTGCCTAAGTGGAATCCCATAAGCATAAGTGGATATCACATAAGAGAAGCCGGGTCAAACGCCGTTCAGGAATTAGCCTTTACGCTCTACGACGGAATAGCCTACGTGGAATCCGTCCTCGAAAGGGGATTAAGAGTTGACGATTTTGCCCCTCGCCTATCGTTCTTTTTCGCCTCCCACAACAACCTGTTCGAAGAAATAGCCAAATTCAGGGCAGCTCGCAGGCTGTGGGCAAAAATAATGAAGGAACGCTTCCACGCTAGGAACCCACGGTCCATGTGGATGCGCATGCACGTCCAAACCTCGGGATGCACCCTTACATCGCAACAACCACTAAACAACGTCACACGTACCACAATCGAAGCTCTAGCAGCGGTTCTAGGCGGAACCCAATCCTTACACACAAACTCGTTCGACGAAGCATTATGTTTGCCAACTGAAGAAGCCGTCAGGGTCGCATTGAGAACTCAGCAGATAATAGCCCACGAAAACGGAGTAGCCGACACTATAGACCCGTTGGCTGGCTCATATTATATTGAAGCCCTAACCAACGAGATGGAGAGACAAGCAATGGAGTACATCCGAAAAATAGATGACATGGGCGGAGCCATAGCAGCCATAGAGAAAGGATTCTTCCAAAAAGAAATCGCCGACAGCGCCTACAAATACCAGAGAGAAACAGACGAGAAAAAACGAATAATAGTTGGCGTAAACGAATACAAGACTGGAGCGAAAGCCCCAATACCAATTTTGCGGATAGACCCAAAGGTTGAAAAGGAACAAGTCTCGAGACTACAGAAACTGAGAAGGGAAAGAGACAATGGAAAAGTGGAGAAAGTGCTTGAAAAACTCCATTACATGGCAGAAAAGGATGAAAACCTTATGCCAATAATAATTGACGCGGTAAAAGCCTACGCTACTCTTGGCGAGATCTGCGGCGTATTGCGGAAAATCTATGGGGAACATAAGGAACTTATAGTTATTTAGAAGGGGGAGAAAGACATGCAGAGCAAGAAGAAAATTAGAGTCTTAATCGCGAAACCCGGCCTCGACAGTCACGACAGAGGAGCGAAAATTGTGGCCAGATCCCTCAGAGACGCTGGAATGGAAGTAATCTACACAGGTTTAAGACAGACTCCGGAGCAAATAGCCGAAACAGCCCTCCAAGAAGACGTAGATGTCGTGGGTTTAAGTATACTCTCAGGAGCCCATAAGACCCTCTTTCCAAGAATAATGGAACTAATGAAAGGAAAAGGCTTAACAGACGTTATGGTCTTCGCCGGAGGCATAATCCCAGAAGAAGACATCCCGGAAATGAAGAAACTTGGTGTAAGAGAGATCTTTGGACCTGGAACCCCGACGGACACAATAGTCCAATTTGTTTTCGACAACATTCCCAAAAGAAACTGAACCTCGAAGACGTGCGATGCCATTGACAAAAACTGAAGAAATAACTCGAGGCGTGCTGGCTGGAGATCGCAGAAGTATAGCGCGAGCAATAACAATCATAGAAAACAACGCTCCTGAAGCACAAAAACTAATCGGCTCGATTTATCCTCACACAGGAAAAGCCTACATAATAGGGATCACCGGTCCAGGCGGCTCAGGAAAAAGTACACTCATAGAGAAGATCATACGCGAATACAGGCAAAGGGGCAAAACTGTGGGGATTATTGCTGTAGATCCAACCAGTCCCTTCACGGGCGGCGCATTTCTAGGTGATAGAATCCGGATGCAAGACCTAAGCACGGACCAAGGCGTTTTCATACGTAGCATGGCAACACGCAACTATCTGGGCGGAATAGCTAAAGCAACAAACGACGCCGCGAAAGTCTTGGATGCGTCAGGTAAAGACATAGTCATCGTGGAAACTGTTGGCGCTGGACAATCGGAGGTCGAAATAATCAAGGTAGCACAGACAATAGTTGTCCTTTTCGCGCCAGGCTTAGGAGACGAGATACAGGCAATAAAGGCTGGAATCATGGAGATAGGCGACATCTTCGTTGTGAACAAGGCAGACCGGGCAAACGCTGACAAAGCTGTGATGGACATCCAAGCAATGCTGCAACTGAACAACAAGAAGAGAACATGGACACCACTAGTCCTAAAAACTACAGCCCTCACAGGCGAAGGCGTCCCACAACTCATGAAAAAAATAGAAGAACATAGGCTTTTCTTAGAAAAGGAGTTAGAACGGAAAAGAAGCCGAGAAAAGGCTGAGGCTGAACTTGTAGAAGCCATAAAAGAGAAAGTGGCAAGCTCAATGATAGAAGAACTGAAAAGAGAAGGAAAACTCCAAGAGCTTCTGGAAAAAATTCTGGAAAAGAAAATGGACCCTGCCTCCATAGCTGAAAAACTCTTAAGCAAAAAATTCCGAAAGCAAGTTTAGAAGTGTCAAAGCAAATGCCTAGACTAGAACAAGGACTTGTACAAGTTTACACTGGAAATGGAAAAGGCAAGACTTCAGCCGCTTTTGGACTTGCCCTGAGAGCCATAGGTAGAGGATTAAAAGTCTATGTAATTCAGTTCATCAAAGGCGGATTCGACTACGGCGAACTCTACATAGTGGACAAGCTCCCAAATCTCAAACTGAAAGCTTTTGGCAAAGGCGAATTTGTGACGGAAAAACCGCCAAATGAAGAAGATGTCAAGCTCTCAGAAGAAGCTTTGGCTTTAGCTGAAGAAATAATCAAAGGTGGTGAGTACGACATAGTCATCTTAGACGAAGTTAACGTAGCTCTAAACTTGAAACTGATAAATCTTGAAAAAGTCTTGGAATTGATAAAGAACAAGCCAAAACATGTTGAACTCATATTGACTGGGCGTTATGCCCCCAAGGAGATAGTCGAAGCAGCCAATTTAGTTACAGAGATGAAAGAGGTTAAACATCCGTTCAAAAAGGGCTACGAAGCTCGGAAAGGAATTGAATACTAGTTCTTCCGCTTACGGCTCGAGCGCGTGAGTTAGGCTGTTTCGCCGATTTTTTTTCCTGTCTTGCTAGTCCATTCTTTGATTGGAACGGCGAACTGCTTCTCGACGTCGTTTCTGTATATGCTATTGTAGGTACAGAATGATCTTATTTTACCGTCTGGTGTGGCGTAATGAATTGCGCATTTTTGAACTCTGTCCATATCCAAGTTCCACACGTCTTGGAAATGCATTATCCCAAGCATGATAACCCTACGCATGAGATCTCCCAGAGCCTTGTAGCTTCCCTTAGTTATCACGTTCTTGATTAAGCCTCTAACAGGCCCAGACTTAACCATAGGCAGAAGCTTCAGCAACTTCATCTTAGCTATTGTCTTTTTGCCTTTGACGCCTGAATAGTATATGTCCCAGAAAATCTGGGCAAACTTGTCAACGTCAACATGTTTGGTTATAGGTTTGTAGGAGCCGTCGTTATCAATGATTATGAATGTTGCTGCTCCACACATAGGATGCATCGTGAACTCTGGATAAGTTTTGTTCTTTAACATTTCCATTCCCTTAGACACTGGAAGAGGCCAGTTAACAGGTCTCCAGTCCCACTTCGTCACGGCTCCGTTTGTCTGTTCCTCTATTAGTTTAATCGCGTCTGGTACTGTAATGCGGAGTTTCCTCATCTCCTCTTTTTTAGCTCTTCCAGCCATCGAAATAGGCTGAATGTTAATGCATCTGATCACATCGTGATTTTCTACAGCGTACCGAACTATTTCCCCTAGATCCGTATCGTTCACGCTCTTCGCTAACGTAACGACCAAAACTACTGAACTTAATCCTATCTTTCTTGCGTTTTCAATAACCTTCTGTTTTATTGGGACAAGATCAGTTCTTGCCCTGAGTTTCTTGTGGTTTTCTTCCCTTAAGCCGTCGAATGTAAGATACAGCGTGTCCATTCCAGCATCGCAAATCTTCTTAAAGTATTCTATGTCTTCTGCAATACGTAAGCCGTTAGTGTTTACTTCCACATGGCTTATCCCAGCTTTCTTGGCTTCTTTGATTAAGTCTGGTAAGTCGTTTCTCAGGGTTGGTTCTCCACCACTGAACTGAAGGGCGTTACACGCCCACGGCTTATTAGCTCTGAACAAATTAATCATGTCAACAATCTGCTCATACGAAGGTTCATAAACATAGTTTGCAACTCCAGCATACGCAAAACAAATAGGACACGCCATGTTACACCTGTTGGTAACATCTATTATGCCTAAAACAGTATGCGACTTATGCTGCGGACATAATCCACAGTCAAACGGGCATCCACTAACTACCTTAGTGTGGGGATTTTCCAAACCGCTACCTGCATATTTAGCATTATACCAGTTTTCATAGAACCATTTGTAAAGTTCAGCGTCTCCCCAATAAACGTCCTCAAACTTTCCATGTTCAGGACAAGTTTTCTCTAAGTAGATTACGCCGTTTTCCTCATAAATCCTCATCGGTACTTTTCTAAGGCATTCAGGGCATATGCTTGTAGAGTATGTCTCAAACTCTTTGGATTCCTGAGACTTCAACATTTTAACGCGCTTCCTGAAAGTCTGAACATTAGGTAAACGCAGAAGCTATTAATATTTCTAATCGTTGAGGGTTGATCGAAAGCAGACTTTTCGCTGTCATTTTCTTAGAATGTGGGCGAAGACGATAAATAGCTTAGCAAGTAATAGCATAAAACGTGATGTCCATGTCTGAAGAGGGAATCATAAAAGAAGTTACCGACCTTAGAGAAAGGGTTGTCAGATTGGAAGTCAAATTGGAAGAGCTAACTAAACGCATTGACAGTCTTGCAAACTATACCAAGGAACTCTACAATTATTTGCAGAAGCAATCCAGCAGCAGACCCACATTCTAGCAATCAGATAAAAAAAGAGGGGACCTAAGGTGGAGGCGGTGGGGGTGCTTCTGGCGCAGGTCCCTTTCCGAAGAATGCTTTGACATGAGGTCGTGTCAGGTAGTACAGTATTAGGATGTTGATTACTAGGGGTACGATACCAACGATTGCTATAAGAGATATAACGCTTCCTATCAAGCTCAGGATTGTGAATATCAGCGTTACCGTCCAAGCCCATCCTTGACCCGTCCAAAGACCCCAAGCTATGAGTAAGTAAATTATCGCGAATAGTGCACACACAACAGCCACAACTGTTCCAAGTGCAGTAAAGAAGCCAGGTTCTAGAGAACCGTAAGCATCGCCTTCCACCATAATTGTCTCTAGCCAAGCAAATATTATACCTGCAAGCGCCGCAACAACGAAGCCCAGAACCGCCTGAATCATTGCCAAGATTGACAGAAGTGCCACACCGAAAGGTCTTTCCATCTTGCTTTCACCAAACTTCATTTTATACGGTGATTGAGTATTTATTGTCTACGGTTTAGATTCCGTACCATTTTTCAGACATAAGTGTTTTGGCAAGTTTTAAACATGAAGCAATCTTTTATTCTATCGTGAACTTATATGGAGGAAGACAGTAAATGAATGAAAAAACTGAAAGAGCTTACAGCGGTAAGTGTGTTGATTGCGGTTCGCCTTTACAGTTGTATGAGATTGATTTTGATAAGGACAGACGGATTATGCAGTGTACTCGCTGTGGTCTATATCATTTCTACAAGAAGGGTCTCTTTGGTAAGTGGAAGCTTGTGAAGGCTGGTCGTGTTTCGGATTTATGGAGAAAATAAAATGACGGGACCAACCCATGCGGCTTTCGCTTTACTATGCTATTACGTCATCGCTTACCTTGCTGTATTGCCTATTAACGTACCGATGGTTTTGACTCTTCTTAATTTTGGAGACTTTCTGGCTTACTTCCAGCAAATTTCTGACCTGAATGACACTAGACTACTTAAGACAGCTGGTCTTCCACATGTGAAAGCGTTAGGTAGAAATCTTACGGGTTAGTTAGATGAGCTAGGCATGAACAAAATGAAGAGCATCTCTCAAATCAAGATTATCGACATCACTGAAGTCAGCGAATATGAAAAACATCTCTACAGGTGTCTTACAGGTCCATTTAGACGATATAAGAAAAGACAGAAATATTTGGAGAAAGCCATTCCAAAAGGATTTCGCAAAAAATTGTTGATTTCTGACGGAGGGATTGTTGGTCAGATAGAGTATGCACCTGCAGAAGTATCCTATTACCCAATAACGGGTAATAATATAATTGTGATGAATTGTATCTGGGTTCTGAGAAAAGCGAAGGGACACAACCTTGGAAGAAGGCTTTTACAAGACATGACAAAAAGCGAAAGCGATGCTGCTGGCTTCGCAACAATAGCCTTAGAAGATCATTGGAGCCCATGGTTTAAGAAATGGCAAATGGAAAAGCTAGGCTTCAAACCCATAGACTCGATTAAGGTAGTACATAAAACGAAGCATAAAGGACAAGTCTTCAGCATATACCTTATGTGGATGCCAACGACCGAAAACGCAAAACCGCCAAAATGGAAAAAGCAAAAATTTCTAGAAGGGATAACCTTCTGCACCGCACATCCACTCTATCATCCGCAAACCTGGAAAGGAAACATGTTTGAACCCAAATAACGGTGGTACATGAAAACGTATGAGGGGATAGTCCCCCAAACTTCCGTAAAATTCTGCAACAGAAAATCGTCAAGATACACCATGCTTGAAAAAAGGAGGCTTAATCTCATTTAGAAAATGCGAAAAGGGTCTAAAAACTGTTTATGTTAATGGAAAGCCATATAAATCACCATACCGCTGTTCAATTGCAAACTTGGAGAGACGATAAAGTGCCAAAATGGGGATACTCCATAACAGAAGAAGAACTAGACCCAGAAAAAACCGTTAGGGCAAGCGGACGAGAGGTTAGAGTATCCCCTAAATCAGCCCGAGAAGTGTGCAAAACAATTAAAGGAATGATGCTCACCCAAGCAAAACAATATCTTAAAGACGTGATGGCCAAAAAAAGGCCTGTTCCATTCAAAAGATTCAAAAAGAAGGCTGGACACCGCCACGGACTAGAAAAGGCTTTTGCAGGCAGATACCCTGTGAAAGCAGCAAAGCATATTCTAAAAATACTTGAAGGAGCAGAAGCCAACGGCGAATACAAAGGCTTGGACACTGAAAGACTACGCATAATTCACGCATCAGCATATCCTGGCATGAAGGTTAAGCGATACATGCCAAGAGCCTTTGGAAGAAGCAGTCCAAAAGTCGAAACCCTATGCCACATTGAAGTAGCCCTAGAAGAAAGACCAGAAACAGCAGGGGAAGTATGATGTCAGTCGTCAAACATTTCATATCAGAGTCCATGAAAAAGAATGAAATAGACGAGTTCCTCCAGAAAGAACTTGAAAAGGCAGGTTATGGCGGAGTGAACATATCAAAGACCCCACTGGGAACGCACATAGTGATCTACGCCATGCGCCCAGGCTTAGTAATAGGTCGAGGAGGGGGAACAATAAGAGAACTCGCAAAAATTTTAGAAGAGAAATTCAATGTTCCAAACCCTCAAATTTCTGTTTCTGAAATGGAGATTCCAGAATTAAACGCTTATGTTGTTGCGTCACGCATAGCATCCGCGTTACAGAGAGGCATACATTTTAGACGCTCGGGATACTGGGCACTAAACCGAGTTATAGAAGCTGGAGCCCTTGGCGCGGAAATAATCATAAGTGGAAAGCTAAGAACCGATAGGTCGAGATATGAAAAATTCAAAGCTGGATACCTACCGAAATGTGGAGACGCAGCATTAAAACACATGCGAAAAGCTGAAGTTCACGTTCAACTGAAACCAGGCATCCTTGGCGTGAAAGTTAGGATAATGCCCCCAGATGCAGAATTCCCAGATAAAACCAGAATAATTGAAAGCGTTCCAGAAGAAGAAACATCTAAAGAAAAAACTAAAGAAGAACCCAAAGAAACAAGCGGAGAGGAGGCGGCCAAGTAAATGCCAATATTGCGGGTCAAGGAAATACGTGACATGTCTTCTGAAGCGCGAGTAAAAAGACTAAACGAGCTTAGAACAGAGCTCCTAAGATTAAGAACCATGGTAAAGGCAGGGGGAACAGTAGAGAATCCAGCTAGGATAAGGGAGCTGCGCAAGACAATTGCTCGAATACTAACTATTGAACACGAAGAAAAACTTGGACTTGCAGAAGAGAAGACTGAGGGGAAGAAGAAATGAAGGTACTGCCAAACATAATAAGCTCCGAATTCATCGGAACCGAAGCTAAAGTCGCAAAAAGCAGACAAGAAGGATATGTGGGAATCTCTGGTAAGATCATAGATGAAACACGAAACACGTTTGTAATTCTACATAAGGGAGAACGAAAAAGAATCATAAAGGATTCAGCTGTTTTTAACTTCAAATTTTCGGACGGAACAATTGTTGAAATTGATGGTAAACTCCTTGTGAGACAACCAGAAGACCGTCTGAAAAAACGTATTAGGAGGCTATGGTAATGTCACTAGCCTTCAAAAAGCCTAAGAAAACATGTAACGATAGAAACTGTCCCTTCCACGGAGACCTCTCAATAAGGGGTCGCGTCTTAGAAGGTGTAGTTGTCAGTGCAAAAATGGATAAGACAGTCACAGTCAAACGTTACTATCTTCATTATGTTCCAAAGTTTAAGAGGTATGAGAGAAGATACAGCCGCACTGCATGTCACAACCCACCGTGCATAAACGCAAAAGAAGAAAACCGCGTAAAAATAGCTGAATGCCGCCCGATAAGCAAAACAGTCTCATTTGTCGTCGTTGAAAAACTGGAGGAGAAGTGAAATGGCTGCAAGGGCAAGAATGAGAGCGTTAATTGCCAAAGGAATGATCGGGCAAAAACCAAAAATCTCAAGAGGATTGCCCTGTGGCTCAGTGCTAAAATGTGCAGATAACTCCGGAGCCAAAGAATTAAGGCTGATCCAAGTCATAGGTTATAAAGGACGTCTACGACGTGTTCCATCAGCTGCAATAGGCGATAAAATAACTGTGTCAGTCAGACGTGGAACACCAGACATGAGAAAAAAAGTTTTTCAAGCAGTGGTTGTAAGACAAAGAAAACCCTACCGAAGGGCTGAAGGCATATGGATTCAATTCGAAGACAATGCGGCAGTAATAATAACTCCGGATGGAGAAATGAAGGGGTCAGAAGTTCGTGGACCAGTGGCAAAAGAGGCTGCTGAAAGATGGCCAAGAATAGCAAGCGCCGCAAGCATAATACTATAGGAGGAAGAACATGCAAGCAACAAAACCTATAAGGAAACCAACGAAACAAAGAAAAATGCTCTTCCAAGCACCAGACCACATACGCTACAAACATTTTGCAGCACCCCTTTCACCAGAGCTAAGAGCCTCACGTGGGGTGAGAGCCCTACCAGTCAGAAGCGGAGACGCAGTCCGCATAATGCGAGGGGACCATAAAGGATTTGAAGGAAAAGTCACCCGAATAGACAGAAAAAAATATAGAATTTACGTTGAAGGACTAACACGAGAAAAGGTTGACGGAACCACAATATCTGTTCCCATTCACCCTTCAAAGGTCATGATAACAAACTTAAATCTTGAAGATAAATGGCGAAAGCAGGTTCTGGAAAGAAAAAGAAAAGCTCCCGAGATTATAGAGGAGGTTGCAGAGAAACCTCCTTCAGAAGAGATTGCTGAAATAAAAGAAGCTGTAGAAGAGAAAGTACCGAAAAAGAAACCAAAAAGAAGAAAGACGAAAGTGGTTAGAAAGCCAGCGGAAAAGAAAGTAGAAGAAAAACCGAAAAAACCCAAAAAACGGAAAAAAGCGAAGAGAACTAGCAAAAAGAAAACTAAAGAAACTAAAAAAGAAGAGAAGCCCAAAATGAAGAAAACAAGAGCTAAGCGTAAAACAACCAAGAAAACCAAAGGAGGAAAATAATTTTGGCTAGAAAAGGAGGATCAACAGGGTTAAAACGTAAACCCGCACCGAAGTTCTGGCCAATACATAGGAAAGAGTTTTTCTGGGTTGTAA
>Ga0209636_10005307_pt1 | contig 13167 bp, 9 predicted proteins | sample DeeMarSWOR152_54_FD_187464 | JGI IMG/M metagenome (GOLD analysis project Ga0209636, IMG submission 187464) | Marine sediment microbial communities from White Oak River estuary, North Carolina - WOR-1-52-54 (SPAdes) (version 2) | ecosystem: Environmental > Aquatic > Marine > Intertidal zone >...
ATCGACGGCGATGGTGACAACGACGTCGTTCGCACGAATATCTGGTTCGAGAACGCCGATGGTAAAGGGATAAAATGGATCGAGCATGACAACATCGACTTCGGCCAGCCTAAAGCAAGGTTCCCTCTGATGACAAAGACGTGGGTGGTCGATCTCGATAAAGACGGTGACAACGATATCGTTGAAGCCGAAGGCGACTGTGCGAGCGGACGCGTGGCCTGGCATGAGAACACAGACGGCAAGGGCGGGGCGTGGGCCAGACACATGATTGCGGACAAGTCCGGCCAGGATTTTCATTCACTGGCTATGGCGGATTTCGACAACGATGGCGACCTCGATGTCTTCTCGGGCGGAGGCCCGTTGACGCAAGAGCCGCCGCACAAATGGTTCATCTGGGAAAACCTGGACGGCAAAGGTGGAAACTTCAAACAGCATATCGTTCTGACCGGCAAACGCTGTCACGAAGCCAAAGCGGCGGACGTTGACGGCGATGGTGACATCGACATCTGTTCCAAACCCTGGAACGGCGACGAGCACGTCTATCTTCGGAACATGCTTAAAGAGAATTCTTCAAAAACAAATTAGTGCAATGACGCGTAAATCTGGTGGCATTACGAAGTTAAGCGAGACTTTGTAGGAGACGGGCGGACGTCGCTGGACGTTTTCTGGCGGAGAGGTGCGTCGCTTCGTCTGCTGCTAATACTCGCGATCCTGCTTGCGACGGCAGTGGCAGATGTCCGCGCCACAGCGTACTACACCAACAGGTCCCTGGCCGGAGAGCTGGTCACCCTCGCCGAACAGGGGGAGAATCCTGCGGTATTACCGTTCGATCATCATATGGAAGGACCTCTATATGACTTGGGGCAATGGGCTGGATTGGTTTTATGGCGGTCGCGGCATTCTTTCACTCGCAAATGAGCTGTGGACGTCTAAGAACCTGTACAAAACCTCAAGCTCTCCTTCGGGTGAGCAGAAAGCTGAATTTATTGAATATGTGCTGATGACGTTCGAGTTCTTTCAGGCAGAGAGGTTACGGATCGATTCTTCAAGCGGGTCCAGGCTGTCGGAGGCCGTCTGGAGCGGGTGGAACTGGATACCATCGATGGCATGAGCGCCGCTCGCATACAATTTGTCGTCGAGGGAAAAGGTCAGTTTACCGTGACCGTCGGTTCGGCCAAAGGCGGCCTGCTCAAGACATGCCAATTGTTACCTTGATTATCCAAAGCGGCACCTTTTAAGCCGCACCGCTGCGCGAGTGCTACCTTGGCAACATTTACGTGATAATTCGCGCTGGAAGGCTCGATAGCGACCTGTTATAATCTCACACTCAGGATGGCGTGCGGGATATATTACTGCTATTTTGTTTGGGAGATACGATCTTGCACTGTTCGGGTAAGACAAAGTGGCTCAAGGTTGTGGCTATCTCCTTCTGCGCTGTGATGCTTTTGTGCACTCTTGGAGCGCGGTCTTGCGTGGGTTCAGTTGTTCTGGCTCAAGGTATCACCCGACCGGACTCGGCAGAAGAGGCGCCCGAAACCGAGACGCCGGATGAGGATTCGCGGCTGGTTCGGGAGCCAGTATTCTACGTGTGTATGACCTGCGGCATCATCTGCGCCGTACTGTGGTACGCACGGAGGCTCGTAGTAGTCGCATATGGCTATGGCCATGAAATACGATTTCACATCGGCGGATATGATCGCCGCTATCTCTGGGAGATTGCAGGAAAACAGACCTCGGAGAGGCGACGGTGGCTTTTTAGCCTGATAAATATCCTTGTTCCCGTCTTTTGGATCGCTACCGTCCTTGTGGGTCTTCTCGGGTACATGGTCATCCCGATGGCGAGAGCTATGATAGAACGACTCGGCAGATGAGCCACGCACTGAGAACCAATTGCCGGCAGTCTGATGTCAAATATCAAAAGCCGTTATTGACGAATGGCGGCTGTTCGGCTATGCTATCCTGGTTAAGAACGGTCTGAAGCTTCACAAAGCGGTGAAGGTATGAGCTATCACAGAATAATAATAGGCGATTCGAGAAGAATGGATGCGTTGGATGGCGAGTCCGTGCATTTGGTCATTACGTCTCCGCCCTATTGGGAGCTTAGCAATGTTTCCTGAAGGAATACATTGATATGAATGAAGCATTGGTTCAATGGACGCTACTTAATAATCTGGACTATTTGGGGAAGTCATTAGATTTCAATATAGCATCCAAGATAGGACAGGAGATTACGACTGATTTTGGTCGGATTGATTTCGTTGTTCAAGATTTTAAGAAGAATCAGATGATTGTCGAGCTTGAGACGATCCTGAATACCAAGAGCAAATTGGAATACTGCTTTAGCCAAGTAACGAATTACAAGAACATTAGATTTTCCCGTAGTACGGACTACTGCATCCTATACGCCTCGGAAACACCTTATCGGAACAGACAGTTAATCGACAACTTCGGTAGTAGATATGACGTTTTGACGCGAACATACTCGTTGAATAGGATTAAATCTTTATATGTGCAAACTGTTGAGAGATTGAGTTTAAGTTTTGGTTTAGCACTTCCTCAGCCAAAGAATTATACAATTTCTTTTTTGAGATGGTTAAATAAGATACTAAAACCGTTCGTGGATTTCCATAAAAGTACCTTAACAAAGTCGGAGTTAGCGAGCTACTTTACCTCATACGAGACAACGAATTTTAAGTGTTATTTAAGATTGGCTCTAGACTTCGAAATGGTCGAGGATGACGGTGCGCATTATTCATTGACCACGAATGGAGAAGAATATATAAGCAATTTTAATCCAAATGTATTCAACTCATCTTCCCGACAGTTGCCATCGATTGATCTAATGAATGAGCAAAAAAGACTCCTGCTTAGAATTTTGACTAATGGGAATTGGACTGTTCACAAAGTAAATATTTATTGGTTTTTGAGGTTCGTTGAGGTTACAAGTGGCCAGTGGATACCAAACTTCAAAGATTTTGCACAGGAAAAACTAGACATGGTAAATGGTTTGTTTGGCGTTTCTTATAAGAAGAGAACAATGTATGAGTTGCTCAACTTCACATACAATTTTTGTGCTGAATTGGAATTAGTTGAACGAATAAAATCTGGTAGTAAATACGATAGAATTTATCTGACACCTCTAGGAATAGAAATCAACAACATCTTCAGTCTCGATTTGCAGGCTAAGAAAAGCAGACTTAACCTTAATTTCAAGTATTTGGAATAATGGAAAAGGACTTAGACTTTCTAAAGAAGTTCCCGAGAAACCGCAGTGGACTTTATATTGTATATGAGATCTACACTTTTGACAATTTGTTTCGTTTACTATTGAAGAGCGATTATAGGCACGAGGAAGCTCTCGCTTTTATTCTCGCCAATTGCTCGCTCAGTGCTGTGGTGTTTCAGGAAAGAATTCACAACTGCATGTACGAGAACCTGGTTGCCGAAGATGCACTGTGTGCTGAACAGGCTGCTTGTCAAGCACAGATGATCTATAATCTTATGGAATAGTCGGGCAAGAGAATTGAAGATCATGCCCGGAGCGTTGTCATGTTATTTAAGAATACTATCGTAATGTTTAGGCTAGGATATTTGTGATGCTCAAGAGAACGCATAGTTGTGGCCAGCTCCGGCTGGATGACGCCGGCAAGAAAGTCACGTTGGCTGGGTGGGTCCACTCCTACCGCGACCATGGCAATCTGGTATTTATCGACCTGCGGGACAGAGAAGGTCTGACCCAGATCGTTTTCGACCCTGAGACTCAGCCCGATGCACACAAGCGGGCAAGGACGGCACGCTGTGAGTGGGTGATAGCAGTCGAGGGCGTCGTTCAGCCCAGAAGCGAGGGCATGGCGAATCCGAAGCTGGCGACGGGCGAGATCGAGGTCGCCGTGGAGCGACTGGCGATTCTCAATACTGCCAAGACTCCACCCTTCGAAATAGACAGTGCCGAAAGAACAGGCGAGGAGCTCCGCCTCACTAACCGGTACCTCGATCTTCGCAGGCCCGCAATGCAGAAAAAGCTGCGGACGCGCCACCAAGTGACAATGGTGGTACGGGATTACTTCGACAAGTTGGGCTTCTGGGAGATTGAGACGCCGATGTTGGCCAAGAGCACCCCGGAAGGTGCGAGAGATTTTCTCGTGCCCAGCAGGCTGCATCAGAACTGCTTCTACGCACTGCCGCAATCGCCACAGCTCTTTAAGCAGATTCTCATGGTCAGCGGCGTTGATAAGTACTTCCAAATCGTGCGGTGCTTCCGCGACGAGGACCCCCGTGCCGACAGACAGGCGGAATTCACGCAGATCGACGTTGAGATGAGCTTCGTTGACACTGATGATGTAATCGCCGTCCATCAGGGCTTGATCGCTCGGGTGTGGAAGCAGATACTGAACGTGGACGTGCCACTGCCGATGCGGCGGATGACCTACGAGCAGGCAATGGCTGATTATGGCACCGACAGGCCGGACCTGCGTTTCGATATGAAGCTCAAAGACATCTGCGACCTAGCCAAACAGAGCACATTCAAGGTCTTCACTTCGGCCGTAGAAAAAGGTGGGGTGGTCAAAGGACTCTGTGCTCCCGGCGGCGAGAAATATTCCAGAAGCGATATCGAAAAAACACTCGCCAGCTTCGTGGGCGATTACGGCGCCAAGGGGCTGGCCTGGTCCAGGGTCAAGGCCGAGGACGGCAAACTCTCACTGCTCGGCGGTTCTGCCAAGTTCTTCGGCCCGGGCTTGCAGCAACAGCTACTCGACCGCTTCGAGGCAAAAGACAGTGATTTGCTTTTGTTTGTCGCCGATAACGAACAAGCCGCCAACAAGGCCCTGGCTCCCTTGCGGTGCAAGCTTGCCCGCGATATGAAGCTTTATGACCCGGGTGGTTTTGAGTTCGTATGGGTCGTGGACTTTCCGCTATTCGAGTGGAACGAAGACGAAAAGCGATACGATTCGCTGCACCATCCGTTCACCTCTCCGGTCCAAGAGGATTTGGACAAGCTCGATACCGACCCGGGGAATATCCGCTCACAGGCCTACGATGTTGTCGTTAACGGCTCTGAAATTGGCGGCGGAAGTATTCGTATCCATGACCCGGCAGTTCAACAGAAGGTCTTTGACCTGCTCAATATCTCGAGAGAGCAAGCACAGCAGCGGTTTGGTTTCTTCCTCAAAGCTCTGGAATACGGCGCTCCGCCGCACGGAGGAATCGCCTTCGGCCTCGACAGGCTTGTCATGCTACTTACCGGCACGGATAATATTCGAGATGTCATCGCCTTTCCGAAGACCCAGCGAGGCCAGTGCCTCATGACCGATGCGCCCAGCGAAGTGGACCAGAAACAGCTTGATGAGCTTAATCTGCGAATGCAAAGACACTCGCACATCATCGAACCCGAAACTGCCGAAGAAACGTGATAGCTGACAGCCGTTGGAAAACCAGAAATTTGCAAAATTGACTCAGTATCAGGAGGACTAAAATGCCGGATATCCTGCAAAACTGGGAAACCGCAGCCTGGCTGGTGGGCTTACCCGTATTCTTGGGCCTGATAGGTCACTTCTTGGCCATCAAAATGATCCGAAAAATTGTCCGGCGCACCGGAAGCGTCATGGACGACTCACTGGTCAGGCACTGCTACCGGCCAGTGCAGTGGCTCGTTGTTCTCGTTGTGATTCGTTTGGCTCTACCGGCTGCACTGACTGGTGAACTGCCGTCGAGTGTAAGCCACATCCTCAGCTTATTCTTCATTGCCACAATCTCGTGGCTCTTGATTGGAGCAGCATATGTATTGGAAGATTATGTGGTCGACCGTTTTGAAGTCGGCGTAAAAGATAATCTTAGAGCTCGGAAAATACATACCCAGCTAAGGGTACTAAAGCGAATAGTCATTCTCGTGGCAGGCATCATCGGGCTTTCCACGATGTTGATGACTTTCCCCAAGGTCCGGCAGCTTGGTACCACGATTTTAGCGTCAGCAGGGATCATCGGTATTGTGGTGGGTATGGCTGCCCAACGGACCATAGGCGCATTCATAGCCGGCCTGCAAATCGCGTTCACTCAGCCCATTCGGGTGGACGACGTCGTCATAGTAGAAAATGAGTGGGGGCGAATCGAAGAAATTACGCTGACCTATGTGGTCGTCAAGATCTGGGATCTGAGGCGCCTGGTTGTACCCATTACGTACTTCATCGAAAAACCATTTCAGAACTGGACTCGTGTCACAGCGGATATCCTGGGCACCGTATTTATCTACGTCGACTACACAGTTCCCGTCGACTCTGTCAGAGAAGAACTTCATCGAATCCTGAAGGAATCAGAGCTGTGGGATGGCAAGGTTTGCGTGCTACAGATCACCAATGCTTCTGAGCGTACGGTCGAACTGAGGGCCCTTATGAGTGCTGCGGATGCTTCAACTGCGTGGTCTCTACGGTGCGAAGTAAGAGAAAGGCTGATAGATTTTATTAGGACGGAATACCCACAGGCTTTGCCGAGGGTGAGAGCCGAATTGCACGAACTAAAAATTGATGAGAAATAGACACGCTGTTGGACCCGGACCTTGCTTTTTGGCTTTGAGGGCTTGGATTTAGGCTTTTTAGGCAGAAGAATAGAAGCATATGGGAATTAATGTGAAGCGTATTTGGCAGAAGCTTTCAACGCTTTTGCGGTTACGGCCGTTGTCACTGGCGAAAAAAGTGCAGGCCACATTTGGGGCAGCAGTGATACTTGTCTTGACGCTGGCACTTTCGATCCCCTATGTCTGGATGGACCAGCTTATAAAAAAGGACCTGCTCGATGCGGGGCGGGCAAGGTCACAAGCACTGCTCGACCGACACTTCCAACTCAAAGACCCCAGCCAAACTCTTCCTCCATTAGATAATACCGGGCGGGAGCGTGATGTGAACGATCCCGAGATGTGCTGGATCAGCTTCACAGAAGACGATGAAAACAGGCTGTGGCAATTGAGCGAAGAGGCCGTCGAGATGATCGCGACTCTGAAAACCGATCCGGACAGGGACGACAATATCCTTCTGGTGAAAAGAGAAGGCCGTCTGGAAAGCGATTATGTACGAGTCTTCAGGGCAACCGAACAGTGTACAAGCTGCCACAATCCGCAAGGTTCCGCAAGCGCATTTGGGTTGAATAAACCGATAGGTGCGGTACTTGTTCAAGCTCCAGACCTTGCCAGCGAAATCGGCAAAACCGTCTTTCTGAATCGCGTCTGGATAATCGTCGCCGGCCTGATCGGCGGCACCGGTGCAATCGTCGCCTTCTATATGATAACCCAGCGTCTGATCCTGCGACCCATCCGGCAACTGCGGGCGCTCGCAAACAACGTTGCCGAGGGAAATCTCGAAATAAGAAGTTCGATAGCTACCCGGGACGAATACGAAAAGCTGGCTAAGGCGTTCAACCACATGCTCGATGCGCTGCAGGCGACGCAGGAAAAACTACGGCAGGCAAACAGACAGCTCGATGCCAAAATAGCGGAACTCTCCGAGAGAAATATCGAGCTGTTCAAAGCCAACAAGGTAAAAGGCGAATTCCTGGCCAATATCTCCCACGAATTCAGAACACCGTTGAACGCCATTCTGGGTTTCGCCCAGGTGTTGCGAGAGAGACCTCACGAGTTGAGAAAGGAAAAGGCTCAAAGGTACGCTGAAAACATCATCACCAGTGGAAACAGCCTCCTGAATATGATTAACGACCTGCTGGACTTGGCGAAGACCCAAGCCGGAAAAGTGGAACTTCACATAGAAGAGACGTCCGTGGACGGTTTGCTTAAAGCCGTGCTGTCTCAGTTCTCGCTGCTGACGAAAAAAAAGAAAATCAAAGTCAAATTGGTTCTCGATTCAGACTTGCCTCCTCTTATGACCGATGTTGGCAAGGTCCAGCAAATACTGTACAATTTTCTAAGTAATGCGGCAAAGTTTACGCCCTCGCGGGGCAGAATTGAAATTCGAGCCCAGTTCCCGTCGCCCGGTGCCCAGGGCGCCGGGCCTGATTCACGAATGGTCCGGATTGCGGTAACCGATACCGGCTGTGGTATTGCCGAGTCTGACAGGGAAAAAATATTTGAAAAGTTCCGGCAGGCTGATGGCTCCATAACCCGCAAATCAGCCGGTAGCGGGCTTGGTCTTGCCATTAGCACCGAATTAGCCGCTATGCTCGCAGGCAGTATCGGCATGGAAAGTCCACCCCAAGGGCAGAGCGAAGGCTCAACTTTCTGGCTCGACATCCCTGTCACACTCACCAAGGAAAAGAACGAGGCACAGAATACCCACGGCAAATCCGAAATTCGAGGCACCAAGCACGGAACAAATGACGAAGGTACAAGATTTAAAGCAGACTGAGTGGTGTTTGCCAACTTTTAAATATTTTGAATCTTGAACTTTTTTACGAACTCGAAATTCGGTATTCAGGTTTATGCCAAATCCGAGACAACGTGTGCTTGTTCAGCTATAAGGGGAAAATCATGCATCTGATCTTTTCGTTTCTATTTGGCTCCCATTTTGGCCGGCGTCGCAGAATAGGAAACCTGTTCTTTCTTCTCTTTGTAAGTGCTGGTTCTGTAATTGGGACAGCGCTTGGCGGCAACCCTGCCACTGGCCCCGGCCGGACTCATCCATTTTCCGTTCACGATATGCTGGCGATGGACAGGCTCGACGATCCCCAGGTTTCACCGGACGGCAGGTGGATTGTTTTCGTGCTCCGGGAAACCGACCTCGAGGCAAACAAAGGCCGAACCGACCTCTGGCTCGTTCGCGCCGATGGAACCGCTCTTCGCCGTTTGACGTCCCATCCGGAAGGGGACTCTAATCCCCGCTGGGCGCCGGACGGCAAATCGGTCTGGTTTATATCCGCCCGCTCCGGTTCGGCACAAGTTTGGCGTATCAGGATTGACGGCGGGGAAGCGCAACAGATAACAGAGGAACCTCTCGATGTGGGAAATCTGGTCGTCGCGCCCGATGGCAGGCACATCGCCTTTACAATGGAGGTCTTCGCGGACGGCAATACGCCGGCCGAAACGAAGGACAGACTCGACAAGACCGAGCAAAGGAAAGCGAGCGGACGTATCTACGAGCGAATATTCGTCCGGCACTGGGATACCTGGAAGGACGGCCGGCGCTCACATCTGTTTGTGATTCCGTCAACGGGAGGCGATGCCACAGATGTGATGCAAGGCATGGACGCCGACACGCCCTCCAAACCATTCGGCGGCCCGGAAGAGATCACGTTTACTCCGGATGGCAGCGGCATTGTTTTTGCGGCACGCGACGTGGGCGCCGAAGAGGCCTGGTCAACAGACTTCGATTTGTATTTAGCGCCTGTGGACGGCTCCGAATCGCCTAAATGTCTGACTGAGAAAAACACGGCCTGGGATACTAATCCGGTTTTCTCGCCTGACGGCAAGACGCTGGCTTACCTTTCCATGACCCGGCCCGGCTATGAATCCGACCGCTTTCGAATCGTCCTTCACCGCTGGCCCGGTAGTCTGGAGCGGGTTCTGACCGAGAACTGGGACCGTAGCCCATCTTCCTTCTGCTTTTCGGCAGACGGCAAGACCATTTATGCAATAGCAACTAACACAGGTCAAAGGTCTTTGTTCGCCGTCAGTGTGAAAACCGGTGCGGTTCGAACGGTTGTGAAGGAAGGCAGCGTCGGCCGGGCGCAGATCGCAGGTGACAGGCTCATCTACGCGCTGAATAACCTGTGTTGGCCAGTGGAGCTGTATTCGGTCAAGCCTGACGGCAGCGATGTCCGGCGGATCACGAATATCAACTCTGAGAAAATGGCTGCCGTTCGTATGGGCGAATACGAGCAGTTCACGTTCGCCGGATGGAACGATGAAACCATTTATTGCTACGTGGTCAAGCCCATCGATCTTGACCCCGGCAAGAAATACCCTGTGGCCTTTCTGATCCACGGTGGGCCCCAGGGTTCGTTCGGTAACAGCTTCCATTACCGCTGGAACCCGCAGGCCTATGCGGGCGCAGGCTACGCTGCGGTGATGGTCGATTTCCACGGCTCTGTGGGATACGGACAGGCCTTTACCGATTCGATCCGAGGGGACTGGGGCGGTAAGCCTTTGGAAGATCTGCAGAAAGGTCTGGCCGCAGCCCTGGAACGCTATAGTTGGATGGATGGCGATAGGGTAGGGGCCTTGGGTGCTTCATTCGGGGGTTATATGATTAACTGGATCGCCGGCAACTGGCCTGATCGTTTCCGCTGTCTGGTCAATCACGATGGCAATCTCTGCGAGCGGATGGCTTATTTCGACACCGAAGAACTCTGGTTCCCCGAATGGGACCATCTCGGCACACCCTGGGATGATCCTGAAAACTACGAAAAGCACAATCCGGCGAATTTTGTCAAAAACTGGAAGTCGCCGATGCTGGTGATCCACGGTGCGCTGGACTATCGCGTGGCAGATACGCAGGGGCTTGGTACTTTTAACGCCTTACAGCGGCGGGGAATACCAAGTAGACTGCTCTACTTCCCCGACGAAAACCATTGGGTGCTAAAGCCACACAACTCCATCCTCTGGCACAAAACAGTGATCGGCTGGCTCGACCGTTGGCTAAAGCAATAGCCCACTTTAGAAGTAATTGGAATGTGTCTGCGGGTTGGCCTGACTTATTTTATGCCTTGCCAGCTCCTGGAAATACATTATCCCGAAGACTACCCAAAGGTAGCCTTAGTCAAATTGCCACTTAAGGTAGCATATCATATATTAACCGTTCAGACAAATAGGAAGAAGTTATTTTGGGTACTTGAAATTGATCCCTGCAAAAATCTGATCAAAGAAGTATTTCATAGCTTTTGTTTGTCAACTTTTTTAGCCTTATCTGTTTACAGCCAGTCACCAACCGGAAAAGGACATTCAAAGTGGTGCCAAATTTTGACCTTTTCGTAAGTCTTGATATTCCAGGTCTTATGAAATTGAAATTTCGTAGAATTTGGAGATGACGGGTTTTTGAGTTGTAATCAGAACCTGGAATCCACGCCCGATTGCTTTTGGTGTTTTCTTGCTGTGTGCTGGTGTGGTACAATACACGCATGTCTGGTATGCACACAGTCGGTTATGACGAAATCCAAATCGTGCGCTCGGCCCTTATCAAGAATTAACGCGGTGTCTAAGAATGTCAATACGAAATTGTCCATGGTCAAGCCGAGTAGCAGCTGCAGTTCTGGTAGGACTGACCTGGTCGATGGTGAACAGCCCTGCAGCTGAAGACCCAGTGGCGCAGCGCCAACGGCAGCTCCGTGATACGATGCAGCATATTCTGGTTCCTTATCTGGGCACAAAGCCGGGGCCCGCAAAAGGCTATGCCAGCCCGCGACCGTGGCGCAGCGCCTTGGCCAAGCACACGGCCTGTCTGCTAAACGGAACGAACCGGACCCAAGCCACAGCATGGTTTCTGGACAATAGGAATCTTATTGTGGGGGAATGGGAAATCCTGATGTTGTTGCGGTCCTATCATGCCCTCAAGGACAACGAGTATTTTCGGTCAAGCGGTGCCAGGCAGGCTGTTGAGTTGTACCTTCGCCGCTGCTGGGGACAGACGCGCACCGAGGGAAGCAAGGTTAATTGGAAGTTGGACGGATACTGGGGCTCGGAGAATCACAAGATAGTCCAGTTCTCGAACCGGCTCCTTCTCGAAGAGATGGCCGCCCCAGTGGAAGATAGAACAATCCGGGACTTGGCCGCACGACAGATTATCATGTGGTGTCGCGAGAAAGCGTTACGCGGGTACACGGAATATGCATCCACGCACTACACCGAACGCACCCTGGCGCCTCTTCTGAACGTCCATGACTACGGCATCGATGCTCAGCACAAATTGCGTGAATGGTGCCGGATGGCAATCGATCAGTTGTTGGCTGAGTACACACTGCTGAACATCAACGGCTTCCGCGGTGGGGCACTGCGACGATGCTACCAGACCGACATACCGGGGTACCCGAACGCCGAATTGAACAACGGTGTTTTCGACGCGATGCTCGTGGCTGGGTACGTTTTCTTCAACAATACAAAGCTGCTTCCCATCACGTATCGCGCCAGTGACCAGTCGATCATCTATACATTTTTGGCGACGACCACCTACAGACCGACGCCCGTTCACGAGTCTTTGGCGGACCCCATTCGCCGGGGGACGTTGTGCTGGAAGAGTGGCCGACGTTGGGATCACGAGGGTTCGCAGCCCACGGTCCCAGACACCTACTGGTACGCTTGGATCACGCCGCATTACATCCTGAGTTCTATTCGCATCCCGGCAGACATTGTCTGGGAAGGAGCAGTCAACGGCGGCGTGCCTTATCGCCTGAGCTTTTGGGACCCGCAGGCGATGATCGGGACACGGGTGGCCGTGGGCGGCTCACCGAGAAGCGAAGTCGCGGTCGCGCCCGATCCACCAGACCAAGGGCCGCTATTCCAGCACCGGGACGTTCTGCTGTATCGCGGCACGATAGACACGTACCGAGATATCCAGCCAACGATTCCCACCGGCCGCGGGATCGATCACACGGAAACGGACCCGCCGTATCGCTTCTTTCGTGAGCCGGGAGCTAACGGCGAGAGTGTCTATGTCGGTGTTGTGGAGCGGAACAGGCTTGGAGTTATGGAAGTGAGGTTGGCCAGCCAACATCAAAGCTGGAAAGCGTTCAAGCTGGACTTCAGGGATAATGCCGCTTTATTGAGGGAGTCCGGCGAGATTGAATACGAAACGTGCAACGGGGATCAGATACGGTTGCGAGACGGCAAAGCCTACGTCAACGGCGTCGTCCAGGAACTCGGCGACTGGCCCCTCTACGACAGCCGCCTGATACGAGGAGATTGGCTCAACCAGAGTCCGGATGCAGGGCTCATAACAATAGGAGATGAGCAGATAGGACACCTGGTCCTCGATTTCCGAGAGCCAACCCGCCCTCGCCGCAAACTCACACTATCGCAGACAAATCCACAATAGGGAGGAACCTGGCAATGAACTCACAGAACTCACACTTTACCCGGCGAGCATTTCTAACGACGACCGTTGGCGGTATACCTCTTGCCGCCGCATATCCCCTGTCTACGTTCACAGGTCCGCAGACGGTGACCATGCCGCTTCGCCCATTATGGTGAAAAGCGCCCAAAAGGGGGCCAGGAGTTGCATGTCGTAGAGGGGTGAAAAG
>Ga0209636_10005308_pt1 | contig 13164 bp, 11 predicted proteins | sample DeeMarSWOR152_54_FD_187464 | JGI IMG/M metagenome (GOLD analysis project Ga0209636, IMG submission 187464) | Marine sediment microbial communities from White Oak River estuary, North Carolina - WOR-1-52-54 (SPAdes) (version 2) | ecosystem: Environmental > Aquatic > Marine > Intertidal zone >...
CTGTTAGAGGGCATGAGGTAAAAAAAGACATCTCCATGCTCATGCGTCTCACCAAGGGTAACTATGTGGCCTTGAGTAAAGGCCAGGAGTAGTTTTCAAAGAGCTAAAATGTTACGGATGTAGATATAATCTTCTTGGAGTGAAGAGAGGTCAAACATGAGAAGAATCTTGCCCACGGTTCTGGACACGAAGCATGAGAGTATTCTTTCTCAGGAACGGTCAGTGGCAAAGGCCGTGACGTCAGCCGTGATAGAATCAAAACCGCTCACGGTATGGGAAATAACGATACCTATTCTGTTTATTGCCAATTTTTTCAGATTTAGGAGGAGCAGAGAAATATTTACCCTGAATTTCCTATTTACGAAAAAGCTAGCACTCGATGCAGCCTTCGACATGATCAAGGAAGGCCAGGACAAGGAAGAAGCCGTGGCTCGAATTAAGGTTAAAACCAAAGAAATCCTTGCCTCCGACAATAAGGGGATTTACTCGCAAAAGATCCGCCAGAGGCAAATGAAGGAGATTGACCTGCTCATAGACCACTATCGGAAACTTCTCGAAGCTGAAGGCAAAGACTATGCTTCTATGATGAAGAATGCCTATCATACACGCGAAAACTATAACGCCTTCCTTGTCCGGCTCAAACAGGCTGAGAAAGAGGTAAATACTGCAGCGCAGCAAACGGTCAAGGTAGTAACCGCTTACGACCTCGTTTCCAAAATGGAAAAAGCTACGGAGAGAATACGATCAGCTCGAGCCGAAAAGATTTTCGGAATTGATAGTTAGAGACAAAATGCTGAGCAGTGAAGAACTTCACGTAGTCTATGAGCGGGCCTACATACCAGAACAACTCCCCAGCTATGTCGAGGCAGTTTCTTCTGCCGAGCCACATCTCCACGACGACTGCCTTTGCTTTACCCGTGGAACCCACCTCATCTTCATTGGTTACCCTCTAAAGATGGCGGCAAGCGGCACGCCGCGATCCTACGGATCTGCCTGTGAGCGTTTCCGCCCGGCCACGGTGGCAGTCATCGCCCCTCAACTCTGGTTCCCGCATCAACCGTACCAAAGCCAACCAGCAGATAGCTACTATAGACTTGAGCTGCCATTGGGACGTCTTGATCCTGAGTTATCCTATATGGTGCGGCGAGCAGCTCGGGAGCTTCAAATCAGAGAGGGAACATTCGGTAAAGATCACCGTAGGCTGGTTAAAGACTTCATTTCCGGACACGAATTGAGTCAAGAGCATAAACTCATCTTTGAGTGCATTCCTTACTATCTAAAAAGATCCAAGGCAGCTCGGCTCCTTGAGGCAAGAAAAGGGGATGTTCTCGTTGCCTTTACCATCGTGGACCTGGGGGCAGCCCGTTACGCCTTTTATCTTTTCAATCTTCGATCAGCTGCACAAAATGTCCCCGGCGCCTCTGATCTGCTCTTCTTGGAGATGGTTAGCCTAGCCCAAGCTGAGAGGAAGAAAGCGATTAACCTCGGGCTGGGCATCCACCCAGGCATTCGGCACTTTAAGGAAAAGTGGGGGGGGATTCCCTTCCTTCCGTACTGCTCTACTCTTGTCACCCGCAAGCCCGATGAGCTAAGCTCCCTGGTGGACAAGCTTTGATAGGAGGTTTGGGATCTACTTAATAACCAAGGCCTTTCAGAAACCTGATGATTTCGGCATTGACCACTTGAGGGCGTTCGAGGACTAAACAGTGACCGGCATCCCTGACGATTACCAGCTTGGAGTCGGGTATTTCGGAGTGAAGAAGACGGGAAAAATGAGGTGGAGTCCGGTCATCCTTTTCTCCGACCATTATCAGGGCCGGCACCCTGATCTTCCTCAATTCCTCCCCAGCTCCCCAGTCCCTGATACTCTTGGCGACTTCAAAGTAGTTTTCCCTGGGGTTATGAACAAGGTCAGCCATTACCCAGTCAAAGACCTCCTTTGGCGCTGTTGGTGAAAGCATATTCTTTACTTCCCTTTTGACCCTTTCTTCTTCACCAGGAAATCGCTCAGCCGCCCTATCATACTTTCGCGGTGAGGTGAAGTCCATGAGGAGGCTGAGGCGGGCCTGCAGGTACTGGATCATGATCCTGCGCTTCATCTGTGGATTTCTATGGCCTCTGGTGGCAATCAGGATCAAGGCTTTCACCCTTGACGGATGATCCATGCAATACTGCATGGAAATAATTCCGCCCATTGACCAGCCAACCAGAGCGGCCTCCTCGACTCCAACCTTTTGGAGAAGGATATCCAAGTCCCTTGTGAACCCATCAACCGAATATGCTGCTTTGATCGGGCTGGATTGTCCATGACCTCTCACATCGAGGGATAGCACCTGGTAGCCCTTGGACAATTCCGGTACCTGCCATCTCCACCATTCATGAGAGGCCCAGGCCCCGTGAATGAGCACAAGAGAGGGTCCCTTTCCGGTGACATCATAGTAGAGCCTGCCGTCTTCCACTTCGACAAAAGGCACCTCTATTCCCTTTCTTTGATTCTCTACCTTCAGGAATATCCATATATGACACACACTAAACAGAGTAAATAATACATCACAGTAATTCAAGTGCAGACTTTCGTGCCTTGCAGCCAAAAAAGGAGGTTTCCAGGCAACTGGATTAAGGTATCGTATTTTAGCTTGCATTTTAAGAATCATTGGATATAAAGAAGCCTGAGTCTCTCAAGTCAAGAGATCCCGGAAATATACGAGGTAAAACTTGCTCTTCACAAGCTCATTAGTATTTCTGTCTTGAGTTCTGCGAAGGCAACAACTCTCAATCCATAATGAACTCAGCTCTGGAGGTATGATTATGAAGGAGATCTTCTGGCATTCAATGGACGGTGATGCTGTCTTAAGAGAACTGGAGACTGACTCTCATAGAGGTTTGGGTGACGAGGAGATCAAAAAGCGCATTGAAGAGTACGGATACAACGAACTTAAAAGGGAAGAAAGGATCTCACCACTCACCATACTATTTAACCAGTTCAAAAACATCCTCATGATCATCCTTATTTTAGCCATCATACTTTCAGCCCTGGTTGGGGAGATAGTAGATGCTGCTATTATCATGGTGATCGTCATATTCTGTGCGGTCCTGGGATTTAGCCAGGAGTATCGGGCAGAACGGGCAATGGAGGCGCTGAAGAAGATGCTTTCTCCCACCATTACCGCTATCAGGGGAGGCAAGGAAGAAGAAATTCCCTCAAAGGAGCTCGTCCCAGGAGATATCCTGCTCCTGGAGGCAGGGGATAGAATCCCTGCCGATGTCAGATTGATAGAAATCCATTCCTTGAGATGTGATGAGGCCTCCCTTACAGGAGAATCGGCCCCTGTCGGCAAGGATATGAAGGTGCTACCGGAAAGCACGCCCCTGTCAGACAGAAAGAATATGGCCTTCACTGGTACGACTGTGACCTATGGAAGGGGTAAAGCGGCGGTTACCAGCACGGGCATGAAGACGGAGTTCGGCAAGATTGCCGAGGAGGTAGCCGCCATTGAAGTAGGAAAGACGCCCCTGGAGAAACGAACCGATGAGATTGGCAAATGGTTAGGGATCATTTGCCTTGGTATATGTGGGCTGGTTGCAGGGATCAGCCTCATAAGGGAGCTGATAGTTGGTTCTGTTGACCTGAAGTTTATCATTACCATGGTTATGTTTGCCGTGGCCCTTGCTGTGGCAGCAGTCCCTGAGGCCTTAGCAGCTATTGTCACAGGGGCTCTTGCCCTTGGTATGCATGCTATGGCCAAGAAAAATGCCCTTGTCAGGAAGATGCCGGCAGTAGAGACCTTGGGGTGCACAACGGTGATATGCGCTGACAAAACAGGGACCTTGACCAAGGGCGAAATGACCGTACGAAGGATCTTTTCAGCTAACCGTATGATTGATGTCGCAGGTGTGGGCTACACACCCGAGGGAGAGTTTACGGGGTCTGAGAAGGCGGATGTTGATAACGTTAAATCTCTACAGTTGTTTCTTCAGGGGGGCCTCTTATGTAACGATGCAGATCTCCACCGGGAGGATGAGAAGTGGGCTATAAAAGGGGATCCCACAGAGGGGGCCCTTGTGGTAGCAGCTGCTAAGGCAGGTCTTCAAATACATGAAATGAGGTTGGCATGCCCAAGGATAGAAGAAGTTCCTTTTAGCTCTGAGCGAAAGCGAATGACAACTGTCCATAATATGGACGATTCCAGATCGATGGCCTTTATGAAAGGGGCTCCCGAGGTGGTCTTGGAGAAATGCTCCTATATCTTCGAGGCTGATGAAATAACGGAATTAACGCCTGAGAAAAGGGCTCAGATATTGAAAACAAATGAAGAGATGGCCCTCGATGCCCTGCGGGTTCTTGCAGTAGCATACAGAGAGCTCGAGAGAGATAGTGCACTGGTCGAAGAGCACATCGAGGTGGATATGGTCTTCCTTGGCCTTGCTGGAATGATAGACCCACCACGGGAGGAGGCCATTGAGGCCGTTAGGACCTGTAAAGAGGTCCATATTAAGCCCATCATGATCACAGGAGACCATAGACTCACGGCCATGGCCATAGCCAAGGAGCTTGCCATTTACCAGGATGGCGATCTCGCCTTAACAGGTGAAGAACTAGAGAAAATGGCAGATGAACAGTTCGAGGAAATCGTTGACAAGGTTACCGTCTATGCCAGGGTATCTCCTATGGACAAATTAAAGATTGTCAGGGCTTGGCAGGCCAGGGGTGAGGTGGTAGCAATGACAGGCGACGGCGTGAACGATTCTCCTGCCTTGAAGAATGCAGATATTGGGGTGGCCATGGGGATAACAGGTACAGATGTGGCCAAAGAGGCATCGGATATGGTCCTGAGCGATGATAACTTCGCAAGCATTGTGACGGCTATTGAGCGGGGCAGATGGATATATGATAATATAAAGAAATACCTTACCTACCTCATTAGGTGTAACATTACAGAGGTTGTGGTAATCGGCGGGGTTGTCTTGATTTCCGGTCCAGAGCATTTGCCTCTTTTACCGGCAGCCATACTCTATATAAATCTGGCCACCGATGGACTGCCTGCACTTGCTCTTGGGGTTTCACCACCCGACCCTGATATCATGGAAAGGCCGCCAAGGGATCCAAAGGAGAGTGTCTTTTCATGGGATGTAAGGGCCTTTGTGCTACTGGCGATACTGATTGAATGCCCTATCTTTCTGGGGATCTTTTACCATGAATTCTACAATATTGTCCATGCAAGGACAGAAATATTCTTCATGTTTGTAATCATCGAATTGATCATCGCCCTCAATTTCCGCTCGATGAGATACAGTATCTTTAAGGCACTTCCCCACAAATGGCTCCTTATTGCCATTGTATGGGAGCTTCTCCTCATTACCGTGTTAATACAGATTCCGGCAATACGTGGGGCCTTTGGAATTGTAATGCCATCAGCCTCCGATATTGGAATGATCTTAGGTATCGGTTTAATCGTTCTGATCTCAATGGAAATTGTAAAGGCGGTCCTCAGAGCAAAGGTGAGGGCAGGAAGAAGGATCAACCCTTAGGCTGGTAATCGAGATAGTGGAGGATCTTGCGTCTTTTAAGAAAGATTGTCGAGGCAATCGAGCCAGGCCTCATCGGACATCGTTGTCAACGACCCATGACCCGGATAAACTGTGGTTTTGGGTGGGATCACGCTGTTGAGCCTCTTGAGACTCCTAAGCATCAATCCCATGCTGTGTGGTCCCCATATCTTTCCAAATTCTCCTTTCAAGAGGGTGTCTCCGCTGAATAGCGCTTTGGCCTTTTTTACGTAGAAACACAGTGAGCCCAGCGTATGCCCGGGTGTATGTAAAACCTTTATCACGGTGTCTTTCAACTCCAACGTTGTATTGTCTTTAACAGGCAGATCTGGCTCTAGGTTATCGTCTGATTCCTTGAGGAGATCGAGATCTAACTTGTGGAGACAGAACGTTCCGCCGAAATCCCTCTTAAGCATGGACACTGACTGTATGTGTGATTTATGGGCATGCGTAACGAGCAGGTATTTGAGGTCGGCTCCCATTTCATCTAGTACATTTCTTATATCATCGTAAGCATCAGCAGCATCTATGACCGCGGCTTCATCACCGTTGATGAGCAGGTATACATTGTTCTCAGTAGATGGAGATAGGAGCATCTTTATGCTCAAATTTCCTTCATCTATTTTCATACACCTCCCGGGAATGTTCCCTGTTTTGTTCGTTCTCAACTATTGCTCTCTCCTCTCGATCATGGAGAGCCCATTCAGGTAGGGTCTTAGGGCCTCCGGAATAATCACACTTCCGCCAGGCTGTTGATAATTCTCCAGGATCGCCACCAGGGTTCTTCCAACTGCCAGACCTGAGCCGTTAAGGGTATGGGCAAGTTCCGTACCGCCACCCTTCTTTCTTCTGAAGCGAATATTTGCCCTTCTGGCCTGGAAGTCTGTAAAGTTACTGCAAGAGGATATCTCTCTAAATAGCTGTTGGCCTGGGAGCCAGACCTCAATATCATAGGTTTTAGCAGCAGAAAAGCCGAGATCACCGGTACACAGTGAAACTACTCTGTAGGGGAGCTCCAGGCGCTGCAAAATCTCCTCTGCATCGGCAGTTAAGGACTCCAATTCCTGGTCTGAATCCTCAGGAGAGCAAAATTTAACAAGCTCCACCTTATTGAATTGGTGCTGCCTGATGAGCCCCCTTGTGTCTTTACCGTAAGAGCCTGCCTCTGAACGGAAGCAAGGGGTATAGGAGACATACCTGATGGGAAGCTCTTCGAAGTCCAGGATTTCATCCCTGTGTATATTGGTAATCGGCACCTCTGCCGTAGGAATAAGAAATAGATCCCAGCCATCCACCTTGAACAGATCCTCTCTAAATTTGGGTAACTGACCTGTTCCGGTCATACTCACGGAGTTAACAAGAAATGGAGGAAGGGTCTCGATGTAACCGTGATGCTTGGTGTGAATATCGAGCATGAAATTGATCAGTGCCCTTTCTAAGGTTGCACCTAAACCGCATTGAAGAGAAAATCTGCTCCCAGCTATCTTGGCTGCCCGGGAAAAATCAAGGATATTCAACTTCTCTCCAATCTCCCAATGTGGAAGAGGCTCACTATCAAAGTCCCTAATCCTTCCCCAGCTCCTGAGGACCGGATTATCGTCGGCATTCTTGCCCACAACCACTGACTCATGGGGGATATTGGGGACAAGCATCAAGAGCTTGTTCGGTTCATCCACTATCTCAGGTAGTTCAGATTCAATCTCCTTTATCTGTTTAGAGACAGTCTTCATCTCAGAGATAAGGGTTGATGCATCTTCTCCTCCCTTTTTCATAGCCGCTATCTGGTCAGAGACCTTATTGCGCCGATGCCTGAGCTCTTCAAGACTGGCCAGGATAGATCGCCTCTTGTCATCCAGTGATCGAAATCTGGAAAGATCAAGATCATAACCCCTATTTTTGAGCATATCACTTACCAGATCCAGATTGGACCGGACAAATTTTAGGTCAAGCATCCTGCCTCCTTAGTGTCCGTTGGTTACAAACCCTTCTGGGAAACAGAAGTGGGGTGTTCAAAAGTCTGCTGGATTTAGGCATAAGGTTCTTAGGTAGTTTACTTGCCAGCAGGAGAAGAACTTATCGCCTCTACCTCAAATTCGCTCACGTCTTTGGGCAGGTTACTGAAAACAATCATAAAAGGAACAGAAGAGTTGGGAAGGATATTTGTATTGATCTTATTTTTGCCAAGCTTGTCCCGTAGCCGATTATCTATCTCTTCCATCGACAGGGATAAGAGCTCCTTATCACTGATTGGGTTGCCAGCATAGACGATCATGTTTTTGACTACCGTACCTTTGGAACCCAGGATATTGGATTTGATCCTGATAAAGCTCCTCTTATCTGGGTAATTATTTATCACCAAGCCTTTAACAACAAAGAGCCTACCCGCCTTCTCCGAATCCACAAAAGAACCACTTAAATCTCTAAAGGATAGTCGCTTGTTTCCCATGTCAAAGGCCTGCTCTTTAGATAGGGGTTTTTTAAATAGATGAAAAGATTCCGGTAGGAAATCCGGTTTCAACACCATCAAGGCAGCTCCACCTCCAGCAAGTATAAGAATGATTAACAAGATTGTGATCCATAATCTTGATATGCCCCTTTTCTTAATAATTGGGCGAGGCTTGACTGGCTCTTCTACCTCTTTTACCTCTTCTTCCCTTTCTTCCACTTCCTCTTGGGCCGTAATCTCTTGTTCTACCCTGGCTGCCCTATCCAAGGCCTCATCGATATCGAGGCTTTCTTCCTCTACCGCCTTCCTAATAACACCCGAGTCTAAATAGGATAATTCGTCAAAAGAAATTTGCTCTATCTCCTGCTCTTCCTCTCCGATCTCCACCTCTTCCTCACCAATCTCCTCCTCAACCTCTTGGGCAATGGTTTTTTCAAGATCCGAGAGCAGATCCATCTCTTTAGAGATCTCTTCTGCGGCTATCTCGCCTGTGTCTGCTAATTCATCTGCGGGGGCTTCTTCAATCTGTAGCTCTTCCTCGGGCGGGAACACAGTAAATACATGCTTACAACTGGAGCATCGAACCTTTGAGCCAGTTTCTTTCAGAAGACTTTCGTCAAGGTTAAACTTAGCATGGCATTTCTCACATTCAATTATCATGTCTATTCTCCTTAAGACTAGTCCTTTATTTCTAAGTTAACCATAGAGGGTAGACCTGGTGCCAGGTCTCTTCCTCTGGAATCTTCTCAGTATTCCGCAGTCTCTAAACAAAAGGTCTTCTCATATTTAGCTCGTCACCAATTAAAAATAGATATTGAATATTCAAGCAAATGTCAACTAATATTCATGGGTTGTTATTAGGTAAAAGTAGCTGTAACCTGGCTCTATAAAAAAATATCTTGCCATGAAACCCTTTCCGCATGTTTTACCTATATTCCGAAAGGTTTTCTCCTTGACAATAAAAGGTGCTGTAGCTTATATCTTTCGCTAAAATTTACAATAGTTTTAGTCTGTAAGGTAGTCCATGAAAGAGGTTATTAGATGGAGAAGGCATTAAGAATAACTAAGGTAGAATCCTGTGTTATATCCGTCATGGAGAAGCTCCCCATCCTGTCCTATTACACCACCTCCAGAGGTTGGTCTTTTTTGATCAGCTGGGGACACCGGCTGGCTGGATTGACACTTGTTGGCTATATGTTCGCTCATATCTATACGTTATCCCTATTATTTACGCCTGTAACCTTTGACGCGGATATGAAATTGTTGCACAATTTCGTCTTTTCCTTTCTTGAATGGGCCCTGGCTATTCCTCTCATATTTCATTCCTTGAATGGTGGAAGATTAATCCTCTATGAGCTCTTTCATATGAGAGAAGATGAAATACTGATACGCTGTATGGTTGTCCTTGGCCTTATCTATATCTTAATGCTCGGGTTTTTCTTTGTGGAGGAAAGCCGACAAATAGCAGTCGCTCTATTCTGGTCGATCACTCTTGCTGTGAGCCTTGTTGCCTCTTTCATTGTTCTTAACAAGATCTGGAGGACCGGTAATTCAATCCTCTGGAAACTCCAGAGGATTACCGGTGCATTTATGATTCCTATGCTATTGGGCCACATGCTATTTATGCATATGAATTATCTAACAGGCCATAATAGTAAAACCATTTTATTAAGAATGCAGAACCCCTTTATGAAAGGGGTGGATCTTGTTTTTATCCTTCTCCTCCTTTTTCATGCAGGCTATGGCGTATTCAGTATTATTGCCGATTATATAAAGCCAGGTCTCGTACTCAGATCTTTAACGTTGCTTGTTATTATTGTTATGGCTATATCAGCCTTTTTTGGTGTGAGGCTTATTGTAGCCTTGTAGAGGAGATGGTGATGGGAAAAACATTGACTATAGATTCTACCATCAGCTGTGACGTCCTGGTTATTGGCGCTGGTGGTGCAGGCCTGAGGGCTGCCACTACTATTTGCGAGCGGATACCAGCAAAAAAGATTATAGCCCTTACAAAGGTAACCAGTCCGCAAAAGTCCCATACGACAACAGCACAGGGAGGCATGGCCGCAGTTGATCCAAAAGACCCCATAGACAGACCGATATTTCACATGTTTGATACCTGGAAGGGTTCAGATTGCTCTGCCGACCAGAATGTGGTCAAGAAGGTCTGTGAAATGGGCTGGGAAGAGGTGGTCTGGCTCGAGAAGCATGGCATGCATTTCAGCAGGACAGAGGAGGGGAGGATTGCAAAAAGACCCTTTGGCGGGCATATGTTGAACTTTGGTGAGACTAAGGCCTTTAGGGCCTGTTATGAAGCAGACAGGACCGGAAAGGGCATAATGGACACTGTCTGGTCTGAGTCCCTCAGATATGGGGTCGGTTTTCTTGGTCAGTGTGTAGCAACAGAACTGCTCCTTAAAGAGGGCACCTGTATTGGTGCCGTTATCTTCAGATATCCTGAGGGTAAGTTCTTGGCTATTCTGGCAAAGGCAACAATTATGGCCACAGGTGGTAACACCAGGATGTATCAGGTTAGTAGCAACTGTCGAGGAAATACCGGCGATGGCCTTGCTCTTGCATTAAATGCAGGCCTCCCGGTGATGGATCTCGAGGCAGTCCAGTTCCACCCCACAGGGATGGTAGGGCCTGGTATCCTGGCCAGCGAGGCACTAAGAGGAGAGGGAGCTATTCTCAGGAATAAGGATGAGGAACCCTTTATGGAGCGGTATGCACCTACGGCCAAGGATCTTGCCCCAAGAGATCTCATCTCCAGGGCAGTTGTCCAGGAGATGAGGGAAGGGAGAGGTCTTTTTCACGAGGGTCATAATGCACCTCATGTGTGGCTGGATTTGAGGCACCTTCCGAAAGAGGTTCACGAGAAAAAGATACAGGAGGTATGTTCCTTTTTTAAACGCTTTGTTGGTGTTGACCCGGAAAAGGATCTCTGTCCTGTTACCCCGACGGCCCACTACCAGATGGGGGGGATACCTACGAATGAATTTGGCGAGGTTCAAAGTGATACCCAAAGCATTGTTCCCGGTCTCTTTGCCTGCGGAGAGGTTGCTGCTGCTTCCCTGCATGGCCTCAACAGGCTTGGAACAAATTCCCTGTTGGAGTTGATAACCATGGGCAGGGTTACCGGGGAAAGGATTGTTGAATATCTAAGAGATGCCAAAAAGCCGGAGGATCTTCCTCCTGACGCCAAGCATATCGCTTTTAAGCAGTTCTCCACCTATCTTAATGCTCGGGGAAAGGAACAATATGGCCAGATCAGGGATACACTACGGAATCTCATGATGGAAAAGGTAGGTATATTCAGGACAGAGGAGTCCTTGGTGGAGGCTATCGAAAGTCTAAGAGAATTGAAGGAAAGGGCAATGCATATAGCGGTGGGGACAACGTCCCTGAAAGCGAATCAGGATCTCTGGCAGATATGGGAACTTAATAATCTGATAACGGTTTCCATGGTCATTGCCCAGGGAGCACTGATGAGGAAGGAGTCAAGGGGGGGGCATTTCAGAGAGGACTATCCAGAAAGGAGCAATGAGTTTAATTATCACACCCTTGCTTCTATGCCTGAATTTGATACGGTCACCTTTGGCAAGCGACCTATAGATATGAGTATCTTTGAGGCCAAAGGGGAGCGTTTTGAGTTGTTTGACTATATAAAAAGAGAGTATTGATCTTTTGAAGAGAGGACACCGATGTCAAACTCTTATACTATCACATTAGAGATAAACAGGTACGATCCTGATACCGCACTATCATGGATTCAGACCTACAAGGTAACGGTTGGTGGTATACTTCGGTTTGTAGATGTGTTGCGCAAGATTAACGATGAACAGGATCCAACCTTGGCCTGGGCCTCTTCATGTGAACATGCCCAATGTGGCAGTTGCGGGATAATCGTTAACGGCAAACCCCTTCTTGCCTGTGAGCTCCTGGTGAAAGATGCGGTAGAGCAATTCAATACCCATACATTCAGATTAAGGCCCTTAACCATAGCCCCGGTTTTGAGGGATCTGGTTGTAGACCTGGAGAAGGCCTATGATAGGGTTCACAAGGCCAAACCATATCTTATCGAGCCGGCCCCTCCTCAGCCAGATGGAGATGAATATCGGATTTCCCCGGAAACACTTGAGACCTATTCTGAAGCCACCCGGTGTATTAACTGTTTTTGCTGTGCCACTGCCTGTATCAGCAGTCATGGCCATTTCCTCGGCCCGAATGTCACAATGGCCAATATAGTACGCCTCATGGATCAGAGGGAGATGGCAAAAGAAGAAAGGATGGATATCTTATACAGGGAAGATGGTGTTTACAGGTGTCATACAGCCAGGGCCTGTTCCTTTGTCTGCCCAAAAGACATAGATGTATCCCACTTTCTCGCCCTCGGGAAGGAAGGCAAGTTTTAAAGTGCCTAAAGTGAACTAAAATGAACTAAAGTTACAGATAGGGTTGTTTAAGGTTTACCCTGTTAAGTAATTGCAAATTAGTCCGCAGAGGATGAACAAAATAAACCTGAAATGGAAAAGTAACCAGAACTCGTTAGCAGAATATACTTCATGGGGTGAACATTTGAACTTTAGGCATTTTAGGCACTTTAGTTCACTTTAGTCACTTTCTTAGGGGAGGTAATTATCGGCAAAAAACCAGAGGTACGGGTCAACGAGCAAATCAGGGCCAGCACCGTCAGATTAATCTCAGCAGATGGAGGGCAGATTGGGATCGTCTCCATTTCTGAGGCCTTGGTTGCGGCCAGAGAAAATGATCTTGATCTGGTTGAGGTAGCCCCAAATGCAGATCCTCCTGTCTGCCGCATCATGGATTATGGCAAGCTGAGGTACGAGAAAGCCAAGAGGGGAAAAGGCAGATCCAGATCAACGCACCTCAAAGAGATCAAACTCAGGCCCCTGACTCAAGAACACGACGTAGGTGTGAAGATAAGGAAGATAAGAAGATTCTTGCTTCAGGGGGATAAGGTAAGGGTTTCTATGGTATTCAGGGGCAGGGAAAAATCCCATACCGACCTCGGGTTCAATCTGCTCCAAGATATTATCAAGAAGATTGAAGATATTGGGGCTGTAGAGGTAGCCCCTAAGATGGACGGAAAAGATATATCCATGCTCATCGTGCCGAAATAGGGAGGCCTTTGCATGACTTGATAGTAG
>Ga0209636_10005309_pt1 | contig 13163 bp, 6 predicted proteins | sample DeeMarSWOR152_54_FD_187464 | JGI IMG/M metagenome (GOLD analysis project Ga0209636, IMG submission 187464) | Marine sediment microbial communities from White Oak River estuary, North Carolina - WOR-1-52-54 (SPAdes) (version 2) | ecosystem: Environmental > Aquatic > Marine > Intertidal zone >...
CGGCGTTTTGCAGGAGAGGATGGCGTTTAGGGAGGCATCTTCCTCGGCTTTTGTGTCAGCGCGGCGGGTGCTGCCGAAGGCCACCATTTTGGAGTTCTTTAAGCCGAGCCTGGCGGCCTGGATAAAGAACTGCATCTCTTTCGGGTTTGAAGCGGCGTATCCTCCTTCAATGTAATCGATTCCGAGCTGGTCGAGGCATCGGGCGATTGCAAACTTGTCTTCGAGTGAGAAGCTAACGCCCTCGGCCTGCATGCCATCGCGAAGGGTGGTATCGTACAGGTTTATCTTTTCCATAGCTATATATCCAGCAAAAATCGTTGTTAAAAATGTGAACCACATCTTATTTTAGCCGGTCGAATGGGGATGTAAAGGAGAAAATCAGGCCTCGGATTGCGTTCCTTCGGCTACGCTGGGGACAGGCGTGGGTATTAGTATTTGTGAAGAAATTTTTATAAAAAGTTCTTGCAATCAGGCCCATAATAAGGTAGGATATAAAGTTTATATAACTTTCGAGACGTAAAGTAGTAGAATTTACTTTAACAGAGATGACGCTGACAAAAATCCTGCACCCGACGTGCGTTAAAGTTCCGTTGGAAGGGAAAGACAAGAACTCGGTAATAACAGAATTGGTGGATATGCTCGACACCAACGGGTTACTGCTCGACAGAAAAGCTGTTTTAGATGCGGTTTTTGAGCGTGAGCAAACCCGAAGCACAGGTATCGGCAGCGGCATCGCCGTACCGCACGGTAAATGCAAAGCAGTCAAAGAACTTGTTATGGCAATCGGGATTGTTCCCGAGGGCGTTGACTTCGCAAGCGTTGACGGCAAAGCTGTAACAATTGTCTTTTTGCTGGTCTCACCGACAGACCAAACCGGCCCACATATTCAAGCTTTGGCGAGAATAAGCAGACTAATGCTCGATGAAGAAATCAAGCAAGGACTTGAAAAGGCCAGTTCCGCAGAGGAGGTTTACGAACTTCTAAGCAATAAAGAGAGGGAGTAAAGCACATCTCTTATCGTGCCGGCCGGGCAGGGACTTAATTACCTTCTGCACCGGTTTGTTCAGCCGCTGTTTCCCAGAGAATCAGGCCTGGTTCATAAGGATTAACTAAATCGGCGTTTCGGGGCAAAACTCTGACAGAGAGGCCTCGCTGGCCAGCTTTTCTACAAGGCAGGCGACCAATAAACCAATGCTCACCATTCTGGCCGGTAGTTGCTTCATAATCCATCGCTACAGCGGAGCCATCCCTAATATTTCCCCAGGTATCCATGGGGCCATGATAAAGCTCAACAGAAACATCGGCAGGGCTAACGTTGCCGAGATTGACCAAAGCCTTGATGGACAGCTCTGAACCGACCTTTAGGTGGCACTGCTCGGGACTTATCTGTTGGTTTGCCTGGCCGTGATTAACCTGTATCTGGACATCTTTGATGGCGAACTTAGACCAAGCTTTTTTCATATTTGCTTTCCAGGTGGAAAGTGCCTTAGCTCTGGAGAGAGCTTCGTCATTTAAATAGCGCCATTTGGCTCCAGCCGGATTGTAAAACCGGCGAGTGTACTCAGCGACCATTCTATTGGCGCTGAAGCGGGGGGATATCCATTTGATAGAATTTTTTACCCGCTGTATCCATGCGCGAGGGATATTGTCCGCTGAGCGAGTGTAAAAGAGTGGAATAATCTCATTTTCGAGGATGTTATAAATCGTTTGTGCCTCGACCTGGTCCTGATAATCGGTATCTTTGTAGGTTTCACCCGCCCCTATGGCCCATCCAGCATCGGGTTTATAAGCCTCACACCACCAGCCATCCAAGGTGGATATGTTCAATGCACCGTTAATTACGGCCTTCATACCACTTGTGCCGCTGGCCTCCATTGGCCTTCGAGAATTGCTAAGCCAAAGATCAACGCCGCGTACCAAAAGTCTTGCCACATTGATATCATAGTCTTCCAGAAACACTATACGTCGTCTGAGATTATACTTTGCTGTAAAGTCAATAATCTGTCGGATAATTTCCTTTCCTTCGGTATCTCTCGGATGAGCCTTACCCGCAAAAATAATTTGAACAGGTCGGTCTGTGCCGCTAAGCAGTTTTACAAAGCGCTGCGGATTCTTAAGCAATAGATTGCCCCTTTTATAGCCTACAAACCTTCTGGCAAAACCGATAGTCAGGGTCTCAAGGTCAAGAATTTCCTCGGCCCAGTTCAATTCGGTATGGTAAGTGCCTCGACGCTGTATCTGCGCTTTAAGGCGGCTGCGGGCAAAAGCGATGAGACGGCCTTTGCATCGCTGATGGTTGCGCCAAAATTCCTCATCTGGAATTTGGTCGATGTTATTCCAAATCGACTTATCAACAGTTTCATCATTCCAATTGGGCCCAAGATATCTTTCATATAAAGAGTCCATTTCATCGGACAGCCAGCTTTTTATATGCACGCCGTTTGTAATCGATATGATTGGCACTTCATTAACAGGAGTGCCGGGCCAAAGCCCCGACCACATCTCGCGTGATACCTGTCCGTGCAATTTACTTACCCCATTTATATAGCTACTCATGCGTAAAGCTAAAATGGGCATCTTGAACGGCTCGTTATCGTCGTCAGAAAGTATCCTACCTAACGTCAGAAACTGTTTTCTATCTAAGCCAATTTTTGGCAAATAATTTTCAAAATATTTGTCCATCAACTCGACGGCAAACTCATCTAGGCCGGCCTTCACAGATGTATGCATTGTAAAGACATTGCCGGCTTTTGTAGCCTCAACGGCTTCATCAAAAGTCATATTTGTGCTGTCTCTTAACTGCCGGATGCGTTCGAGTGCCATAAAAGCAGCATGTCCCTCATTCATATGGCAGACGGTAGGTTTAATATTCATCGCCACAAGCGCTTTTAATCCGCCAATTCCCAGCATAATCTCCTGACGAATCCGCATCTCACGGTCACCACCGTATAGACTGACGGTAGTCATACGGTCGATTGAGGAATTAGGTGATATATTAGTGTCCAAGAGGTACAACTTCACCCTCCCTATGGAAACGCACCAAATCTGAGCATACACAGTTCTGCCTGGAAATTCTACGCCAATGGTCAAGGGCTGGCCGTTATCTTCTCGAACGATCTGAATAGGCAAATTATAGAAATCATTTTCGGCGTACATTTCCTGCTGCCAACCATCGACGTTCAAATACTGACGGAAATAACCTTTTTGATACAACAGGCTAACGCCCACTAACGGCACACCGAGGTCTGAGGCACTTTTTAAGTGGTCGCCAGCGAGGACCCCCAAGCCGCCGGAATAAAAGGGCAGACACTCATGGATTCCGAATTCGGCACTAAAGTATGCGATAATGGGATTCGCAGACTCTGAACACACCTTTTGAAACCATGTTGGCCCGTTAAGATATGATTTGAGCTTTTCGTCAGCCCGTTGGAGTTCACACAAAAAGCTCTCATTTTCAGCTAATTCTTCCAACCGGGCCTGCGAGAGGGTTCCGAGAAGCCTGACCGGATTATGACCACAAGCGGTCCATAAGTTACTGTCGATACGTCTGAACAGCTCAACAGAATCAGTGTTCCAGGACCAAAATAAATTCTGCGCAATAGTCTCAAGAGACTTCAAAGAATCCGGCAGGGCGGGCAAAACCGCGAAGCTATGCACCTTGGGCATTTTGCATCTCCATAAGTCTTTTAATCACAGATACTAACAATTTAAACTGACATTATTCTGAGCTGTTATTTAATCGACAAATTTATTGTTTAGCTTAAGACCAAAGCGCAAAGCAAATACTCAGGTTTGCCAGATTTTGATAGTCCGATATTTCGGCTTATTTTGTGGGCTGCAGATTCGATTCAAAAAGAAAAAACAGCCACAGATGAACACAGGTTACGCTGATTTTGATTATGGTAAAACCGGCCGTAAGGGTGATGCTCACGGCCGGTTTGTTTGAAATTAAATTTGCAATATAATATTTAGCATTTCAGCAACACTGATTACGGCCATGTGTGCTGCTGGAGCCAATGATTGGCAAAAGCAGCATAGTGCTCGAAGCGAAAAGGCCTACGGCACTGCGGCCTGGGCAGTTTGGTATCAATTCCAGACTTTTATGCCGGTGGCTTTACTGCCACCAGGCGTCGTCACACGCAACATAAATTCGAATGCACCGTAGTCCTGGTCAACCTTGATGAGTACAAGGTGCATTCCCTTTGAGAGCTTTATTGGGTAGCTTTCCTGGTCCTGGTAAGCCGCCCGGTAAACGTGCTCCTCGCCGATGAGCTTATGGTCAACCCAAAGCTTATAGCCGTCGTCTGAACCGACTCGGATTTGGACGTTCATATCCTTTTCACATTCCAGCCAGCAGGCGGAGTAGGTGAGGATGTCATCCTGCATATAGCCGAGGTCAAGATGGTCAACCGAGAAAAAATCGATTCTGCTGCTATATGATGTTTCGTATTTTGCCCATTCTATTGTCGTGCCGTCATCTTTGGTTATCTCCATGCCGTTAGCGGGGACATGCTTGAGCTCGCCGCCGTATTCTTTCAGATAATCAACGTGAAAGCCTTCGTTGTCCGGGCGTTCTCCAGGATTAGGAAAAGGTCCAAGAATCAGCCAGTTGGTTATGAAACCTTCTTCGTCCAGTTCATAAGGGCCTAATCTTTTCACTGAGTAGGCTGGCTTTTTTGCGGCGGTGCAACTCGGGCGTGCAGAGGACCCTTCGCATCCAACAATAAGGGCACAAAGGGCTACTAAGCCCAATACCATAATACAGATACGCATCTTATTTATACACATAACATTCTTCCTTAAAAAAATTAAACTACAACTGAACTTTACTTTAGCTATAAGCCAAAAATAATCTTTGCTGTTTTCAATACCTCCTTTCGTCAAAATTATGTTTAACATTCATATGCACTATCTATTCAATAAGAGGGATTGCTTTTTGGGAAAGTAACAACCTGTGGCGATTTATGCAAGAACTTTTTTGCTGAAAGTTTCAGTTAAAATTGTCACTGGGGGTTTGAGTCAGCCTTTTTAGCGAGAGCATCCTGGAGTTGTTCCCGTGCTCGTGAAAAGTCGGGATCGTAGCGCAAAGCAGCACGAAATTCTTCAATGGCCTCGTCGATTCGCTCATTTTGAGCCAGGAGAACACCAAGATTGCAGTGCGTTTCTGCGTCTTCCGGATGGAGACGCAAAACGTGACGAAACTGCTCTATCGCCCCATTAAGTTTGCCCTGATTGAGCAGTACCTTTGCCAAGTTAAAATAGGCTTTGGCAAAATCGGGCCTGAACTGAATCACAGTTTTATAACAATCGACAGCTTTATCATACATTTTCAACTCGGCCAGAGTTAAACCAAGATTATAGTGGATATCAGCATCGTTTGGGTCGAGTTTTAAGGCCTTATTATAGTGCTTAGCGGCATCGTGTGGCCGGCCCTGCATTTTCAAAACATTGGCCAAATTATAGTGTGCCTCGACAAAGTCGGGTTTGAGCCGCAACGCTTCGGTAAAGCATGTAATGGCTTCATCGAGCCTGTCCTGCTTGGTAAGAGCTATGCCGAGATTGACATGTGCCTCGGGATAATCTGGTTTGAGCTGCAGCACCTTGGTAAAATGCATAACGGCTTCATAGAGTCTGCCCTGCTCAAGCGAAGCAACCCCCAAATTATTGTGCGCGTTCAAATCACCGGGTCTGATTCTCAGCACTTCGAGATTATGTGCAGCGGCCTGGTCGGTTTTGCCCAACTCGCGCAGAGCATCTGAGAGGCAGCCATGGGCTATATAGTTCCTTTCGGTCGCCTCAAGAGCATGCTCAAACAGAGTTACGCTGTTACGCCAATAACCTACCTGGAACCAAGTGCATACCGCCAAAGCCAAAGGAATTATCAGCATTGATACTTCGAGAGTGACTTTTCGATACCGCCATTTGGTGGTTAGCTCGCTGATGCCCCAAGTGAGCATAATTAACAAACCAATCATAGGCAGATACATATATCGATCCGCTCTGGCCTGACTTCCCACCTGAACCAGACCAATAACAGGTACAAGAGTTCCCAAATACCAAAGCCAGCCTACCAGAAGGTATCGGCGGCTTCGAGCCAGGCGAATTACACAAACAGATACAGCTAAAAGCAAAAGAACACCCGCCAAAACCAGCCAGATTGACAACGTACTACCAGGATGCGGATAAAACACCGCCAAGCGGCTCGGCCAAATCATCTTCTCAATATACTTTGCATAAGAAAAAAGAGCGTTAGGAATGCGGACTTTCACAGGCATCTCATCTATCTGCATCGTTGCACCGCCGCTTTTCTGAGCAATGAAGGTCATTATGCTCAAAACTGCTGCGAGGATAAATAAGGGAATCTTTTCCGCTATCAAACGCCAGAGCGGTGAACTTTGGCAGCTGAGTTTTACTGATTCGGATTTCGACAAGGCCTCAGCTCGGCTCTGATGCCGCCATTGGAAGCGGCCGAGGGGCCAGTAGTCCAGCAGAAGGAGCACGAAAGGTAAAGTAACGACCATTGGCTTGGACAAGGCTGCCAAAGCAAAAACCAAAACTACAAGCAAGAACCTGCTAATGCATGGACGCTCTGTATATATAACATAAGCAGCTATCGTTAACATCCAGAAAAAGCCGCTCAAGACACTCTTGCGTTCAGCCACCCAGGCGACGGACTCGACCTGCAGAGGATGAAGGGCAAAGACTGCAGCTACAAAGGCACTTAGCCAAAGCTTGCCGGTCATTCTCTTTAAGACCCAAAACAGCAGCAAAGTACCGGCTATGTGTAATAATAAACTGGTCAAATGATGCCAAGAGGGAACAAGGCCGAAGATCTGGCAATCCAACATATGGCTAAGCGATGTCAATGGGTGCCACATATGGCGATGCGGACTTTTAAATGCCCAAAAAACCGATTCACGGCTTATTCCACGATTTATATTCGGGTTTTCGGTGACGTATTTGTCGTCGTCGTAGTTAACGAACTCGTTGTGGTGAATCTGCGCATATGCAATAAAGGTGGCCAAAGCCAGAACCAGGTATATCAAAAGGACATATAGTTTTACGGGCGGTCTCTCCATAAAAAATAATCCCACTAAGCATTGTACGCTGCAGAAGTAACAGCCCAAGTATAGCAGATTTGATGGAAAATTAACATGGATTTGCAGAGCAGCACTTTCTTGACCTCACCCAAAGGCATGTTCAACAAAACTTTGACATTAAAAAAGGCCTGTATAAACAGGCCTTTTTTTGTTGCAAGGCTTTCCTCCACAGATGCCGTACGAAAGCATTTGAAGAAAAACCCATTATTTCCAGGTGGGTAATCGTTGCTTGTGTCCGAAAGTCCTATCGTATAGGCGTTTCCGACCCATCAAGGCCTGATTTCCCTGAGATGGGTGTATCGGTTTTTTCAAATTCGCACTTTCTGTACGCACACCGCAGGGGTCAGCCTGCAATATTCTTTATACCAAATTCGGAAGCAAAAATCAATAAAATAAAACAAATTTTCAGCAGTTTATAAAGATATTTAGTTTTGCCTCTATTATTGCTTTTTTCGGCCTCTTGGCGGCTTTTTCTGAAGTTAAATTCAGATTCAAAAATCAGCTTTCCGGCTTACAGGCCTAAAAGTGGTGTAAGCAAATACTATAATCACTATAAGCCAAAACGATACGCTGAAACAAGACTTGCAAATTCCACCTGGCGGTGGTAGCCTAAATGCTGAGCCGAAGCAGAATCCGAGGGGTAAGAAGTAGCTAAAGACAAAAAATGGGCACAAAAGCAACTAAATCGAAAGACCTGTCTGATTCACAGATACAATACGCTCTACAAGACCTTGTTAAACAGTTTGAGCGGGATGCAGATAAGGCGGTGAGGTTATTTCTTCAAGACCAGACCCGCAGTCCGTTTCCAAAAAGCGGAAATGTATCCGAATGGCTGACCAAAAATGCAGGTAAAAACATTACCAAGAAGCTTATTTCTGCCTGCACTCACTTTTTCTGTTTAAACTGCCAAAAAGGGGTGAGGCGATGTAAAAACTGCGATGGGACAGGTCACTTCGGCTATGAAATGATAAGCGTAAGAACTTGAAAATGTACAAATTAGCGAAGGCACGGGCCTAATTTTATAATTCACTGCTTAAATCAGCCCCCAAATTTACGGGCACATACTTAGAACAGCCATTTTTGAATGAGGCAGCCGAAAAAACAATTTTAAAAAAACGTTCCCAAAAGAAAAAGAAGGTAAAACTTGGTTAGATAAAGTTTAGCGAGAAAAGCCTGGAGATGGAATAATGGGCAGGTTGTTATTGGTTTCAAACAGACTTCCATTCACAATGACAAAGAAAGGAGGCGAGTTTTACTTCCAGATAAGTCCGGGAGGATTAGCAACCGGTCTGTCTTCTCTGCCAAAAACTTACGAACACTTCTGGATAGGATGGCCCGGAATCAAAAGTGAAAAGTTGACCACCAAAGATAAGGCTGAAATTACCAGAAAACTCATTGAAGGGAACCGTTATCCGATATTTCTCACTGGAAAACAAATTGAGAATTACTATCGGGGTTTTTCCAACAAGACAATTTGGCCTCTTTTCCATTATTTTCCTTTGCGTACCATATATGAAAATCGCTTCTGGGAGACATACAAGCAAGTCAACCAGAGATTCTGCGATGAAGTAATGAAGATCACGAAGAGGGGAGACCGTATTTGGATACACGATTATCACCTGATGCTGCTTCCACAACTGTTACGCCAAAAATTACCCAGCTTAGAAATTGGTTATTTTCTTCACATACCATTTCCGTCCTTTGAACTGTTTCGACTTTTGCCCTGGAGGACGGAAATTTTAGAAGGCGTGTTAGGAGCGGACCTGATAGGCTTTCACACTCACGACTACGTGCGACATTTTTTAAGCAGTGTTTGCCGAATAGTAGGTCTTGAACATACTTTGGGCAAGCTTAATATTGATAATCGCATTATTAAAGTTGATGCATTTCCTCTGGGGATAGATTATGAAAAATATTCTCACGCACCAATCAATGCTGCGGTTCAACGAGAAGCGAAGAAGATCCGTAAGAAAATTGGAGACCGCAAAATAGTTATCTCTATAGACCGATTAGACTATACGAAGGGCATTATACAACGGCTGGAGGCTTTTGATTTGTTTTTGTCTCAGAATCCCGAGTATAGAGGGAAAGTCACTTTAATCATGGTAGCTGTTCCATCACGGACTCGGGTTGAGGATTATATGGTGCTTCGGAACAAGCTTGAGCAGCTTGTGGGGAGAGTTAATGGCGAGTATGGACAATTTGGCTGGATGCCTGTTTGGTATCTTTACCGTTCTCTTCCTTTTGAAAAACTTACAGCCCTATATCACGTCTCTGACGCTGCTTTAGTGACGCCTTTGCGAGACGGGATGAACTTAATAGCGAAAGAGTTCGTTGCTGCGAAAACCGATGGTAAGGGCGTTTTGATTCTTAGCGAGATGACAGGCGCGGCAAGTGAGCTGGGAGAAGCCCTCATAGTCAATGCAAATAATAAAGTAGAGATTGTGCAGGCAATAAAAGAAGCTTTGGAGATGCCACTTGCTGAACAGATTGAGCGCAACAGGTTGATGCATAGAAGACTCTCTGGTTACAATGCTTCAAGATGGGCCAGTGATTTTTTGAATGCCATATCTGACATTAGGCAGACCCAGCAGGAGCTTTCTGTGCGGAAACTATCCGAACCAGCAAGGCAGAAATTAATCAGCGACTTTAGAAGAAGTGAGAAACGATTGTTTTTTCTCGATTATGACGGCACCCTCGTACGTTTCGTAGACAGGGCTGAAAAGGCAGGACCAGACGAGGAAATTATGACTTTGTTACAGGACTTATCAGATAACCCTAAAAATGAAGTAGTAATAATAAGCGGACGGGATAAAGCGACCATAAACAAATGGCTTGACAGTTTAAGTACAACATTAATTGCTGAACACGGCGCCTGGGTCAAACAAAAGGGCAAAGACTGGGAATGTACAGAGCCCTCAAGAGGGGAATGGAAGGCTACAATCAAACCTATTTTGGAACTTTACACGGACAGGACACCCCGTTCTTCCGTAGAAGAAAAGGACTTCTCATTGGTTTGGCACTTCCGGAGAGCAGACCCTGAGCTTGCCTATATTAGGACCCAGGAATTAAGAGGTGCTCTTTTGAATTTAACGGCGAATCTGGATGTTGGGGTATTCGAGGGCAACAAGATACTTGAAGTAAGACACCTTGGCATAAATAAAGGCCGAGCCGCAGAACTCTGGCTTGAAGAACAAAATTGGGATTTTATTATGGCTGCAGGCGACGATTATACCGATGAAGAGATGTTCGCTGTAATGCCTGATAATGCTTATTCAATAAAAGTCGGGTTAAGCATTTCAAAGGCACGATTTAATGTAGATAAGGTATATGAAATCAGACGATTACTGAAAGATTTAGCAGGAGATTAATATGTTAAGTCTTGAGGACTTCCGGACCATCGTACCCGATAAGACACTAGCAGAGATTTATGCCAGGGCAAGAGGACTTTATGGCAAACATATTGTTCACATCAACTCTACATATCAGGGCGGTGGCGTCGCTGAGATTCTGCATTCTCTGGTGCTTTTGATGAATGACGTTGGTATAGACACCGGCTGGCGAATTCTGCATGGAAGTCCGGATTTTTTCGATGTTACTAAAAAATTTCACAATGCTCTCCAAGGAGCAAGTTTAAATCTGTCCGAGAGGAAAAAACAACTGTATCTGCAAGTCAATGACAGTTTTGCAAAATTTACACATCTCAACCACGACTGTATAATTGTGCACGACCCTCAGCCACTGCCACTTATAAAGTTCTACAGGAAAAGGCAACCCTGGATATGGCGATGTCACATCGACCTAAGTGACCCGCATAGCAGTTTATGGGACTTTCTTAAAGGTTTTTTGCTGAAGTACGACCAGATTGTCGTATCGAGCGAAAGGTACATTAAGGACGATTTGCCAGTAGACCAGCGGCTTATGTACCCTGCGATTAATCCCCTTAATCGGAAGAACGAGGAGCTTAGCGAGAAGACCATACTACAATATATAAACAAAGCTGGTATCCCAACAGATAAGCCGATAATTACACAGGTATCCAGACTCGACCCCTGGAAGGACCCTGAAGGTGTTCTGGACATCTTCGGACGAGTCAAAGCGAAAACCGATTGCAGATTGGTCTTCTGCTACAATCTGGCCAGTGATGACCCTGAGGGGATGAAAATGTACACCAGGATTCAGCGAAGGGCCGAGAGGCTTATTAAAAAGGGAGATGTTTTATTCATTGTTGGTAATAACGAAATACTTGTTAACTCAATCCAGAGGTTCTCAAGCGTGATAATACAAAAGTCCATAAAGGAGGGATTTTGCCTATCTGTTACTGAAGCTCTCTGGAAAGGCACGCCAGTTGTGGCCTCAAACGCAGGAGGCATTCCCAGCCAAATAGAAGACGGCAAAAACGGCTTTCTGCTGGAACCAAAGGATAACGAAGGATTTGCAGAAAGGATTGCTCATCTGCTTAAAAATCCTGATGAAGCGAAAAATATGGGCCTAAAAGGCCACGAAACTGTAAGGCAAAAATTCCTGATAACCAGATTATTATCCGATTACCTATATATGCTGAATTCCATAATCAGCAAGTAAGTCAGCTATACGGTTCGCATTTTAGCGGCGACGGATTCAGACAGGCTGTCTACGATATCGGCTACGAAACGGTCGACCGTCTCGTGGGTCAACGTGCCATCTTCATCTCTAAAGGTTAGTTTAAGCGTAACGCTCTTCTTGCCGGATGGGATGCCCTTGCCGCGGTATATACCGACAAATTGAATCGCTTCCAGTTCGGCAGAGGCCTTTTTATTTACAGCTTGGGAGATATCAGCCCAGGCGATTGCCTCATCAACAACGATCGAAAGGTCGCGCTCTATAGCCGGGAACTTCGGGATAGGTTTAACTTTTATGGGCCCAGTCCGCAGGGATGAAATCTGCTCAAAATCGATCTCGGCAGCAGCAGGGCTTACGTCTTTGAAGTCAAATCTGTCTTTAACTTTTTCAGAAACAATCCCCACGGTACCGTAAACTGCGCCGTTAACAACGATTTGTGCGCCAGCTTCGGCCCAGACCAAATCAGCAGGGGCAAAAACAATCTGGGCATTTCTATCAATACTTTTTATCAGCCCTTCAACCACACCCTGTAAGAGCTGCAGGTTACTATCACAAATAATCGCTAGTTTAGTTTTTTCAATCGGCAACTCGCCGGTTTTTCCGGTGGGGACAAAAGTATCGGCAATTTCAAATATTCTGCACGGGGTATTTTTTGCGTTGAGGTTGGTTTTAAGAACGCCAAGCAAAGAGGGCAAAAGCATCCGGCGAAGCAGATTCGCGCTTTTTCGAGATACATCGTTTACCGCTAAATGTTCGCTGGAGTCCTGCGCTACAAAAATCCGGGCTACAGAGCTGTCAACAAAACCAACGGTAATGGCCTCATAGAATCCACAGCCGTTAAGATACGTTCCAATGGATTCAGCCAATTTCTGACGACTATCGACCGGGACGACTTCGATACTGATTTTGTGTTCCGTGGGTATTTTGCTGTAGCCATAGAAGCGTGCTACTTCTTCGATTAAGTCGGCCTCACGATAAACATCACTTCGCCAAGAGGGCACAGCGCAAATTATCGCATCATTCTTTTGCTGCGGCTGGAAGCTTAAGCTCGATAGAATTTTTACCACTTCTCCAGAAGGCAGCTCGACACCAAGCAATTTGCTCAAACGGCCAAGGCGAAGCGTCACCTCTTTTTGCTCGGGCTTTTTCGGATAGATATCAACCACGCCTTTGGCCACTTTGCCGCCAGCGACCTGTGTAATCAATTGTGCGGTGCGTTTTGAGGCCCAGTCCACCATCTCAATATCCACGGTGCGCTCGAATCGATAGGATGACTCCGAAGGCAAAGCAAGTTTGCGAGAGGTCTTACGGATACTGACCGGCTGAAAAAATGCATCTTCCAAAAGAATTGTCGTGGTGGTATCGCTCACCTCTGTATCCAATCCACCCATAACACCCGCAACAGCGACGGGGCCGTCGGGGTCAGCGATAACAAGCATATCAGGAGCCAAGTCACATTGC
>Ga0209636_10005310_pt1 | contig 13162 bp, 11 predicted proteins | sample DeeMarSWOR152_54_FD_187464 | JGI IMG/M metagenome (GOLD analysis project Ga0209636, IMG submission 187464) | Marine sediment microbial communities from White Oak River estuary, North Carolina - WOR-1-52-54 (SPAdes) (version 2) | ecosystem: Environmental > Aquatic > Marine > Intertidal zone >...
CGCCCCCCAACCTGTTGGCTAATCTCGACAGCCAGGGTTTGTCGCGCGCAAGCTGTGTGAATCGAAGATTCTCTGGGGCGATGCCATCGGTTAATCCGGGAACATTGTGCGGCCCCACACCGCTCACGATGCCGACGGAGGTAAGGCGTTCTGGAATTTTCAATGCACAGGCGGCAGCGTACGGACCTCCTCCGGAATAGCCCAACACGGCAAAGCGAGCAAATTCCAGAGCATCCGCCAGAGCGATCACGTCGCCAGGCCAATCGCAAAACTGTCGGCCAGCCTGGAAATCGGAGAGCCCAAGGCCCGGCCGGTCGAGGGATATAATGCGGATATTGAGCTTCTGGGTGAGTTCCTCAGAACCGAAAAGATACCAGTTGAGTCGGGTACCGGGTGTACCGTGAAAGAAAAAGACTGACTTGCCGCTTGGCGGACCATGGTCATCATAGCCAAGCATGCGGCCATCGGGTAGTTTGAATGTCTGGTTGACCTTAGGTATGATTTCCTACGCCCTCAGCCTTAACTTTTGATTAAGAGGTATCCTGACTGCCTCTTCAGCGATCATTTGCTCGATTCACTGAAACATGGTCACCCTCAATCATGTGGTCTTCGGTGATGCAAGTGCAAAAACTCCTAAACCACTTAAAGTCCAGCCGGCTAACGGGTGCAAGATAAGCTGTACCCTCGACTTGGAAAAAATGATGAGTAGCCCTTTGAACTGGTGTCCGCCTTAGCCGAAGTGAGCGTGTCGTGTTAATGGTGGATGAGTGGTGCGTGAGTTCATCATTTTTCCCAACCAAGAGGGCAAGCAAAGCGTCCGCCGCATTGAGCCGTTAATCCGTTTGGCTTGTCCAATGTCAAGATCCGACCTCTCAACCCCTAGGTTAGGGCCTTTCGATCGGCTCGGACAGCCCGAGTTGCACCTTGACAGCGTCCTCTACGTTCCGCATATCCATTCCGGACAGTTTTGTTATGCGGTTTATCAAGCGCAACTTACTAACCGTCGTGAGTTGGTCAGCCATGGCCTTGTTTGGCTTGCCTTTGATGGTGACCAGCGCCTCGCTCGGATACAACCGACCGACTTTGCTGGTTAACGGCAGGACTTGCACGCGATTTAGATACTTGTTCGACGCATCGTTACTGATGATAACAGCAGGCCGTCTCTTACGTATCTCACCGCCCACTGCCGGTTCGAAGTTCACCCACCAGACCTCACCTCGGTTCATCGCTGACATCTCCGATTGTTGCCTCTGACCATTCTAGGGCCTCAGCCTCCCGTAGCTCCTCTTGAGCCATTTGCTGGTAAGCGAGTTCAAGATCCTGGCGCAGCACATACGGGCGGACCAAATCTTGGATAAAACGGCTGATCCGGCGGCGACCGACAACTGTATGAAGGCCCTCATACACACTCTCGTCGACTGTGATGGTTAGTTTCTTTTGCATGATTTTGGCTCCGTTTGGATTTACACGTATTTAATACGTATAATATGCCCTATAATGGGAAGTGTCAAGTGCAGAAGGAAGCCAAGAAACCTTGTGGAGTCGAAGGATAGAGCTTAGCGGTGCGCTTTAGCGCGTCCGTTGGATTGAGTTGCTACGCCGTTTTGACTTGTCCAATGTCAAGTCCTGGCCCCTCAACCCTTCTAAGACTTTTTTCCCAGCGAGACTTGGAATAGGTATTGACCCCCGACGAGGTCATCAAGGTGGTGGAGGAAGGCTTTGCTGCTGAGGCAGGGGGCACGATCACGACGTTCCCAATCGATATGTTCAGTACTTCCCGAACTCCCATACTGCCTCGTACATCGCCATGATGTTTTCCGGTGGAACTTCAGGGAGGATATTTTGAACCTGTGAGAAAACGAATCCACCTCCAGGCGCGAGGTCGTCAATTCTCCGTTTCACCTCGTTACGAACTTCTTCCCTCGTTCCTCTTGGGAGAATCCTTTGCGTGTCACACCCTCCTCCCCAGAATACCAGAATGTCTCCGAACTCCTTTTTAAGTTTTTTTGTATCCATACCCGCAGCCGTCGCCTGAACCGGATTGAGGATATCGACTCCGGCTTCGATCAGATCGGGAATCAACTGGTAAATCGATCCATCACTATGCAAAAGAACAAAGGCTCCCGATTTTTTCTTGATATAAGAATACACCTTCTTGTGGTAGGGTTTGATCATCTTTCTATACAGCTCAGGCGAAAGGATAGGAGCCGTCTGGGTTCCGAGGTCGTCATGGACAGCCACCACGTCTAGATATTGTCCAAGGCAGTTCCAGTATCGGTCGAATCGTTCACAGTGGGCATTAGCAAGTCTGTCCATAAGAGTCTCGGCAAAAGCGGGCTGCTCTAGGAGATCGAGAAGGAAGACATCCCACCCTCTGAGAAACTGAGAAGCAGCCAAAATATGGGCACAAAAATTCCCCCCCAACAACAGATAGTCCGTCTGTTTTCGGATCTCTCTTGCAATCTCACCCATTTCCTCAAAAGTCATATCTGAATGCTCAGGCATGTCTGAATTGATGATATCCTCTGTGTAATGGTCCAAGTCGTCAACACTCTGGCATTCCCTTAGGGGTTGGTAGATTCGTTCAAAGAATTGCATTCCTGGATGCCTGGTGGCGATCATGTCTCCTCGTCGATTCAGAACAATCTGATCTCCATCATCGCGATACTGCGGATTCCACTTCACAGGGATTTCACAAGGGGAACCATCTGTTAGTTTTCCGGGCTTAAATTCTTTGGCCTGAATCATGACGGATCGGACGTCGCTTCTTACCATCCTCAAAATCTCTTCTTCAACGTCAGCGAGTTGTTGATAAGGGTCAAAAACCCGGATCTTTCTCCCGTTCAAACCGAGGTAGGATTTGAGGTTTTTATAGGCAATAGCCGAAATTCCACTTACATCAGTCCCCGCCAAGTCCACCGGAACCCGATCAGGCTCTTGATGATTAAGGGCACAAAGGACTCTCTCTCTTCTGTTCATACCCCCTCCGAACTAGATATAGCCCCTCTTCTCTTCTTGGTTGCCTCGTACAATACCTTGAGGAAGTCTCTCGAGGCAGTTTGGTTCCCAAAAGTGAAGTGATAAGAAAACTCCCTTTGGGAGTGGATGCAGTATCATAAAGGCGCTTGTGTGTCAAGGGAAACAGCGGCAAACAGGGGAAACAGTGGCAGAATGGCTGACCACAAGCACTGAGATCACCAGATTCCCAAAAATTCCTTTCCCTATCATTTCAGTAAGTTACAGCAGTTCAAGAAAAAGTCCGGAAACTTCAGTTTCTTCTTGACTCCGATCATCTGCTCTCTTATAATCGAGGAAATTTAAAAAGTGTCTGCTTTCTGCTGTCGAACGAAGAAGCAGGGGCAGAACACTATATTCAAAAAGGAGGTGTTAAAATGAAGTGTTTTGGGAGAAAGCTGTTTTTTGGTTTTTTGGTGCTTGTTTTTGGATTAGGCGTATCAATGGTACAGGCAAGGACCCTCGATGAAATTATCAAGGCAGGTGAAATCCGCGTCGGTATCAATCCCACGTTTCCACCACTCGGGCTTTTCAATGACAAGATGGAAATAGACGGCTTCGACAAAGAATTAGCTACCGAGATTGCCAAGAAGCTTGGCGTCAAACTCAAGGTGGTAAAAGTGGGCTCGCCCGACCGGATCCCATTCGTCGCTGCGGACAAGATCGACTTCGTTATGGGTGCCATGACCCGCACCTCGGCACGGGCCAAAATCATCGATTTCACAATCCCGGTTCACACCGAGGTTATGGGTGTTTTGACTACGGAAAAAATACCGTACAAAGACTATAAGGATTTTGACCGCGAGGATATCACTTTCGTTCAGGTTCGCGGCACAACGCCCGTTCCCTTTATCGAGAAGAACCTTCCCAAGGCAAAGGTCTTGCTTCTCGACAATTATCCCGACGTCATTCGCGCCATTGCTCAGGGGCGTGGCGATGCCGTGGTCGATGTCATCGACTTTATGTGGAAGTCCACACAAACCCACAAACAGGTCAAGTGGAGGGTCGTCGAAACCCCGGTAAATGTTTACTTCTGTTGCCTGGGAGTTCACAAAGGCAACTACACGCTGAGGGACTGGTTGAATGTGGCCATCTATGATTTGCACAGAAACGGGGCTATTGATGCTATTTGGGAGAAATGGTTCGGCGGACCCATGATATACAAAATTCGATGGACCGAATGGTTCTGATATCTCCGAAGGGCTGTCCGGTCTTAGTAGACTCCGGGCAGCCCCGACGATTATACATTGCTAGAAAGATCCATCCCCGTTCATGGAGTACACACTTCAATTCGGCCAGGTTTTGAAATATGTTCCCTATCTGATTGCCGGCGCCTGGCTTAGCCTCCAGATCGCCTTCCTCGCGTTCTGCGGAGGCATGGTCATTGGGCTCTTGGGAGCCATGGGTAAGATCTTTGGCGGCCGAATTGTACGTAGTGTTGTCGGCGTTTACGTAACCTTTTTTACGAACACACCTCAACTGAGCCAAATATATTTCCTTTTCTTTGCCCTCCCCGAAGCCGGTATCCTCCTGACTCCCTATGAGGCCGTGCTGATCGGCATGACCCTCAACGCCGGGGCATACCTTACAGAGATCCAGAGAGCAGGGTTCATCTCGGTCCACAGAGCTGAACTCGAGGCCGCCGAGACGATGGGGATGTCGCTGCTGCAGTCTGTCTGGTATGTGATCTTACCTCACATAATCAAGGTTCTGTTCCCTCCCCTGTCCAACCTCTACATCATAATGACGCTGGGAACCTCCATGGCAGCTATTTTCGGAGTTGAGGAGCTTACTGGCCGCGCCCTTAACGTCAATGCTATCACGTTTCGTTCAATCGAGATCTTTTCGGTGACGGCAGGGCTCTATCTTCTTGTTACCGTAGTGGCCAGTACTGTCTTGGTTCTCTTGGGGCGGTGGCTTTTTCACGTGAAGGGCAAGGTTTTTTGATGTTAGCGAGATTATTCGAAGAAATTCCCAGGTTTTTTAGTCACTACAATACGATATTTCTTCTGAAGGCAGCCGCAACCACCCTGTGCTTATCCGCTGGCGGCTGCATCATGGGGTTGCTGATAGGTTTTTCCCTAGCGCTTATACGCATCACCCGGGGACAGCTCCTTCTGCCGGCGCGTATCCTTTCCATCTCTTATGTTGAGTCCTTCCGGCGGGTTCCGTTTCTTGTCACTCTATTATTTATGTTCTTTGTGTATCATGCCCTCAATCTCACCGTCTCCGTCTTCATAGTCGGATTGACTACGGTATGCCTGATTGCGGCCAGCTACACCGGAGAAATCGTGCGTGCAGGCATGGAGTCCGTGCACATCACGCAGTGGGAGGCAACCGAGGCCATGAATTTTACCCTGGTCCAGAAGCTTCGGTTGGTGATTCTGCCCCAGGCTTGGAAAGTCATCCTCCCGCCGTTGTTCTATTTCTTTCTCGGTTTCATTAAAGACACCGCATTGGCATCTCAAATTGGGGTTGTCGAGCTCACGTACTCCGGTAAAGTTTTAAACAATAAAGGTTTTTCTGCGGCCCTTGTGTTTGGGACGGTTTTGGCTCTGTACTTTACTATTTCTTACCCACTCGCGCGTTTTGGCGCATGGATGGAGAAGAAGGTTGGCGTATCTAAGGATCGAAGACGTTGATGCTTTTTACGGTGACACACAAGTACTCCATGGGGTCCAGCTGTCGATTGAAAAGGGGCAGATCGTCAGCCTGATCGGTCCTTCCGGATCGGGGAAAAGCACCCTTCTTCGTGTCCTCGTTGGTTTGAATAAGCCGAGGAGGGGTAGCGTTTGGCTTGATGGCAAACCCATTGAATACGGAAACAAAAAGGCGTTGCGTGCAGCCCGGGACCGGTTTGCCATCGTCTTTCAACAGTTTAATCTATTTCAGAACATGAACGTGTTGAAAAATGTCACGATAGTGCCGGTCAGGATCAAAAAGCGAGATGCCCAACAAGTGAAAAAAGAAGCGACTGCCCTGCTCCAAAAGGTCGGTCTTGGCGACAAGCTTCACGCCTATCCGGATGAGCTTTCCGGCGGACAACAGCAGCGCGTTGCAATAGCACGGGCCTTGGCACTTCGACCGGATGTCCTTCTGCTCGATGAGGTGACCTCGGCACTCGACCCTGAACTGATCAACGAAGTCCTCGACACGATCCGCCTTCTCGCAAAAGAGGGGATGACAATGGTCATCGTTTCCCATGAGATGGCTTTCGTCCGCGAGGTTGCCTCGAAGGTTCTTTTCATGGATGAGGGCAGAATCGTAGAGGCAGGAGAAGCAAAAGAGGTTCTGGACAATCCGAAGACCGATCGCGCCAAGGAATTCATGGCCAAAATCTTGCGCGAATAAGAAACCGCCCCCGTTGTTGGCCAAAGCCGGACGCAGATCACAGGGAGAAGCCTCCCCATGTGGCCTTGAGGTGGGAAAGGACCAAGGGCCCCTCTCTTTCGAGATTCATGAATCTCCTGTCCAGATCCTCTACGCTGACCCTATGCTTGTAATTGATCCCCCACAGTTCTACCAGAAACTCTCGATTAGGGTATGCCGGTAATCTCGTGGTGATACTGCGGGGTTCGCTCAGGCCAGGGATATCGGGAACCGGCATATGTACATGGTACAGATGTTCACCAGCTTCGGTGATTGCGCCCACCGGTTCGCTTTCAGCCGTCATATGGAACAGATCGGCCAGAACCTTGATCTCTGGTCTATCCAGCTGCTGGGCTAGTGCTACCGCCTCAGACACTGAGTTGAGCAGATTGCAATTCCTCCGCAGAATAGGCTCTATCACTACGATGATGTTGTTCTCGGCCGCCACGTCAGCGGCCATTTGGAGGAAGTGAATCAGTTGGTGATGAGCCCTGTCCCTCGGGAAACCTTCCGGAATGTTTCTAGCACCCGGGCTCCCGAAAACAACCACCTTGCCGCCTAGCTCCCCAATTCTACCGAGAGTTGTTCTGACAAAATGGGTGATACTGGCGAAATTGACGTCTTGACCCACCAACGGAATCTCGGTAGGTATGAACCTTCTCCAGGCCTCAGGGCTAATACCGAAGCCATGCAGCCGTTTCTTCAAAGCCTCAAACTCCGCCTCACCAATCTCAGGGACTACGTTAGTCACAGTAAGCTCGACATACTCATAGCCAGCCCTCTCCGCCGCGGCGATATCTTCTACAGAGACACAAACCCCGAATTTCACTCCTCTTGCCCCCTTGCAAGACAGTTTTTTGAGTCGAAGACCCTACCCTCGATTGCGTTTCCCGGTTATCTCCACCCAATCCCCCTCAGCGTCGACCTTGACGCAGTTTTGCTGTTCGTTATATTGGCATTTCGATTACTTGTCAAGAGGCCGGGGTCAGGAAACTCCAATTGTTCTGAACTTCCATAAGCCACCCCACTTATTGTATAATATAGGCCCCTATTCCTTGTTTCCAAGCTTTTTTTGCCGATCATGCGCCGCTATTGTTTAGCTGTTCGGAGTGCGAAATGTCCCTACCTGGTTCGCAAACGGCCGCTTTCCGGCCTTCAGATGTGTGGATCGCCCGGGCGCGCCTGAAGAATCTGATCCTCCGTACGCCGCTGCTCTTCTCATCGGCACTCAGCCGGAGGGCCGGCTGCGAAATCTACCTGAAGATGGAGTGCTGGCAACTGTGCGGGTGCTTCAAAGTCCGCGGGGCAATTAACATGGTTTCCGCTCTCACCGATAACGAGAGAAGCCTGGGCTTGGTGACCTGCTCCAGCGGCAACCACGGCACTGCTCTGGCCTATGCAGCGAGCGTCTTTGGCCGACCACCGACGAAGGTTTTCTTGCCCGCAGGTGCTGACCCGAACAAAGTGGAAAAGCTAAAGGCTCTGGGTGCCGAAGCGGTATTGCACGGCATAGATTTCCTAGAGGCCTTAGATGAAGCCCTGCGGTATGCAGAAGACAGCGGAGCGACCTATGTCCATTCCCACAGCCATCCACTGATCATCGCCGGCCAAGGGACGATTGGGTTGGAGATTATGGAGGACCTCCCTGGCGTGGAAACCATCATCGTTCCAATTGGCGGCGGAGGATTGATTTCCGGTATCGCAACGGTCGTCAAATGCGCCGCCGAACAGGTGAGAGTGGTGGGTGTGGAATCGACTGCCGCGCCCGGCGCCTATCTCTCTTTTCAGGATGGCCGCTGTCACGAACGGGTTGACATCGGACCCTCAGTCGCCGATGGACTACTGGGCACTCTGACGCCATTGACGTGGGCAATATCTCGTGATTTGGTTGAAGGGGTCAAATTGGTGGAGGAGGACGAGATCATCCAGGCCATGCGGGTATTCCAGGAGGACGAGCAGTTGATGGTCGAAGGTTCCGCATCGGTTGGTCTGGCGGCGATCCTGAGCGGCAAAGTCGATGTGCAGGGCCAGAAGGTAGTTCTTGTCGTGACGGGTCGCAATATAGACGCCGGCAAGTACAACAAGTTAGTCAATCCTAGGAAACAGCCGAGTTGATGAGACAGGCGCTTCGAGTATCAGCACATAGCAGAATCGGGAAGAGACGGAACCTGGAGGCTCATATCGGATACCTCTGGAATATCGCTTCTTAAAAGATATCATAGTTGTTCCAATACCAATGAATTCAATAGGAGGACCATTGTGAAAGCATTACCAGAAGGTCGTTCGTTAGAACTGACGCAAGAGCTACTTAGGGGTGCAATAGACATCCATGTTCATCCAGGACCACATCTGAAAAGCAGTCCCCGAAGGATGGATCCGATTGAAACTGCGATCGAGGCCCGGGATGCCGGTATGCGAGCCATTGTGCTCAAGGATGTTTTTGAAATGAGCAATGGGATAGCTTGGTTAGTCAACCGGCATGTTCCTGACTTTAAGGTTTACGGCGGTCTCATTCTGAATACAGTCTATGGTGGCATGAATCCCCGTGCCTTCAAAACCGCAATATACTACGGTGATGGCGCCAAATACCTTGATTTTGGAGCTCACTCAACCTATTATCAGGCTGCCAAAGAAGGCCGCATGGTGGACGGAAAATTTGTTGCCCTGAGCGAGCTTTACCCTAAATTCAAGACAGAAGAATTGGATCGCTGTATCCGCATACCCCTTGATGAGGATCCGGGGTCGGAGTTGGACGAGATGCTGCAACTGCTTGCCGCTAACCCGCAAATCTATATGGACACGGGCCACCTTTCTGTAGAAGAGGCGATAGGCTTGGTGGATCTTAAAGAGAAATATGGTTACGAGCGAGTGGTCGTTTCCAGCTCTGTTACCAAGAACGCAGGAATGGAGCACCTCAAATACATGGCCGATAAAGGCGCGTTGATCGAGTTCTCTTTTGCTGCCTACACGGCGCCACAGATGATTCCTCTGACTCACTACTATGTCGAAAAGGAATACGCGTCAATCGACGAAGGAATGACCGCATCACCTGGGAGTGGCATCAGGGAAGTTGCCGATCAGATCCAGGCTTTGGGTGCGGAGCATTGCATCATGTCAACGGACTTCGGCCGTTACGCGCTCCCGACACCGGTTGAAGGGCTGCGCCAGTTTATTGCCTGTATGTTGGACCTGGGTATTTTCCCCGAAGACATCCGTACTATGGTAAAAACCAATCCTGAAACACTGTTGGGACTGGAACCACTAGAAGAACAGGCCACGGAATCTGCCGACACAAAAGCATAGGATCGGCGTGAGTCGCTAGGACAAGAAAGAAGTGGTACTGGTTCACAGCACTGGCGAGACGCCAAGCGTTTCGGCGTCCCCCCTCGATCGTTTGGTGCTGCGACCAGGAGCGTAGCAAACATGGGCTCGTCCGGGAGAATTCTAGGTCCCTAGGTGTTTGGATTCTTGGAGAATTAGAAGGAGGCATTTATGGCTCTAGTACCAACAAGAAAACTGACCGTGCTCCAATCCCAAGTTCGATTGGGCGACCCACACGTATCCAGCGATGACAAGAACAGCCTTAGCATCATATTCTCGATGTATGAGTCTTTGGTATCCCGTGACGGGAGTCGAGGCCACCGCCCGGCGCTGGCTGAGAGTTGGGCGTTGGAGGATGATGCCTGCGCCTGGACGTTCACCCTGCGCACCCCTGTCTACTTTCACAATGGGTCTACACTGGAAGCCCAGGATGTTGTGGCCAGCCTGGAGCGAGTGTGTGATCCGGCCATGGGAGGGGAGTTGGGGAGCCAGGGTGTCTATCGAAGCTATCTGGAGGGTGCTGTCATCAAGGCCCTTGATGAGCATACAGTGAGCATTGTTGCGGCCCGCCCGTTGGCGGACCTCCTGGACCTACTGGTCAAATTTCCTATTGTCCCGAGAGGAACCCTGGACGGCCTTCCGGACTCGCCCGTTGGTAGCGGGCCGTATCGTCTCATAAAGGCTGAAGGCGATCTTATTGTGATGAAAGCCTTTGGAGAATACTGGGGAGGTCAGCCTCCGGTAGAGGAGGTGCATTGGCGGGCCGAGCCAGACGCGCGGCGGCGGGTTGGGGCGCTTCTGGCAGATGAGGCCGACCTGGTAACAGATGTGACTCCAGAAGGCGTCCGAACTATCAAGGCAGCGGGGCAGGCCACGGTTTTCACATCGGATAGCAGCGTATGCACTACGTTCATGTGCAACCTCTGGTCGGGCGTGTGCGTCGACAGTCGTGTTCGCCAGGCATTAAACTATGCTCTGGACGTGCCAGAGCTCATTGAAAGAGTGATGGAGGGCGCTGCCCGACTGCTCAATGGCCCTCTTACCTCTTTGCACTTTGGATGCGACCCCTCCACACTGCCATATCCATATGATCCAAAAAAGGCAAAAGCGTTGTTGGCTGAGGCGGGCTACAGGGACGGGCTCAGGCTCGTTTTAGATGTCCCGACGATTCTACCCGACGAGGCACCGCACTTGGCGCGGTGCATGGCCAAACACTACGGCCGGGTGGGCATTTCCACCGAAATAAAAGAATTCACTGACCGCCCAGGTTATGCCGATATGGTGCGAGCCAAGGAGATAGACGATGCATGTTGTTTTGATTCCAGCCCCCTAAGCACCTACCGTGTTTTGCGCGAAAAGTTTCACTCCGGCGTACAAGGGCCGTGGTGGCAGGGCTACACCAACCCGGAAGTTGATGCCTTGATTGACCAGGCCGTAGCGACCGCCGACAACGTTGAGCGTCAAAATCTCTACCGGCGGGCCTATCGTTTGATACGTGACGACGCTCCCTGGATCTTTCTTTATAGCCCCACCTATACCTGGGGGATGGGTCCGCGTGTTCGTGGGTGGTCGGCCGGGAACGACGGCCTGATCAGGCTGAGATAGAAAGAGTTGCACACTTCAGTACAGACAATGGCAAATCATAATGCACAGTTCAACTCAAATATCAAATACTCGCTTCTAGGTCCCGTCGCAGTTGAAACCTCCTGAAGTCGTTTTAGCCCGGAAGCGTAACACGTCCGCCCAAGCTCTACCTGAATACTTGATATTTAAGATGTGACCTCGTATGATGCCTCACCAAGGCCTGAACAAGAAAACCACACCGAGGAAAAGCTTACATCGCGCAATGCCTTGCCCCTGCTCCTAATGGTGCTCCGAGTGATTTGTCATGGGTGTATGGCCGTGATAGCAGCCCAGTTGATGCATGCGATTATGCAAGGTACGATGTGCCGATGTCAGAACCAGGCGCATTCGCTTGTAGGCCACGTCTTCAGCTCGCGTGCCGACCGTGTCCAGATAGGCCAGAGCGCCTTCGATCTGCTCCAGGATGGTGACAGCATCGGCTGCGGCAAGCATAGGCGACCCCTCAATGCTGATCATCACTGGAGAGGAGTGCGCGGCAATGATCTCTGGCTTGTCGGCATAATGCCCCCGCACCAGCAAAGCCAGCCAGGAGCTTTTGTCCACCTTGACGGACCAATGCCCACTCTTTTCCTCGGGTGGCACTGCCAGGCTCTCTCTAATTTCCCCGTTCACGATCAATTCCACGCGAGACATCGGTATTGTGACGCTGGCGACCTGCCACGTCACATCCACCGTTCCCCCATTGGCCGGCATTTCGATGCGGCTTCCCATTGGGTGCCCGTCAATGGCAAACTCGAGCAGTGGGCCGTACGTCACAAAGGTCTCCGCCCGCCTGACCGCTTCCATCCAGGTTTCATAGGTGAACGATTCACTTGGGTCGTTACGGGCATAGGTGCGCACGGTTCCTACTGCCGTGCTAGCCGACATTTTATCGGTACCACCCACGGCAGCGACAAGGTAACCGCAGTTCAAGTAGCGATACCAGTCTGAAAGTGAGTAGGGGTCGATGCCGCCATACAAGCTCCCCCATGATGTCATTTCGACAGCGTCAACGTCGCCGCTCACGATGCTGGATGCGTGCTCTGCGCGGGGATTCGGAAAGTGTGGCAGGATGACCAGCCCCCCTTGTTTCTTGCATTGTCGCGCCCACTCGGTCAGCAATACCTCGACAGGATCGCCCAGGGCAGATTCGTCTGGCCCGCCGGTCGTCATCGGTGCAATGATCCTGCCGCGATAGCCCAACAAAGAGATGTGGCCCAGAACGTGCTGTCGGTTTTCCGTTCCCACGCGTACCAGGTATTCACCGTCGCCACCGGTTTCCTTGGAGCCCCACGTGGTTTGGCCGTCGAAATCGCCGACATTGGTCATCAACTCGCCCCATTGGCTGGCCAGCAAGTTGACGACATTCACGCCTTCAGCTGACCCTTCCAGCAATGCAGACATGGGTGAAAGGAAATGCACGTGGGTATCGGCCGTGACCCAACCTTTCTCACGCCACGGCAGCACCTTTTCGATCTCGACTACGATTTCCCGAGTTGCAGGGGTCACCTCCACAACCTTGCGCACAGGCCGAATCTCAAACCCCTTTGATACCTCGACGTATACCTTACCCAGCGGCAGATTGATAGTCGTCTCTCCAGGTATGTACGTGCAGGAGTGGGCCTGGACTGGTTTAGTAAACGGGTTAAAACCCAAATCCGGCGGGTCGAGATGGGTGAAGTCCACGCTATAGTCCTCGAACCAGGCTGGGTTGAGGATGCGATGGCGATCAACCGGCGCCAGATATTCCCCCCATTCACCGTGGACATGCAGCTTTACCGGCAACCGCTTGCCGCTGCCACGCTCAACGGCCCGTAGCGTGACTCGTTGTGTC
>Ga0209636_10005311_pt1 | contig 13161 bp, 10 predicted proteins | sample DeeMarSWOR152_54_FD_187464 | JGI IMG/M metagenome (GOLD analysis project Ga0209636, IMG submission 187464) | Marine sediment microbial communities from White Oak River estuary, North Carolina - WOR-1-52-54 (SPAdes) (version 2) | ecosystem: Environmental > Aquatic > Marine > Intertidal zone >...
CCGCTGGATTGTGGAATTTCGAAGTGTCGGGCACATTGACAACACCAGCCAAAGAGAGACATTCCAAATGCAATTGCGTGATCCTCAATTCTACCCAACGCCAACAGGCGACGGAGAAATACTCTTTCTCTACGACACCGTGGCGAACCCAAGCAGCAATACTGTAGGCATCGAAGACCACACGCAAACCAGAGGATTGCAGTACGTCTACAATGGTAACTACAATCAGTCAGCTGTCCCTCTCGCAAACGGCCGTGCAATACTTGCTACAACTAAAGCACCGGCCGGCATATGGCTATACACAACATATTACACCTTTGATGATTCAGCAGGTGGCAACAACAATGGACAGATCGAGCCAGGTGAAACTATCGAAATATACGTAGTTGTTGAGAACGGTGGTAATGCTACAGCATATAACGTTTCGGGGTTACTAACGACGAGCGATCCAGATGCAATTGTTACTCAGGATAGTGCTTTCTTTGGAGACATCACTCCCGCTACAAGTGCTGGTAATTATGGTTCACCCTTTGTTGCACAAATAAGCGCTACGCCCTCCGATACAACCATTGGATTCACACTCTACCTCAGCTGTAACGACGGAGTATACCAAAAATCAGACTATTTCACTTTCTATCTCTATGGCCCACCAGGCGTTGAAGAAAACAAAATGGTGGCGCCTGGCGCAGTCAGTCTGATTGTAGAACCAAATCCATTTGTGCAGGTAACGGATATCAGATATCTGATAACTTCGATAGGACATCAGAAACCGACGCTTAAAATCTACGACGTCAGTGGCCGTTTGGTAAAGGATTTTTCTAAACAGCTATACGCCACCGGTCATCTGTCATCGGTCACGTGGGACGGCACTGACTCAAACGGAAGGCGTGTTGCTAACGGAGTCTACTTTATCAACCTTGATGTCGCCGGGGAGAAACAGAATACAAAGCTCATCATGCTCAAATGATCTGGTTCCTCTTTCTTCTGGCGATTGACCCGCGTTATCACACTTTCGATGAAGTGGCTTACGAACTTGATTCTATTGCTTCACACTACACAGAGATAGCGAAACTTGACACGATCGGCTATTCATCGGTTGATTCGCTTCCTCTTTTTGCACTAAAGATATCAGATAATGTTGACATGGATGAGGATGAACCGGCGATACTATACATAGGATGCCACCATGCCGAAGAAATACTTGGCATTGAAATCTGTATGTACATGATAGACGATTTGGTCAGCAGATACGGAATCGATTCAGCACAAACATACTGGATAGACACAAGGGAAATATGGTTCGTACCACTCATGAATCCAGACGGCCACGGTGTTGTTATGAGCCATATAGATACCATTTGGCGCAAGAACAAGAGGGACAACAACAACAATGGATTCTTCGACGTATCATACGATGGCGTTGACCTTAATCGTAACTACGATTTCTATTTCACGGAAGGCGGCAGCACGGATCCTCCCTCAGAATTCTACCGTGGCCCATATTCGTTTTCAGAGAGCGAGGTACGCGCGATCCGAGACCTCGCGCTGGCACAGAACTTCACATTCTGTATTACTTATCATTCAGCACGTTACGGCTTAACCGAGGTCGTTTATTTCCCTTGGTCCTCGGCTAGCGGTTATTCACCAGACTACCCGTTCATCAGAACGGTAGCTGATTCGATTTCCAAACGAATCATCAATGACCAGGGTAACGGCCACTACAATGCTCTGCCGGGGCAAGGTCTTGATGGCCGCGCAAGAAACTGGCTTTATGGTGTATGTGGTACCTTCACATTTTGCATTGAGGTAAGCACAACAACGATCCAACCAGGATGGATGGTGGACGATATCTGTCTAAGAAACTTGCCCGGCGCATATTATCTTCTTGAACGAGTGTCTCAAAGCGGTATCACGGGGTGCGTCCACGATTCGGTAACTGGAGAACCTTTAAATGCTGAAGTCATTGTCCACGGCTATTACAACGCAAACCTTCCCCCTCGCAGGTGTGATTCCGAATACGGCCGATATTGTAGAATATTAAAACCGGGTTTCTATGATATTGAGATTCGTAAAAGGGGCTACGTAGCACAATACTACGATAGCATTCAAGTCATAGATGGACAAATGGCAGAACTGAACATAGATCTCGTCAGTATGGGTGGTGAGGCAATAGTCCCTGGTTCACAAAAAAAAATAAAGGTATGCCCTAATCCTAGTCGGACTATTGCACGCATTCAGTTCGATCAGGAAGCGAGCTTTTCTTCCATAGATATTTACGACATACTTGGCCGTCTGGTGAAGGTTTTTGATAATCCATCTAGCGATATGATCTGGCGACTCGAGGACGACCTTGAGCGTGAAGTGGCCGAAGGAATCTATTTTCTAGTGGGACGCACCGAGGACGAAGAAACCACACAAAAAGTGATCGTGCTGCGTCGCTGATAGGCGGCGCAGCAATTGCTCTGTAATCAACCCGAAGTTAGAATTAATACACACGAAATAATCCAGGCCAGAAGACAGAGTTGCAGCGGAATGTCATTCAGCAACGCCCTTTCTGGAATATCAGTCTCAACCTTCTGATAGGTTATGTATAAATATCGGAATATCCCATAGATCACAAAGGGTACGGTGTAGATCAAATTTCTGGTCCCGAACTTGTTGACTGTTTCAGGTGCCAGGGTATAAAGGCAATACGCAACTATACACGCCGCGGTGACCACCGCAATCATTTGGTTGAGCAAACCTAATGAATATTGAGATAGTATTTTCCTGTGTTTCGTTGCTTCGTCACCGAGTAACACAATTTCTGTCCGTCTCTTTGAAATCGCAAGAAAAAGCGCAATCAGTAGCGTACAGAGCAATAACCATGACGATATTTCCACGGTGATTACAACTGCACCGGCAATTGCCCTCAATACATAACCAATAGCCACAAACAGGACATCTAGTATCACAATATTCTTAACGCCCAAAGAATATAAGGTAATGAGTATTGTGTATGCAGCACACACATAAAAAAAATCGAGACTAAGAACAGCAGCCGCGACCAAAGAGGCAGCAAATAACAGCGTGGCAAGACAAGCGGCCCGCGCCCTCCCGATTTTGCCGGCGGCAATTGGTCTTTTTGATTTTACCGGATGGGCTCTGTCCTCTTTGAAATCAAGAATATCGTTTATTATGTAACCGCTGCTACTCAGGGCTGAAAATACAAAAAACGCCAAAACACTTTTCTCAACACTTTCCGGATAGAAGAAATGCCGGCTGAAGATCAGCCCGGCAAAAACGAAGACATTCTTGACCCACTGCCGCGGCCTTAATAGCCGGATGTATTCAACCAAGTAATGTACCCTCTATCATTAGTGACAGCATCAACTAGAATTCTGTAGCGCTTGTGAAGGTGAAATCTCGGACCTTGATAGCCGGCACGACATGGCCGGTGGCAAAACGCGAGCCATAGCCAGGATCGCTGGCAACCAATATCTGTTTATCGGATATTGCCTCGATCCGATTTAAAACATCAATGATGTTCTCAGTGAATCTCAGATTTTTCAGACCCTTAGTGATCTTGCCGTTTTCAATCAGAAATGTACCGTCTCTAGTCATGCCCGTGAAGGTGAGTTTGTGAGGATCAATGACATTCGTATAGTGAAATCGGGTGACTAAAACACCATACTCGATTTCTTCAATCATTTCATTCAGATCCTTGTTCCCGGGTCTCATCACGAGATTGAGAGGCACTGGACCGAATGGGTTCGGACCACCAAGCGCATGGCCCGTCGATTTCTTCTTGTGCTTAAAGGCAGTCTGTGAATCATAAACAACATTCTTGGCAACGCCCTTGTTAATCAACAAAATCCTTTGTTTCGGAACACCCTCGAAGTCAAATGGAAATGAAAATCCATTCTCTGCAAACGGATCGTCGACCAGTGTGATCCGTTCATCAACGACTCTGGAGTCAAGTTTACTACTCAAGAAGGAACGCCCCTCGTGAAACATTCTACCGTTGAACGCATAGAAAGCCAAATAGTCAAGGAATTCAGAGGCCGCAAGCGGTTCGAAAATTGCCGTGTATTTTCCCGGAGGAATTTCGACCGGATCCTCGGACATGAGCGCTTTGCGAGCAGCAATTTCGGCGAGCTCTCGAAAATTGACCGTACGAACATCGCGGGTTCCGCACTGAGCGTAACCTGTGGAATTTTCCCCTGACATAACGACATTACAGAAAATATCTCCGGAAAGTGCATAGGCTGAGATACCCAATGAATTGGCGACGCATATCTCGGCAACACCATTTGAGACCGAACCAAATGAAGTGAGCGAATTCTTTACGGCAACGTCAACGATTTCAGCCACCACGCGTGCCCTATCCAAAGCCGAGAATTCAGAAGTCTTCGTAAAGCATGTCTTTACTGTATGATAGTCACTGCGCCTTGCCTTGGGTAGCGATATGAAATCATCATTTTCCTTCTGAACATGAGCGATCTTCTCAGCCCAGGCAACCGTATCTTTGATTTTCTTTAACTCCAGTGAATTAGTCGAAGCCGTACCAATCTTCTTTCCAAAGGCGACTCTAACCGAAACAGTGGTATCCGACTCACTGACGTTTTGATGGATATAGTTATTGGCGAATCGGGTCAATGCCTGATCATGGTTTATGAGCGATACCTCTGTCTGGTCTGCCTTTGACTGCTTAATCGCAAAATTCAAGATTTCCCGGGCTTCTCTTTTTCCAATCATACAACTCCTTTTTTCAGTCTATTCTATTCGAAATATCCCTAAAGTCAATGACGAGCGAGCACGAACACACTGAATCGCGTGGCGCCCTCAAGATTAATTCCGTGCTAAAAGAGACTCAAATAGTCACAGAGAGTGTTCAATGACGATCTTTAAACCAATAGCAATCAGAATAATACCGCCCAGAATTCTTACATTATCCCCAAATACACTTCCGATTCTATCACCAATCCGGTACCCAATAAATGACAAGAGAAACGTCACACCTCCGATGATTGATATGGTACGGATAATATCCAGTTCCATAAGGGCAAAACCGACACCAGCAGCAAGCGCGTCAATACTTGTAGCAAGAGCCAATAACAGCAATATGCGGATGTTAAGAAAATCATAAGCCCGCTTAGTGTGTTCGGGCTTCATTGATTCATATATCATGTGAGTGCCTACGAGACTGAGTAATGCAAAAGCGACCCAGTGATCGAATCCCGTGATATAGTCTGCCAAAACCGAACCTGCTGCCCATCCAACGACGGGCATGAAAGCCTGGAAAAGTCCAAATAGACCTGCAATCCTTAAGGAGTGTCCAAGTTTTGTACTCCTCACTAGCATACCACCGGTAATCGCGATGGCAAACGCGTCAAGTGCCAGTCCGAGGGCAATCAATATTGTTACGAAGATCGTCATAAGTAATGATATTGGCTGAACATCAATCAACAAGAATCGGAAGTACTGACTTTCGTGTCATCATTCCGATCTAATCTAACGGCCGCAACGCAAATCATGACGTGACCAAATCCCACTAAATATAACGCAATACTACAGTATGATTATAGCAAGAAACTATTGCCAGTCAATTACTGACGGCTGTTGCCTGTTTGAATATGCTTATGCACAGTCAACACGCAGAATACGCTGGAGTCATCTACTTCTTCAATAGAAACATCGACCGGAAAATCAACTGTCAACTTATGAAACATCTCAGGATCGACCGTTGTTGCCCTGAACCCGTCTTTGCAGACAATTATACCAGGATGCGTTCTGCGCCAATCAATTTCTCCAAGCAAACCAGCCTCTGCCTGCAATCTGAACCATTGCAGCCGCTCGAGCCAAATCTTGGATGAGTAGCTCGAAAAGATGACTAAACCGCAATCCTTTGTAGCACGTACACTTTCGCCTATTAGTTGTTTTTGGTCAACATTAAAGGCGGCAATCCCGTTCTGCACACAAATAACGTAGTCAAAAGTGCTGTCTTTGAACCCCATGAATGTTGCATCCATCGTCAAGACATGGCAATATGGATACTCTTGTAATAATCTTTTAGCGAGTTCTACGTTGGTTTGGGCAATATCGATTCCGAAAACCATACGCCTCTTGTTAGTTAAACGCTGTAATACGCGGCCGTAACCACAGCCCAGTTCAAGTACCCGGCAATCGGGCGATATTTTCTTAAGAATATACTGTATCTCGGCATCTAAATATTGCTGAACACGTGGTGGTGCAAGTTCGTAGCAGCGCTTCAACCTATGACCATGGAGTTTTTCTCCATAATAACTGTTCATCGTTTATGACTTGTTTTTGGTATGACTTCTCTTCAATACATACCCTGTCATTCCCGCAACGCCACCTGCAAATGCGGCTATGATTGCAGTAAAAAGAATGAGTAGCAATGGAGTACCCACATCAAAAATATCAGCAACCCGGTGGGTGATTATTTGACTACCCCTAAGGTAGAAATATATACTGCCAGTTAACCACAATGCACCTGCAGTATACACGCCAAGCAGAAATCCATACCAACCAGACTTTGCCCTCAATAAGCCGAAGACAAATGGTACGACCATTATCCACCACCACCATGGAGTGATCATTTGAAGCACTAGCAACGTACCGAAACACAATATTGAATTGATTATCAAGAACCACTCCTCAAAATCATGTGCGCTGTAAGCCTGTCATGCTTTGTATCTGCTGATTTCAAGTATAGGAATTCGTATACCCTGTCTGCTAGCCAATCATCAACGAAGTTATCATAGAATTTTGACCCGGGATTGCCAGATTGACCACCAGGGTAAATGCCCCAACCTTGCATCTCACTACCTAAGGAGACAACCATACGCCATGAACGGCCCAGGGATGAAGAGTGCTTCACATTGATCGTGAATCCATTGCCCGCCTTTATCAGACCCATCCTTCCCAGACCCCTAATCTGTGCAAGATGTTCGATTCCAATTTTCGATGCGTTTCCCCATCTCCAATTATCTCCATAGCTACCTAGATCTTCAAACAGCTTATTGCTTGCGCTATGGAATGACTTAACTACGATATCCCTGAGCTGTTCCCTACCGGGCGTATCATTTACATCGAAATATTCACTGTCTGGGTTGTTCAACAACAATGATATCGTTACATCCGAGCGCGGTAAGGGGAAATCACCATGGGCCGTGTGCATTTCGTCAATCCAAATCATATTTGATATTTCTCTCCACCAGTAGGTAAATATCGTCGGCGCGATCAAGTCAATGCGAAAGTCGTAGTTCCAGGATTCCAATTCCTCATAATTGGTACGTTCCTGCAGCATGAGTTTCTCCTCATCAATATTTGCAAGGAGAAACGGCAATATTTTCCTTGCTGAAATGTCTACAACATCATTCTGTAACTCAATCATGTTTTCGTGGGTTATGCTGCTCATTGCGCTTAAGCGCTCATTGATACGTGCCCCTCTATCGAAAGACCAATAGCTACCGCCAAGATAATAAGGATAGCGTTCGTCAACTGGATACTGATTTGCGGAACTAACATATCCTCGGACTGGGTTCAGAACGTGAGGCAGGTGTTCTCTGGGTATCCATGCATGCCAATCATATGCGGAATTTCGACCATCGTTAATATACCGGCCTTGGCCAGGCCAACGTATCGGAAACTTGCCGGTATGCCAAAGCGCGACATCGCCATCTACGCTGGCAAAAGCGAAATTGAGACCAGGGCAATCGTAATTTGCTATTGCCTCGCGACAATCTTCATAGTCACGCGCGTGATTTAATTCTAAAAACGTTTTCAATTCGTTCGATGGATCATGACCCGCCCACCGCATTGCGCAACCTCTAGGAATTACCTTAGAGTATGGTTTTTCGTCCCAATCATATACGACGGGGCCATGGTGTGTGTAGATCACAGTATCGATTACCGCCTCACTGTTTCGAACCCTAATCTCCTCGATACGCTTGCGCGTAGGTAACCACATACTGTCATGCAGGTAAGCCGATTTCACATCATCCTTGAATTCAATTTCGTACCAATCAATCACATCGGTCATGGCATTGGTGGCACCCCATGCTACGTACTCATTAAAGCCAACCATCACCAATGGTACGCCTGGCAAAGAGGCACCATACACATTCATATCTGGCGTAGCAAGCTGTATTTCGTACCACATGCAAGGCAGATACAATGGAAGGTGAAAATCTGCGCATACTATAGGATGACCGGTAGCCGTCTTCTGAGGTGCAATTGCCCAGTTGTTGCTACCCCGTAGCCGGCTGGCCGAAGCTAGTTCTGCCAAGCTATCAGTTGCTGGAACGAAATCTGTGGTTGGTTTCTCGGGGATATTAATAGAACGAAAAGGCCAGCGTACCTGACGCGGAATAATCGGATCAGTAAACGGCGGTACAACTGGATACAAATCATCTATAACACCCTGACCGAAAACCGCCCGGGCACGTGTCAACATGTTCTCAGATATATCAAAGGCTGTCAAATTCCAGGCCATGAATTTCGAAAGCAAGGCCGATTTCAGGAATGTCCATGGTTCTGGATGATAATCCAATAGCTTGTATTCCAGGGGAAGATTCCTCGGATTAATTCTTTGAATAAAGGCGTTTACCCCATCAGCATAAGCCTCGATTATTAAACGCGTTTCAGGATCTGCGAGAATTTCCTTTAATGCTCTCTCTGCGGCGTACGTCATACCACAACGACGGAAATAAAGATCCTGATCTAGAAGATCTCCTCCCACTATTGCAGCAAGTCGGCCAGCCGTCACAGCTACCTGAAATTCCATCTGCCAAAGTCTATCCCAAGCTGTAATATACCCCTGCGTAAAATAAAGATCGTACGCGTTCTGGGCGAACACATGTGGCACGTGCCGATCATCCCAGTGTACCACAACACTATCCTGAAGATTTCCCACTCTTATGATATAGGGAAGCACATCAGTTGAGTAATTGTTTTGCCAGAAACCGGCGAATGGATTGCAGAATTTTCCCAAGGGTGGTATTTTCCCCTGCCTGAAATTAAGAAAGTAAAAAACCATATAACAAAAGGCTAAGAGAATGATTGCTCTAATATACCTCATGCCCTTGATTCCTAACTTGCATAGCATTCACATTATTCGAAAACATAATTCAGTTATCAACGTAGTATCGGAACTAGAGTGGGAAAACAATCATACCGTGAATGTGATCTCAAATTTGGTACCCTTGTTTCTCTGGCTCTCTATCATGATGCTACCTTTGTGATCCTTGATTATCTTTTGAGCAATATACAATCCGAGCCCGGTTCCGCTTTTCTTCGTTGTGAAGTACGGGCTAAAAACACGGTCCATTTCCTCGCTATCCATCCCGACCCCAGTATCAGCGATAACCAATTTTATCGCTCCTTCTACCGCTAGCAGGCTAACGTTGATTTCGCGGAGTCGGCCCTCGACCGAAGATACAGCGTCGATCGCATTCAAAAGGATATTCAGAAGCGCCCTACGGAAGTCTTCAGCATTACCCAAAATCTCGGCATCGGTTTGAATATCATAATGCACTTTGATTTCATGTTCACGCAATTGATGAACAATCAAATCTCTCGTCTCATCAAGCACCGTTGACACCTTAAATGATACCTTCTCTTTCATTTTCGGTCGTGCGAGTATCAAAAAATCATTAACGATTTTGTTGAGAGCGTCGATTTCTTTCTTCAAGCTCTTTGTAATTTGGGTGCATTCCTCGTCGCGGTTTGGGAATTCTCTTATCAATCTCTGTGTCGCGATCGACAGGCCATTTAAAGGATTCTTGATTTCGTGTGCGAAATTTGCCACGAGGTTGCCCAAGAATACAAGCCGTTCTGCCTCCTCCCTTTCTTTCTCGAACTCCCTTATCTTGGATACGTCATGCAATATTGATATGGCACCGGCGATTTTTTGCTTTTTATCATAGAACGGGTATGTGGCGTATTGTAGATCTTTCCCGAAAAGCTGCTTTTCATCGGCGATTTTCTTACCATCCGACATCACTTTGTTTATATCAAATGGATCATGAGGGAACACGACGCCATATTCGCTACCGGTGAGCATTTTTTCATCAAACGACGACAGACCACAAAAACTCTTATTTGCCCCCCCGATAATTTTCTTATTATTTACGAGCAAGACACCATCTTCTATTGCCCCGAGCGTTTTATCAAATAATTCCTTTATATTCGTATAGGATTCGTAGTTCATAAACAAAAGAAAGAGTACGAAACCTGCACCAAACAGAACTACAAAAAGTACAATCAGTTGTCCTTCGGTCCTACGCACATGATGGTAGTAGTTACGCAAGCTTAAACCGATGCGAAAAATTCCTATCATTTCGTCCTCAACAACAAATGGCCGCACCAACTCCAGAACGTTCTGACCATCAAATTCTTCGATTCGGCTCGTTTCAGACCGTTTCTCCATCACCTCCACTAATACTTTATCATCCTCGATCCTATTTATTGTCTGCACATTTGGCGTCGCGAAAATTATCCCCTTCTCGTCCTGCAAAACGAGATAATCAACAATCGGATTTGCTGCCATCATATTTATTACCTTGTTGATACCAAATTCCGTACGGAATTCCTGAATCTCATCTGCTGGCACCTCGATTTGATAAATGCGCTGCGCAGTGACATAGATGAACCGCATCAATTTTCTATTGCCGAAGTCAAAATACTCAAAAAAGATCGGTTCATCCTGTTCAAAAATGGACTCCCGGATCTCGATCGGCGTACCCGAGGTAAAGATCCTCCTGTGCGTCCAGCCATCAAAGACTACGAGTGATTTGAAATTAAAGCTCTGCCTCACGGTTTCGACATTTTCGTTGGTCAATCTGGATTCAATAAAGCTACAGGCGCCAATGAGTTTATCTATGAATTCATCTTCCAATCGGGCTTCGGCGAAGATTAAATTCTCTTGAGTTGAGGCAACAACAGAAAGTAGAGAACGGGCTTGTTCCTTAATCAAATCCAGCATCGACCTACGACTGCTGATTAAGCCGATCGTCAAAAACGTACCAAGAAGTAGGAGCAATACTATCGCGAGTAAAAAATAACGTTTAATGTTCATCTTTCTTTGTGTTTCATAATACACGAATTCATCGAACAAGTCAATAATATCGCAAATGACACTTCTTGCATTCCTAAAGATTTGTGTTATAATCTGTATCGTGAGCAGAATCCAAAGCAAGGAGGATGTTATATGTCGAAAAAAAGGATCACGCCGACAATACCTGCATACCCAATGCCTGTGGTCATATTGGGCGCAAATGTTAAAGGAAAAGCGAATTTCTTAACGGTCGTGTGGTTCAGCATGGTCAATTTCAAACCACCGACTATTGCCGTCGTGCTCAACAAAGAACACTACACCAATACGGGCATACACGAAAACAAGACTTTCAGCATCAACGTGCCCTCGATAGGCCAATTGAAAGCAACAGACTACTGCAGCGTGGTTTCTGGTTTTGACCATGACAAATCTAAGATCTTTGAGGTCTTCTACGGCGAATTGAACAGTGCACCCATGATAGCCGAATGTCCGATCAATACAGAATGCAGGGTAGTGCAGATCCTCCAATTTGGTACTCATGAGGTCTTTTTGGGGGAAATTACCGCCGCCCACGCCGCAAATGAAATTCTGACCAACGAACGTCCAGACATTGCGAAAATCAAACCGATCCTCTATTCAATGTATGATAATAACTATTGGAAGCTCGGTAAGACGGTTGGTCGTGCCATGCATGTAGGAAAACGATTCAAACCATCTGATTAGTCACCGTCCTGGTGCATTGACTTCAGTCGTGAAATCGCTAATATTAACCACGGAGGCATGATGAAAAGAGACTTCGTTTCCATATTCGACCTAAAGAAAGAAGAAATAGTCGAGATTTTCGAACTAACCAAGACTCTAAAGGAATCGCAACAAAAGGGCATCGAACACAAGATATTGAAGGACAAAACTATGGCCATGATCTTTGAGAAACCTTCGCTCAGAACACGGGTGACCTTTGAGACTGGCATGACTCAACTCGGCGGACATGCGATATATCTTGCTCCTGCCGACATCCAGCTGGGTAAACGAGAAACCGTACCGGATGTGGCGCGTAACCTATCACGCTGGGTAGACGTTATCATGGCTCGAGTTTTTGCTCATAAGACTGTTGAGGATCTGGCAAATAACGCCACAATACCGGTGATAAATGCATTATCTGATCTGGAACATCCATGTCAGGTTATGGCTGACTTGTTCACCGTATTGGAAAAGAAGGGCTCATTGGAGAACATAACATTTGCTTATGTGGGTGATGGTAATAATGTCTGCAATTCTCTCATTGCTGCCTCGACAATACTCTGTTTCAAGCTGGACGTAGCCACTCCAGCAGGCTATGCGCCGAGCAGAGCGTACACATCAAGAGCAGACATGCTGCAGTGGACCAACAACCCGCGAGAAGCCATTACTAACGCCGACATCGTCTACACCGATGTCTGGGTTTCGATGGGGCAGGAACAAGAAGCCACAAAGAGAAAACAGATCTTTGCACCCTACCAAATAAACCAGGATTTACTCGGGCACGCAAAGAAAAAACCCCTAGTCATGCATTGCCTGCCCGCGCATCGAGGCGAAGAAATAACTGATGACGTAATGGACGGCCCTAACTCCATAGTACTAGATGAGGCGGAAAATCGTCTGCACGTCCAAAAGAGCATACTAGTGTGGCTCAGTCAAAATAGCTGATCGATGTCTACTGCGCAGATAATCTGCCTTATTATCTTCATACTCACATATCTTGCAATAATCGTCTTTTACCGCTACAAATTCCTCATCGCCTGGGTTGGTGTCGGCTTTATGCTACTTTTCGGAATTCTTTTGCCATTCAAGCTGCTACACTACATCAATTGGAACATATTAGGGATTTTCTGGGGCAGTCTTGTTGTTGCCGAGCTCTTCATCTACTCAAGAATACCTGCATACATCGCGGAAATAATCATCGACCGTTCTAAGAATCTTGTTTGGGCAATCATCTGGCTGTCTGCTTTCAGTGGTATCATCTCGGCATTTGTCGAGAATGTTGCTACGGTGCTAATCGTCGCGCCGATAGCATTTGAAGTCTCACGCAAGTTGAAAGTCTCACCGATTCCATTCATCCT
>Ga0209636_10005312_pt1 | contig 13158 bp, 16 predicted proteins | sample DeeMarSWOR152_54_FD_187464 | JGI IMG/M metagenome (GOLD analysis project Ga0209636, IMG submission 187464) | Marine sediment microbial communities from White Oak River estuary, North Carolina - WOR-1-52-54 (SPAdes) (version 2) | ecosystem: Environmental > Aquatic > Marine > Intertidal zone >...
ATTAGCACCATGGGGATCTATTTCTAGTGATTTCCTGTAGTATTCCTCTGCTTTATCATAGTCTTTTCGGATTTCATGTAAGAAGAGAGCATAGTTTCCTAGGTTATTAGCGTCCTGGGGATCTATTTCTAGTGATTTCCTGTAGTATTCCTCTGCTTTGTCATAGTCTTTTCGAATATTTTTCAAGAAGACAGCATAGTCACCAAGAAGAGCTGCATTATCGGAGAATTTCTTGATTCCTTCTTGGTAGATAATATCGGCTTTTTCAGGATTTTCCTTTTCATATTTTTCTGCCTCAAGTTCTACCGCCCACCATGAACCAAACTCCTTTACTGCCTTTTCCAATGCTTCTCTTAATAGCCTCACTTCTTCCTTCTTCAATCGAGCCTCTACTCTACCTTTCAACTCCTTAAAAGTCTCAAAATACGTATCCATGAGCCTATCAAACCTATCTTTTCCAGGGTGACTCAATCCAAATTCATTTAGTACAAGAAGCATCAATTCATCAAAATCGTTCTGGTTCACCCATACTGCATTTCTCTCCTCCAACCACCCTCTTATGTTCCCATCAGGAACGTGACTCCCAACCCAATAAATCCCCCACGGCAGCGCATTGGATGGCAACTCATTCAATATCTCTGCTATACTCTCATCATTCCCCCATATCCAATAAAAATTAACCCTGTTTCACAAAGAAGGGTTTTTAGTACCTCCCGAACAGTTTCTGCCAATTCTTTTGTTTCTAATTCTGTATTCTTCGGCTCAAGTCTCGCATCTCCATGTAGTTTTATCACCAATGGACGAGTCCTCGTAATTTTCACAAATCCAGCAAGAGATTCATGGGAAATAACTAAAGGCTTCTTCTGCGTGTACAGATAGAGTGCATCAGCTATTAAATCATCAAAGTTCACCGTTAGCACCACATTACAGTGGTGGCCACACTTCTTGTGAGTTATCAACTGCGCCAGAACAGCATACCCAAATCCGGGGTCTTTTCCCTCAGTGAGTCTTTCTACTTCTCTCTGTCTTTCCTCTTGAGTCAAAAACATATCCTCAATAACTTTCCCGTAGAACAAAGATGCCTTCTCCTCTTCATAATCAGGATATTCTTCTTTTATCCAAGACTCACATTTATCTTCATCACCCGTTTTTACCTTTTTAAGTCTTGGTAACCACCTCTTCACAAGGGCTTTGGCACCAGGTATCCCCGATGACATAGAACAGCCAGCACCAAGAAAAAAAACAAACCTACTATCCTCATGATCCGTCATGAGATTTTTCAACCGTCGAATAAACTCATCAGCCCTCATCTCTCTAACCTGATTCAGACTATCGACCTCCATCCCACATAAGCAGTTCCCTCATACACCTCATACACACGAAATTCTTTTGTCCCAGCATTGATGAGTGTACCCTCATGCTACCTCTTTTTTGAGAAACTATAAATAGCTTTGTAACCTGCCACGTACTGTATATCTCTTCGTCCTTTTTTGATTTTTGTTACACGTGTAACACAAAAATCGGTGGATAATTAAAGTTAAGTAATGTTCAGGTTGGAAATTTTCGAATCCAACAAAATGAAGAATAGGATTAATTAAAACCCTTCTATGATCCCTTCTTCCTTTTTTCTTAATTTTCTGCGAGCAAAAAGTACTAAAATGCAAAGTAAGGCTGCTCCTCCTAGAAAGATGTATTCAGCATACTGATTAAAAAAGCTGACACTCTTGTGTGGATAGTACACAACCCAGATATAAAAGGTTACCAGTATTACAAAAGCGAACCCAGCTCCTACGTAGATGTCTTTCATTTTTTGAGCACCCACCTCTTTTTCGGGGGCTCTTACATGACCAGGTCTTCCAGCCTTTTCATCACTCTTTGCAGGTTTCACTATGGTGATTACTATGAGAAGTACCAAAACAGCAAACCCACCCACGATAAAAGGAAGATATACATGTTCTGCCTGCAAACACGCTCTAAATGCAGCCACTATTACGGCCGCAAAAAGAAGGAGGAATCCTTCCAGTCTTCCCTTTTCATTTCCCGTTTTCATTCGTTCGCGTGCTAACCGTAGATCTGGCATGGTAACAAGATAGGTAAACAACCTTACATCCATAAAAGTGTTTGGGATTCCTCATTCTTAAACCTTTTTCATATCAGCAAGATTACATTTTCTTCATGATTCTCTTTTTTCTGACGTATCTCCAGAAGAGAAAAAGTGATTGAGAACAAAACCATGAACATAACCCTAAAGACAATGTATGAATATTTGTGATATATTTGCAACCATATATCAATATCTTTTTTTTCTTTTTAATTTTGTGACCTTTTTACGAAATTATTAACTTGAAAACGATGAACCTGGTTTGATTCTACTTTTGACGCCTTCATGTGCAGAAATGTTTGTTACACGTGTAACGCAGGAAAAGAGATAGCACATTTCCTATTTTGGCATGAATCAAGTATAGAATGCTAAGTATAGAATGCTACTGCTCTCATAGTCTCGTATCCTCGTGACGTGTGACCATATAGTTTATAAAAAGTGTGAGATAACAAAAACTGTGATAAAATGAAAGAAGGCGTTTCAGAGAAAGTAGAAGACATCTCAATTGTTCAAAAAAGGTTAGAAATTCTATGGTCAGCGAGGTTCACAGATAAAACTGAAGTTGAAGAAGCTGTAAGAATTCAAGAAAGACTGAGTAAAAAAAGCCCCGAGGGCTGGAGTGGCACAGAGGAAATCAGGAAATGGAGGGAAAGGTAAAATTGATATCGCCCTCCCAGACTTGATATTGTAAGAGCTTGCTAATATGCTAAGATACAACCCAAATTTTGATAAGAAGGATGTTTCAGACGCTGTGAAAAGTATAATAGGATTGGGAGTACAGATCCTTGTGCCAACTACACATCTTCTAACTAATGCCGTTAATCTGGGATTTACATACGGAATTACTGTTTATGATGCTGTTTATGTGGCTTTGGCAGAAGAACTGAACTATAATTTTCTGACAGCAGACAAGAAGCTTTTTAATAATACAAAAGACTTGGATTCTGTAAAATTTCTGGAATGAGAATAGCTGGAACTCTTAGTGTGTTCTTAACCCATTATAGAGATCTTTATCTAACTCAGTTCCAAGACCAAAGAAGGGGTGAGGTTGAAGGTTTTGTTCCGTACTTTCCTTCTCAAATTCTTAGACCAAAGGTATTTAAGCACTCTCAAATCATACATTTTGTGAAGTCAAGAGTCAATTTTGAAAAGGTAAATAAAATGGCTGTGCTCGAACTCTTAAGAATCAGAGAAGAAATTGATAGCTTTATTGAAACACTCGAAATTCTTGATGACGAAGAATTGCTAAAAGATATAGAAGAGGGGATAAAAGATATAGAAGAGGGGAATGTTATCTCTTTTGACGATTTAGTGAAAGAATTAGAGTTGGAAGAAGAAATGTGAATTAGTTTTTTCAAGAAGATTCAGAAAGAGAGTTCTTCTATCTTGAGAGCAAAGATTGGGTGTTATATTCATCAATCACTCGCAAGGTACAGCCCTGCAAAGAACAGCAACACAATAGATGGAATAAACGATACATCAACTCCCACTAGGAACATAGCCATTACTATAGCATAATAAGGGACCTTTAACTCATTTGTTACTGCTTTCCTGTACAATGTATTTGCTGCTGCACCAAAGAAAGCCATCAACCCTAGTCCAAAAATGCCGCCATCAAAAATTAAGGGCCCCAAAATGGTAGATGTTATATTACAGTTGTAACCAAAGAGGTATTCACCCATGACTGTGCCGCACGTGAATTGTAACCAGATCCTTCCATGAAAAATCCCGAAATAACCTGCTTCATGAACAATTTTATTTAAAACTCCAAAGGTAAAAGCAGGGCGGAAGAAAAAGAGGTTAACAGGATTTAATTCCCATTCTTGGTATGCCACACCGGTATAACCCACAAATAAGATCAATAAAAACAAAGGAATCACAGATAGTGCTATATGGATTACCTGAATCTTCTTCAGCATGTACAAGGATATAAAGACCACAATAATTAACTCTAAGACGTAAACCCTGTACGTAAATAATGATAGCAATCCTACTGAACCCAAAAATAATGCAATCACGTACTTTGTATTGTATGACTTAACCATGAATGCTAGCCCTAAAAACAGGAGCGCATACCCAAAAATGAAAATTGGATCTGCATACCCTTTTCTCAATTCTGGATCAAAGAGGGGAACCCCCTTTATTGCTAACTCAAGTATTAAGAGTAAAATTCCTGCAAGGACAAGGTACTCCACCTTTATGTTGCCTACTGACCTCAAGAGTAGTAACCCCACTACTGGAATTACCAATCCCCACAGGGAGTATTCCTGATACGCGTAAAAGGTAACGACAGCTGCTGTCACGAAAAAGTACACCTTTCTCTTATCTGGTAAAACGAATTGACACCCTCCTATATAGAATCCCATTCCAATTCCAATGAATAAAAAAGTCTCTCTGTACACAGTAAACTGGGTTGAAACCAGTGGAAAAAAAAGCAATCCCAAAACTATATAACCGATATAACTAACTACAAAAATGTAGGGTGAAACCACGGTTAACCTGTCCATGTTTGCCAGTTCATTACTGTTATAAAACCTTTACGGCAGAAACTCTTTGTGTTCAATCTTTTCCGGTAGATATTCCTTGGCCACAAACTCTAGACTCTTGTTGGCTAAAGCCTGCTGTTCAATTCTCATGCCCAGTTTCAGACATAAATTCAGCTCTCTCTGCCATTTCTTGTGCTTGAACCACTCGTAGGATTTTAACTCCTTTATTCTCGATTTGTCTGTGGCTTTCAATTTTTCTGTGACTGATTTTAGATTGTACACCTCAATGTCTCTCATAGTCATTCCCACGAACACAGAATCAGGGACACACAACCGTTTAGACAGATACGCTAAATTCATGGAACCCTGCTTAATGGTGGAGTAGATGTACCACCCGTAGGGATCACCATCAGTGAACACAATGACGGGAAGCTTTTTCTCAAAGTGTAACCGGTGGATCAGCCGCCTCACTCCTCGGGGGGCTTGACCCTGGCATGCCACGAGTAAGGCTCCATTCTTCTGGGCAAATTTTTCTTCGATTAACCGATCTGCCATAGCTGCTGTCTCCACCACCAGCATATACTCTGCATTCACTTCGGGGAACGCAATGTCCTCCACTGTCCCTGGAACTGCCCATCCTCCTCGTCCCAGCCTGGACGCGTTAAATTCGTCTTCTCCATCTCTGATTAGAATGTCACCGTACAAGTATCCCCGCCTGTCTGCAGTCAAATTCAGCTGTTCTCTCAACAGGTCGAGAGTGACTTCAATATCTTCTGCTATTGCATTGCTCTCTGTTTGATCATCAAACGTGTTCTCCTTTGTCCCTGCAATACTGTGCTTTAATGCGTAGTACATTTCACGAATACCCGCGTGTTTCCCTTCTTCCACCAGCTTTCGACAGTAGGAGGCTACCAGTATTGTCTGCATGAACTTTTTAGTGTGAGCCACATTCATGTAGTACCGCTTTGAATACTTGTTCCCTAACACTAACATACGGCTCTTTTCATCAAAGGCAATGTTGCTCAATCCTCGCTGAGGAATCTTCATGTACGGACTCCTCCCCTTTTGGATCTGGCTGTAAACGGCTTTCCCGAATTGTTCTAACTTTTCAGTAACTTCATTCATTTTTTTCACCATACTTTTTGCCAATAATGGTGTACAACTTCTTCTCGATTGGTGAACTGGATTTCTTTTGGAGTAACCCACCTAAAGCAGTAGACGTTTCAGGAGCGTACTTCCTTAGTGTATCCATCTTCTTCTTTCTCTCGAATTTTCGCCTTTTCCCTCTCAAGAAGGATTTCAACGATCTGCATCCATCCATTATCCCGTTTCTCACTTCTGAAAAGATTTCTTCCTCTTGAGCTACTGCTTGCTTCCCTGCTGAGGTGTACGGTATGTGGGTAGATACTAAATTGATAAAAACAGTCAATGGCGTCTTATCTCCTTCTCTAATGCCGTACCGTCTCCAATCGATGGAGTTCACCGCTTCCGTGAGCGCACAGCCTCCCTGGTCAAAGATCAAAGGTGCCCTGTTCGCGTACCTGACAATGTCGATACCGTTGGTGGAACCGTGGTTTCCCCCGTAAGCTACACCCACTTCTGCAATAAAGGGGATACCTCCCTTGTATGTGAGAGCAGATCTGGTGGTTGCATAGCAGAACTCCGGGTTAATAGTGGATTCCAGTCCCTTTCTTATGTTTTCATCTCCAATGGGAATCAGCCCATCAGTGGGAGGGGCCATGAACTTGACAGCATTGAACGCCTTCACCAAGGATTCAGCTTCTTTCCACGTCAATTTATTGGGGCGCTTTCCCAAGGGAACTGTTGCGATGCGCTCAATCTCATTCAATCGTGCCTTGGATATGCGTACAAAATCATGTAACAAAAAGGAGGATACTACTCTCTTATCGGTGTACCTCCCCATTAATAACAAATCGTGAGGAGTAATCCCTCTGGGATGGGGTTTGGTCTCTTTTGGCGATGTGGGAACAGCAGTAATACTTCTCTCGAAGATGATTCTGGTGCCATCAGGTTCCACAAAAATGATACACGCATGGGGGTTGGAAATAGAGGTCATTCTCAAATAGTTGTACGGGCCATACCGGGATTTGTTGTACAACACTTCTTTTACATCGAAAATCAATTTGGTTCCTCTCCAGTTTTCTGCATTTTCCCGTTTCTTCTTGTGGACGATCCTCCCAATGTTGTGCTCCACATCAATTTGAACATCACATTTTACGATATGGGTGTCCCCTGTGGAGGTAATGACAGAAGAGGGTTTCCCTGTAGTCACCTGGGAATACATAACAGCTCCCGAGATACCAATGCCTTGCTGTCCCCTCGATTGGATATTCCGGTGAGCTTTACTCCCTGCAAGCATTCTCCCGAATACTTCAGGTATAAAGGCTAATGGAATGCCAGACGCATTATCCTCTACACTAATCCGGTAGTGTTCCGTCCCTAACTCTTCTATTTCTACCCTGATCTCAGGTAAGATTCGGGCATCTTCACAAGCATCCAGCGCATTGGTCACTCCCTCGTGGATTAACGTGGTCAAAGACCGTATCTTTCCTGTGTAGCCTAACATGGCTGCATTCTTTCTGAAGAACTCTGAGACACTCTGAACCCTGAAGTCTTTAAAGATGTCATCAGCGTGACGACTTTCTTGATTCATGGAAATACCTCATTTTCTGCAATTTCGATTTTTGCATGGTTTACCTAATATGCATCTGTTTCATCTTTTCTGTTGCTGCTTATAAAATTTGCGGTAGTGCACAAGAAAAATATGGAGAAGCAGAAATCTACACGAGATGGCAAGAATCAAAATGAGGAATTAAAAGTAATTTTATAGTTAATTTTAGCAGTTAAATGAGTATAAAGAATTAAAGAGATTTAAAATTATTATATCAAAGCTGTTCAAGTACTGCTTCCCTTTTTTCTCTACGCGTTCAGGCTCACCCATTGTGAATGCTCACAATCTTTTCTCATTTTTCATACATATCTTTATATAATCTTGAGTAAAGTAGGTAAATTGAATGCCGGGGGGTTTGATGCGAATACGAATATACTGCCAGGAATGGTGAGGGTAAAAATGGTCTAATCAGATGTATGAGAGACGAACCAGCACAGTTCCGTACTCGTGTAATGGGGGGTGATCAAAAAGCACGTTCAAAAATGAACGGTTTGGACATACAAAGGTTGACCCACGTTGTAAATGGGAGGTGATAATGGTGAAATCAAAAACTGAAGAGTTAACCAGGTTATTAAAGGATTTGGAAGGTACCACACCAGATATTGAGGCATCTGCTGTAGTCTCGGTGGATGGGTTGATGATTGCGTCAGCCTTACCGCGGGATGTGGAAGAGGACAGGGTGGCTGCCATGTCTGCTGCCATGTTGTCTCTAGGAGAGAGAACAGCTAAAGAATTAGCGAGAGGTGAACTATCTGAAGTGTATGTCAAGGGAGAAACAGGGTACGTGGTTTTGATGGCCTCCGGGGAGAATGCAGTCTTAACTGCTCTCGCGAGAAAAGATGCTAAACTAGGATTAGTCTTTTTGGACATGAAAAGGACAGCAGAAGAAGTAGCAAAAATCATTTAGGTCGGGAAAACGTTTGAATGATTCGGGGTGATTTTCATTTCTGAAGAAAGAAGAACTGACAACCTTTTAATGAGAATTATGTTAGAAACTATTCAGAACGTTGTAGGAGAAAATGGATTAAAATCAATCTTAAACTATGCTCATCTGGAAAAATACATTGATAACTTCCCTCCTGATAATGATCTTTTAGAGGTTCCTGCAGCAGATCTTCACAATGCCCGCCTTTCTCTTATCGAATTGTTTGGACAGAGAGGTACTCGCGGCCTTGAGCTTCGGGTTGGTCGGGAAATGATTCGTCTCTTTCTCAAGAAACGTGCAGGGGTAACTGGAATTCTTGAGGTGGTGGGCCATCTCTTCCCAGAGTCTAAAAGGATGCGTATTGGTCTGGAGAAATTCATGGAACAGATGGAGCAAAGGCATCCCTCTCCAGTTATACCTCGGCTAGAATTGCAGGAAAAAAAGGATTACTTCCTGTTGATTGACAGGGATTTCCTCGGCAGTGAAGGGGTTGCATCTTTAGAACCTGTGTGCAATGTTTACGTTGGCATGCTCCAGCATTTGATGGAGCGGGCTACCGGGCATAGCCACGAAGTGGAAGAAATTGAATGCAGAGCTGTGGGTCACCCTGCCGATGTGTTTAAGATTACAAAGGCAAGAAAGGGACGTAGTAGTTATAGGAGATGATAAAATGAGTGCAGACATGAATGAACCCAGAATCCCTTCCTGGTTGTGGCGCATTGTCCTCAAAAGCAGCACAGATAACATAGGGGAAAGAGGGACCCGTACTGTCCTGAGAAGAAGTGGCCTGGAACATTATAGTGGTGTCACTCCTAAAGATGATGATACACCATCTGTTTCTGTCAATGAATTTTCACAGTACATTCTAGCCCTCTTCGATATTTTTGGTGAGAATGGAGCGCGGCCGATTCTCCTGCGAGCTGGCAAGATTGGATTCACCTTTGCTTATGACAGGATGCCACCAACCATCAAGGTAGCCAGTAAGATGTTGAGAATTCTCCCTGAAAAGAAGAGAGTGGTAACCGTCGTATCTGAATTCAGTAAAGCCTTTAACGAGACACTGAGCACTGCAGGGTCTGTCACTGAAGAAGAGGGGAAAGTGGTGGTAGAGATTCCCGACTGCCCACACTGCAGAGGATTTTCCACAGAAACTCCTGCGTGCTACGTCGAAATTGGGCTCCTCTCACAATTGATAGAAGCTGCTGTAGGCAGTGGATACACAGTGAAGGAGACGAAATGTGTGGCAACAGGAGACCCTGTGTGCAGATTCGAAATTGAGAAAAGTCAAAGTTAATTCCCATTTGGCATTTCTTGTTACACGTGTAACATAGTATTGTTTTTTATTCTACATTACTGATAAAGAAATAATTATAGATGGTTGCAGAATTCAAAAAACTCAAAATTATCCTTCCTTTTCCAAAAGATAGTAGATCGTTCTTCTGGGAATATCCAATTTCCTAGAAATTTCAACTATGGAAACTCCTTTATTCTTCAATTGGACAATCTTTTTTAGGTTTTCACCAGTGTACATGGGCGGCCTTCCAGCGCGTTCATTTCCTTTCTCTAAATTAACTCTAACTTTCTCTAGATGAGATTTCACCCGTTCTGATGTCTGACCATACACACTGGGGGGGACAACAATCACTTTGAGGTTTTCTCCATGCTCTTTAAGAGCTAAAAGGATGTCCATCCCTACAATTCTCGAGAGGTACACTTTCTCGTCGGTGAATCCTTCTTCAATTTCTGTGAGCAACTCCTCTTTTTTTCTTGTCTTGAACACTTTGATTACGATTCCCCCTTTACTGCTTTGACAAGAGGCTGTAACGCTTTTTCGATGTCTCCTGCCTTCTCGATAATAGTTCCAGTCACCACAATGTCTGCCCCTGCTTTCACGATGTTGAAAGCCTGCTCTGGAGTACGGATTCCGCCACCAACTACCACCGGAATGTCCACCATTTCTTTCACTGTGGTAACCATTTCCTCAGGGACTGGTTCTAAAGCACCAGATCCCGCCTCCAAATACACTAAATCCATGCCCATGTACTGGGCTGCCAGCGCATAGGCAGCAGCAATCTTGGGTTTTCTCCTGGGTATGGCATCTGCTTCCCCTATCCAGCCCACTGCCTCACCAGGCTCCACAATTAAATACCCCATGGGTATGGGTTCCAACTGGCATAACTTCACAGGTACAGCACCCAAAGCCTGGGCCTTGGTAATGAAGTAGGGGTTTCTGGAATTCAAAATTGACATGAAAAAGATAGCATCTGCATAGGGAGAAACGGCAGCTGAACCCCCAGGAAAGATAATCACTGGGAGACTCGTTCCTTTCTTGATAGCCTGGATAACCACATCATTGACTGAACCCACAGCAGCAATAGACCCTCCCACCATGATGGCATCAGACCCTGCTCTTTCTATCTGGGCAGCAATCTCAGGGACAGTTTGAGGGTTACAATCTTCAGGATCGAGTAAAGCGAAATGCAGCTTCTCTTTGGTGAGCTTTTCAGTTATGTAAGTGAAGACACGACCCATAACCTCACGCTCTTCTTTCTTTTGCCTTGGGTCTCAATCCAGAATGTCCACATTTTCGGCAGCGTTTTGCACGCCAGGGATTTCTGGCATTACATTTCATGCAGATTTTTACATTGAAGAGTCTGGTTCTTGCTTCTGGTGATTTCATTGTTCCACCTCTTTTTTTATTTTTATTGTTTATAAGCGATAAATGTTTCCTGGATTTTGATAATTTCTGAACTTGATTCAGCCTGTGAATACGCGGTGAGTGCTTCTGCATTCAGAGTGACAAAGGTTGTACCCCATGAGAATTTCGAGAGAATATTTAAAGCTTTCGATTTTTCTCCCAGAATGTATAAGGCTGCAGCTAAGGCTTCTACAGTGGAGAGTTTTGTGGGTTTTCCATAGTTTATGGGGTTGGCAGCAACCAAGTAGGGAAGACATCTCCCGTTTTTGAATGTTCTCTTGAACCTGTCTTTTTTCTCCCAGGAGTAATCTAGAGCAGTAATAGATGTGAAGGGTTTATCCTCTGGGGACAAAGCTTTCTCACTGAAGGGGTCCAAAACTAGAGAGGTTTTGGGGATGTCCCTGAAAGAATAGAGGAGAATCACGAAGTTGAACCTGGCCAGCTTTAAGGCTGTACATTTTTTGGGGTTACAGTGCTTGGCGTGGTACACGAAGAGGTTCACAAATTGGAAAAGGGATGGAGTGTATTTAGGGTTATCTATTCATGGGGCTGTCACGTCTTTTGTGATTTGTTACACGTGTAACATTTCGGATAAATTATCAATTCACCCGTAATTCAATTATAAAGAGAAATTCATAAACGCGGGGAGGTTCCACTCCCTGAAAGCTGACAATCCTTATTCATGAATCGTCGGAACAATTTGGGTTACTAAGGTCTTTGCAGAGGTTGCAGTGATAATTCAATTCAAGTCACTTTTTTAAGGTACAGTGGTAGAGCATTTAATAGTGTCTGTAATCAGATTTCTAGTATGAGGGTGTCTCCACCTTGGGGGGTTAATTTCCCTGTGATAACGGGTCTCTCTTGAACCCTTTCCGGGTTTTTATTACCACTCCTGCATTCAGTAACCCTTTCAAATGCTTTCGTATCATCATCCCCTCCCAGTATTTTAAAAGGAGAGGATGAAAAGAAAAATCTCTGTAGATCAAAGCACTATCCACTATCTCTTGAAGAGTTCTTTCTCGATCTAAAAAATTCAGTATCCGCTCATCTCTCTCCTGAAAAATCCGTGAAAAATGCTCAAATTCCTTGTCAATATCCTTGTTGATAATCCCCCTGTGGGAGGAAACAACTATTTTTGGGTTGAGGGCTCTCACTTTTTCGATAGAGGCTTTAAACTGTTCAATGTCTGATTCTTCATGTCCATACCAGGGACCAAATTTTGTGAAGTCTATATCAAAGGAAAAAAGGATTCTCTCGTTCCTCTCAAAGAAACAGTAGTGACCTATCGTGTGACCTGGTGTGTGAACAGCTTCAAGCGTGGTACTCCCGAAATCAAGTGTATCTGTATCGTGAAACGTGTCCATTGGCTGGGCATTCTTGAAGTTCATTTTCTGAGAAACAAAATTTCTCCAGATCTTGGCAAGCTTCTCTCCTGCATATCTTTCAGAGAGCTTTTTAATGTTACTGTTGAAGTCAACCTCTTCTTCTGGAACTTTCAAAGGAAGATCAGAAAAGAGCCAATTCCCAGCAGTATGATCGGGGTGAGAATGAGAGTTTATCACAATGTCAATTTCTTGGGGGGTTAGCTTGTTTAAGTTCTCAATGCTGCATCCTGTATCAATTAAGGCAGTAACATCATCTTTAACTAATATCGAGTGGGAGAAAGGGAATCTCCCTTGATTTTTCCCCTTGATGAGCGTGATGTGTTCAGTGATCTTTTCCGTGTCCATTGTAAAAAGATTCATCTTCTCCTTAAAATTCTTTCTAGAGTATATACTACTTATTAGTGTATAACATTTTTGTTACGCGTTGTTACACGTGTAACATTTTTTTTCTTTTTTTGGGCTTTCTGGATTTCTTGATATTTAAGGAGGTTGAAATCCATGGAAGTGGCAATATTGGGGCAATCTGCGGACCCTCTGCAATGGATCAATCTTGTATGTCTGTTGTAAGTCGTTCTTGTGTTAGAGTATCAATATTATTCGATGTAAACCCCCAAGAGAGAAATTGGACACTAATCAAAGGCCTCAGATCCAGCTCCCTAGGAAAAAGTGGTGAAAGATGAAGTTGAAAGATTTCATGTCTTTCATCCTTTTCGGGGTCAATGGGGACAAAGAGAGGAGCCGGACGGACCTGCTGAAGTCGGGAGAACCGCTCAAAACCGATCTCACCGGCTCCTCGTAACGGGAGGTGAAAGATGTGAAGGTAAGAAAACCTTCAATCCTTCAGTCGATAGGTATACGATTCTGCCACCAC
>Ga0209636_10005314_pt1 | contig 13155 bp, 7 predicted proteins | sample DeeMarSWOR152_54_FD_187464 | JGI IMG/M metagenome (GOLD analysis project Ga0209636, IMG submission 187464) | Marine sediment microbial communities from White Oak River estuary, North Carolina - WOR-1-52-54 (SPAdes) (version 2) | ecosystem: Environmental > Aquatic > Marine > Intertidal zone >...
TTGTCGGCTCTGATGTCCATTCCTTTCCGTCCCAGTAAAGGAATTTGGTCCGGGATATATTGTTTTTTACAGTATCTTTAGGTAAATTTATTTTTCCTTCTTTTACAAGCTGGTCAAATTTTAAATCAAATTCGTCTCCCGTATGGATGTAAGCGGCCCTTAGTTGATAATCGAACTCATAGAATACTCTTGATAAATGGGTATTTATCTGGAATCGATTATTCGAATATATATTGATAGCAGGAATTGTGTCATACAGCCCCAATAGATTTCCCACCTCATTTTTAGGGATTAGAAGATAATACTTTTCGGTGCCTGGGCTTTTTCCCTCTGGATAATAACGTGTGCCTTTAATTTGCGGCGAAGAACCTTCGATTCTGCGAGGGTCTAAAACGACTAAACAGCCTTGATTATAGTTATTGTTCAATCCCCCGAGCAATATTTCTTTGAAGCCATCGTCATCCAGGTCTAAAAATTCCAGACAATTCAGGTGGCCTGAATTCCAGTATTCACCTAATAGATTCCCTTCGTGGTCCAGAACAATGATTCGACATGGAAAATATGTTTTGTGAGACGCGATCATGATTGTTTCTAGAAAACCATCATTGTTTAAATCGAATACTCTCAGCCTACCAATGTCAAAATCTGAGGAAATTATCTGGTCTCCATATTTGGCTTCTTCGCCAACACAATACTGCCATAATTTGTTTCCTTGTTCATTAAAACATATGATATGTTCATCAGCGTTATATTTGGTTTGGACAGCGAAAATAATATTAAGGCGGTTGTCTTTATCGATATCTTTAAAAAAAATACTAGATGTCTCAGCAGATGGAGAGCTGCTGTATGTAGTTTTCGAGTATCTCGTAGAATCCAGGATGAGCTCAGAGTCGTAACCCCATAGCTTTTTACCATGTTTATTGTAAATAATGAGTTTTGTATCTGTTGTCCTGAAATCAGCAGGCGTGGTATCTCTCCAGACTGGAATGAAAATTAACAAAAAAACAATTAAAGATATAAGCAATAAAACCGGAATGCCTATTGTTAATGTGAGTTTAAAAAGCTCGCTTTTTTTGGATTTTTCTTTTAGAGTTTTTTCCGTTATCCAACGGTCGAGCTCATCTGTGTATGCAAAAACGTATGTCCTTTTCGACTCATCTATTCTGTAAATCGGCAAGCCAAATTTTTTCTCCCATCTTTGGGCTGTTCGGACTTCAATAGAAAGATAATTTGAAATTTCCTTCCAGGAATTCAGTATTTTTCTCCCTGACATCTTCTTCCCCAATGCTATTAAAAAGGAAATGGGTATTTATCCGTTTTTTTGGAGAAAGAATTATATTTAATTATTTATTCAATATCAAATATAGAGATTCTTTTTTTAATTTTCAAAATTTCTGTTAATTTGGGCAGACTACTTCATCATTGTAAGGACTTATTGTGACAATATGCGACAATTACGGACATTTTTGGATAACGTATTGACAGCTTTAAATAGGGATAATATTTTTGATTCAAGGTGGTGAGCAAAGTCTAAGCGATAATTATGAGAGAGACTTTACGAGTTATTATAACTCAAATTCAAGAGTGTTAAGAAAAATCTGGTGCTAGTTAGTAAAAGGGGGATTGATGAAATTTGGGGAAAGCTTCATGTTTCTTGGTTTATTTTGCGAGCCAATAGTGGAAATCTCAACAAAAAAGGGGCCTAAAAATGAGCCAGGCCTCTTTAATTCGACTATCTATCATTGAATTTTGCTTGACAACTATTTTCCGAATAAATAGGATTCCAAATGGAGTCAGATAAGGAGGGAAAAAATGAAAAAATCTCGCATTTTCAAAATCTTTGTTGTATTGAGTGTCTTTGTATTTGCGGTATTTTTTGCAGCAAATGAACTGGGTCAGGCCCAGAGCCAGGCCCAAGGGAAGCCGGATAAACCACCTGGAAAACCCGAACCTGAACCAAAACCCTGTAATAACAACGGAATATGTGAATGGGAAGAATATGATTCTAAATCTGCACACGAAGATCAGCCTTGTCCAGATTGTTTGCCCAAGACTTATTATCCTTTAATAATTGATCAAGATTTTTTACAGATAGCATCGACAGGTGGGGTAGAGCGTAATGTCATTCAGTTTAAGTGTATGGGTATGGATTATTTTAATGGAGATATCGTAGGAATTTACGAAGATACATGGGCAAGTGATGTTATTGGTGTTTATGGCCGTGCGGTGAGCATCGGAGATGCTGACAATGATGGAGATAAGGAAATCATAGCAGTAGTAAGCTACAGAGCTAAGGGGAGAAAATACGATCAAAAAATATTATTGTACGAAACAGGTTCAGATGGGAGTCCTAGCTGGATATCTCCGTTTTTTGGCAATCCTTCAACAGAAAAAATACAGGATTGTGTAATTGGCGATGCGGATAATGACGGCAAGAACGAGGTCACTCTCATTAAAGGACACCACATAGAAATATACAGAATAAATAATAATCCTGTTGACGGCTCTTATGGCTTCAGCCATGTCTGGACTAGCCCTGAACATGAATCAGATATTGCCTGGAATATTTATGGACTGGATGTGGGGGATGCGGATAATGATGGAGATAATGAAATTGTCCTGGCCATGTTTGAAACAGGAGCACCGATTATATGGAAAAACGAAGGTGGAACATGGAGCTCAAAAACTGCAGAGCTAATCCCTCCAGAATATTGGAACATTTCAATTTTAGGAATTGATGTTGTCAGGGTAAGGGATGTTGATAATGTTATTAATGAATTCGGAGAACGGGATAATGAGATTATTGCTGGAGGGAATAACAGCAGGCTGATGGTATGGAAGTACAATAACGCTACAGGTAATTATGACTCTGTTTTCATAAGCGATGACTTGCTAGGTTTTACTCAAGGCACTGATGCGGGGGATATCGATGGGGATGGAGAAAATGAAATAGCCATTGCATCGAGTTATGATGATAATACGCTTTATATTTTTAAATATGTTGGAGGAAGCAGCGGATATCAAATCGTAAACTCAATCTCTCGCGAGGGACCTGATATAGACCTTTCTGTGGGCGATCTTGATGGTGATGGTAGAGCAGAAATCGTTTCCACAACTCAGGGAATTACAATTTATGATTTCATCGGAACCGATATTTTTTCGGGATTTTTAGTAAAAACATATAACTGTAGATATGGATCGCATCTAGAGATCGATTAAATTTAGAGATTGCTCAACCATTTGTTTATTAATATGGGTTTAAACTCATACAGAATTATTCGATTGTTATCTCTTACTAAAGAGAGAGTGGGATCGTGACTTAACATTTAGCAGGTTAATAAAAAGGGGATTGATGAAATTTTGGAAAGCTTCATGTTTCTTGGTTTATTTTGCGAGCCAATAGTGGAAATCTCAACAAAAAACTCAACAAAAAAGGGGCCAGGCCCCATTTATAAAGAAGGGTTCGCATCTCATATCTCCTTTTGATATTTCAGGAATTGAAAAATTGGGGACAGTCCCCAATTTTCATTTATCTAAGGTGGTACCTAAGGGAACGTCCCCAGTTTTTATTCATACCGCAGGGAGTCCACCGGATTTGCCACGGCTGCTTTAATCGACTGGTAGCAGACTGTCAGCAGTGAAATGGCCAGAGCCAGGCACCCGGAGAGCAGAAATATCTCCCACCCGATCCTTGTCCGGATAGCAAAATTCTGCAGCCAGTTGTGGACGGCGAAATAGGCGACAGGCCAGGCTATGAGATTAGCCAGAAGGACCCACTTGATGAATTCCCTGGAAAGAAGGAACACGACACCGCCAACTGTCGATCCCAGGACTTTCCGGATCCCGATCTCTTTGGTTCTCTGCTCGGCTGTGAATGAAGCCAGACCAAGCAGCCCCAGGCAGGAGATGAAGATAGCAATGATTGTCGAAAAGATCAGGATCTTCTCCATGCGCTGCTCTGCAGTGTAGAGATTCTCGAGTCGTGTGTCGAGAAATTCATACTCGAAGGCATAGTGAGGGAGAAGGTCTTTCAGAGTCTTCTGTATAAACCCGATGGTACCGGGCATGTTATCAGAACGGATGCGGACAAGGATATTGTCCATTCCCCAATTCATTCTCATTAAAAGAGGCTCGATCTCCTCATGGAGAGAGCTGAAATGAAAGTCCTTGATCACCCCGATGATTTTTCCTTTATACTCAGCCCAGTAGACGCCAATTCCCAGAGGCGATTCCAATCCCATGGCTGCCGCCGCTGTCTCGTTGATCACCCAGCTGTCTGTTGAATCTGTCGGGAATTCCTCGGAAAAAAACCGTCCTTCGGCCATTTCCATTTTACATGTCTTCAGATAATCCGCATCAACACCCATGATGTTGATGCCTGGAAAATTATCGCCTTCTTCTCTTCCGTCCCAGGTGATATCGTAATCGGCAATGGAACTTTGTTTGATGTCGGGTGTTGTATTAGCCCGTGTCATGCTGATTATGTTCGGGTTTTCCAGAAGGCTGGTCTTGAATACTTGATAGTTTCTGGCGAGTTGACCCCTCATCGGTACACAGAGAATGTTTTCCGTGTTGTAGCCCAGTTCTCTGTTCATCATGAAGTCTATCTGGCGAAAAACAAACAGAGTCCCGGTTATTAAGAAAATAGAAAGCGAGAATTGGGTGACAACCAGAATTTTCCTGAAAAGGGCACTCCTATCTCTTGACTTCAGGGCTCCTTTCAAGGCGCGAATGACTTGGAATGAGGAAAGAACAAATGCGGGATAGACGCCGGCGAGTATGCCTGTGAAGAGAGTCAGCCCTATCAGGACCAGGATCATGCTGAGTGAATAATCCATGCTGAGCGGTTTTCCGGCGAGTTGACTGAATGTCGGGAGGAGTAAATGGAGTATGACCAGGCCGATAATCAAGGCAATAATAGCATAAAAAACGGACTCTCCCATGAATTGCTTGATGAGCTGGATCCGGTTCGCTCCCACAACCTGCCTGATGCCGACTTCGCGGGCTCGGTTTGCCGATCGGGATGTGGAGAGATTCATGTAATTGATGCAGGCGATGAGGAGGATAAAGATAGCCATTCCGGAAAAAATGTAGATGTAAGTTATTAGACCACCACCGTCGAGAGCGTAGAGATGGATCCTGACAACCGGCTGGAGATGGAGGACTGAGCTGGATCTCGGGACATGTTCCTGGATGATGCCGGATATTTTCGCTTCCACTTCTTGAGCTGATGCGTCTTCTGTGAGCTGGATATATGTCCACCAATTGTTATTTCCCCAGTCTTTCATGTTAAAGCCGAATTCGCCGAGCAATTTGAACGGAACAAGGCAGTCAAATTGCAAATGAGAATCTTTGGGAATATCCTGAAGGACTCCGGTCACATTCAAATCGAGGCTCTCTCCCACGCGCAGAGTTTGGCCCAGAGGGTCTTCTCCGGGAAAAAACTTCTCTCGCATTTCTTCTGAAATGACTATGGAATAGGGATCCTCCAGGGCAGCCTGAGGAGTGCCCTCAAGCAAAGGGAAAGAGAACATCTGAAGGAAGGATCCATCCACCAGGGCCACATTTTCCCTGAAATTAATTTCCTCCCTTCCCATATCCCAGCGGGTGGGGGTGTGTCGTGCGAAATGGACGATCTCAGGGTATTCTTCTTTCAGTAATGGCCCAAGGCCAGAAGGGGTTGAGGTGAAACGGAAGATCTTACCTCCCTGAGGAGATTCCTGGACAATCCTGTAGAGGTCTCCTGCATTCTTGTGGAACCTGTCATAGCCGAGCTCATTCTGGACCCAGAGAAAAATGATGAGACAGCACGCTATGCCGATGGCCAAGCCAGTGATGTTGATGAACGAATAAAATTTGTGTTTCTTGAGGTTTCGGAAAGTGATTTTCGTATAGTTTTTAATCATTTCAACACTCCAGTAGAAAAAATTTGTTAAAAAGACGGGCAAGGATCGAAGAAACTGACTCCAGAACCAGAGCCGGGCGGCTCCTTTGCCTTTGGTGATGTGGAGCTCTTCAAAGACTTCGAGCATTGCCTGACGCAGGTATTTCCGCTCATTCAGAGGAATGAACCTCCGGAAGAGCCACCAGGCCAGGCGGGGAGGAGTCGGTTTATTGTTCATCGGCAGCCATTTTTTTAGAAACCGACAGGGAAAATCCTTTCCACATCACATCTTGGAGTCTCTTGGCTTCAGCTAATGCCCGGAGGCCTTCTTCTGTCAGCCTGTAGTATTGAATCGCTTTGCCTCCTTGAGTATGCCTGGGTTTACCGGTGTAGGTTTCCACCAATCCTTTCTTTCTCAATTTATCCAGGGTGATATAGAGAGAACCGAATGCCCAGTCTTTGCCCGCGTGTTCAAGTAAGAAATTGCGTATGTTGACCAGGTAGGCTGGTTCTTGAAGACGGATTATGGTGAGCATGAATAATTCTTCGTGTTTGGTGAGAATCACCATGTCTTCTCCTTTTTAGGGGTGTTGCTGAGAATCGATGAAATTTGAATTGATTTCCGCATGTTTCTTTAACAAATTTAAAGTTACATATGTACATACGTTTCTTTTCATTAAAAGGTTTGCTGGAAAATTGGATTTTTTTAGCTAAAGGTAGCTAAAGGGGTCGCGTCTTAACATTTAACATTCCGTAAAAAAGGCAGGAGTATTGGGGTCGCATCTCAACATTCGACATTTCAAAAATTGAGAAATTGGGGACAGTCCCCAATTTCCTGTCCCAAGGAATAATCTTTTTTGTGTTACTTTTATGTCATTGCGGGCGAAGCGCGAAAATCTTGCGTTTGGTTTTTTATGAAGATAAGAGAAAAAAGTCCGCTTATTTAAAAGTCTTATATTTTTTTCCCATAGCAGCATACGAAACGCGGATGTCTTCTTTATTTCCACCACAACAGTTCCATTTTGAATAAAAGTTATGTTTAAAGCCAAAAAGTTCCAGATAGAAATGTCCTTTATCTCCATAATCCCAAGTTCCGCAGACTATGACTTCACTCGAGGGATCGGGGTCATTTGCTGAATCGATTATGTAAACATTGGTTAATTCAACTCGCGCATCCAGCGGAAACCTAGATAATTCAGCTAAGCTAGTTCCGTCCCAACCGTAGTAGATCAATTCATCCGGGTGGTGATGTCCTAAGAGGACTTCTTCGCCAGCATCTGGGGTGAGATTACCTACGTCCAGGTGAAGAACTTTTTGTTGATAATCTCCCTTATAATAGAGCTGTTTCTCGATTATTTTCTTGCCATTCACATCCCATCCCATTATATAGGAATTCCACATTCCGTTGGTTTTTCTGTAAGCAGGGGATATAATTTCTTGTTTTCCATTTGGAATCACTTCTCCTATGCGAAGAGATTGAAAGGCGAGGTTTGCGTCAACTTGAATCGCTTGTCTTATATTCAGCTCAGCATCCTGAAATTTTAATATCAAAATCCATCCCCTATTTTCAACTAAACCCTGTTCTGTTCGCTCATCGGCAGCAATTAGTATTTCTTCTTTATCATCATTATCGATATCTCCTACAGTCACTGACTTAGGGAATAAAAGGACATTATCGAGGAATTTGTTTCTTGATCTCAGGAGTTTCAGCTCGTCTTCCTCAGGGTAATATTTGAAGATTGACAGACAGGTCATCGTAATCAGAACAATCTCATCACCGGGCATTCCATCCACATTGGCCATAGCTATTTCATTTAAGTCAAATCTTTGTTCCTCGAAAATCCAATCCTCTTTGGAGAAATAGGTGGTTTTCCACCAATTTCTTACGCCTTGTTTATAGACATTGATAAAATACCTATAATAAGAGATCCTTTTATCTCCTATATCTTCCATTTCTTTACAAAGTCCAGCTGCGGCAATTTCTAAATCGTTGTTGTCATCAACATCCCCCATAGCAAATGATGAATGCCTGACGGGCCAGATATTCCAGACTTCATGATAAGAGTCGTTTTTATCTTTCCGCCAAATGCGAAGCTTTCCAGCGACATCAAATTCAGCTGTAATGATATCTTTATCTTCTAGAGTTAAAGGACCTGTTGAGCGAGGTACTCCCTGATATTGTGGGTATTTTGGCGGTTTATAAGCATTCAAAATAAAAAAATAGAAGGCTAAAACGACAGTAATTACGAATACAGGTATAAAAAAATAAAGGCTTTTTACCCATTTGGGCTTTTTACGGAACAACTCATGTTCTTTCAATTTATTGATAACACCTTTATCAAGCCATTTATCCAATTCTTCCTTATAGGCATAGACTCTGGATTTTGATTTTTTATCAATCCGATGTATTGGTAAATCATAATATTTTTCCCACCTTCGGCAGGTACGGTCATTGCAATCCAGATATGCAGAAATCTCTTTCCAGGATGAAAGTAAATTCTCTTTTTTCTTAAATGCTGACATCTAAACCCTAATAAAATATATTGAGATTAAGTTTTTTAGTCAAGGTTATTTCAATTAACTGATATTTTGAACACCTTTAAAAGGGCAAATCAGGACAATATAGGACATTTTCCAAGAAATCATTGACAACCTAGACATTCTATGGCCTTTTTTGGAAAAAGGAGGATAATGTGAAAAAAAGCCTAAAAATTTATTTTATTGTTTTTACGTTCATAATTGCGTTCGTATTGGCTTTCGCTGGGATGAATCTTGTCCAGGCTCAAAGCCAAGCCAAGGGTAAACCGGAGAGCCCCTCGGATAAGGGGAAACCGCCTAAAATCACCTGCAACACCAACGGAATATGCGAGAATGGGGAATATGATTCTAATTCTGGCCCAGAGAATCAGCCATGCTCAGACTGCTTGCCCAAGACTTATCCGCCCTTAGTTTTAGATCAAATAAGCGAGCAAATAATTTGCCTTGGCAGAAGCAATTTTCCTTACAGTAAAGGAAAAGCGTATCAGTTCCAGTGTGTAGGCGGAAGCTATATAGATGAGAGTAACAAAATAGGAGAATACCATGATACCTGGGCAAGCTACGGCCTCGATGAATCTTATATCCATGCCATAAGCATCGGTGATGCGGATAATGACGGAGAAAAAGAAATCGTGACTGTGCTCAATTATGTCTATGAAGGAGGGAAAGGAAAGAATAAATGGAAGTATTATGATTCTAAGATATTGATGTTCAAAGACGGTTCAGATGGTACCCTTGAATATTCGAGTGATTTTATGGGGCCGTCAAACACCGTTGTATACGATACGATAATTGCAGATGTTGATAATGATGGGATGACAAACGAGCTTATTCTCGCCAAAGCCGATGATAATGTAGCTGTTTATCAATGGACTGAGGGCTTAGGTTTTGTGGAAGTGTGGGCGGGTCCCGACTATGGATACAGAATTCATCACATTGATGTGGGAGATTGCGATGATGATGGAGAGAACGAGATTGTCCTTGCAATGTTCGATGTAGGCTCAGTGTTTATCTTGGAATATCTGGGTGAAGATGGTTCGGGAAACAAAATATGGAGTGAGCCGATATACTCTGAACAGATAACCATATGCGAGCCGTCACAAACCTGTAAAATCGATATGGTCAGGATTGCAGATGCTGATAATGATGGAGAGAATGAGATTATAGCCGGAGGGAACAACAATAGATTGATGGTGTGGAAATATAACAGTGCTGAAGGCGGATATGATCTTGTTTTTGTCAGCGAGAATTTGGGTGGGTGCACTCAGGGGGTTGATGTTGGAGATATAAACGGAGATGGTTCTATTGAGGTTGTTATCGCAGCTTGGCAGAGTGAAGCGATATATGTTTACGAGTACTCTGAGACGAATCAGGAATACATTCGTGTGAATTCAATGGTTTATGGAGGGGGAGTCTTTGACCTCACTGTGGGCGATGTTGATGGAGATGGAATTGATGAAATTGTCTTGTATGATGGGTATTCAGATTCGGAAGGCATCGAAATATATGATTTTATAGGAAGTGATTTTATTAGCGGCCATTTGCAGCAGACGTATTACAGTCCGTACGGATCTTTTCTGGAAATAGATTAATAAACCAATATTGCCGTTGTCACACAAAATTGATTTTTGGGAGCATTAAATGAAGAAACTGACATTATTCCTTCTTTTTTTGCCGTTAGGTAGTTTCCTGGGGGCATTGGATAGTCCTGAAAAAACAGTTCCTGAACATAACATTTTCGTCCTTGATTATTCCTTTAACAAAATAAATGAAGTGTTTTCCTGTCCCTGGCTGCAGCAAACTCTGCGCACAAATGGCAGTGGCATCTTCCAACCTAAAGCTACGGAACGGCTCTCAGCGACATCCATTAATTATCGAGCGGGCCAAATAATCTCAGATTCAGGAGCAACACAATGGGCGAGGACTTATGGTGGAGATTCAACTGATTGGGCTTATGGCATTCAGCAGACGAGTGATGGAGGATATATTGTTTCAGGTCATACACAATCCTTTGGTGCTCCTTTTAGGGATAGCTGGATTTTAAAGCTTTCTTCTGATGGAGCTATTGAATGGCAGAAGTCATACGGTGGAGCACTATATAATAGAGCTTATTCGGTTCAGCAGACCATTGATGGTGGATTTATTGTTGCAGGATATGTTGGGAATCCGTCTTCTTTGCCTAATTCAGTCTTGCTTCTTAAACTTTCTTCTGATGGGAGTATCGAGTGGCAAAGCATTATCAGGGGGCCTGCTGGGAGTAGAGCTGACTTTATTCAACAGACGAGCGATGGAGGATACATCCTTGCTGGCTTAATCTGGCCAGGAACTGACCCGAATTCTTATTTTAAGGATGTCTTTGTGGCCAAACTTTCTTCCGTAGGAACTATCGAATGGCGGTATGCCTACGGAGGGCCAGAAGAGGAAAGCGACTGGAATTGGGCAACTCAGCTAACCACTATTCAGCAGACCAAAGACGGAGGATACATCCTTGGCTGTGATACGATGTCTTTTGGTGCCGGGGGTTATGATATCTGGATTCTTAAGCTTTTATCAGATGGGACAATTGAATGGCAAAAAACATACGGTGGAGCAAATAACGAGATTGCTAGAAACAGACCCAGTATACAGCAGACGAGTGACGGCGGATATATCTTTGCAGGCAATACAAGTTCTTTTGGTGCAGGATCATCTGATGCTTGGGTTCTTAAGCTTTTCTCTGAAGGGAATATAGAGTGGCAAAAGGCTTACGGAAGAGAGGGAGGAGATGCAGCGCATGCCGTTTATGAAACTTCAGATGGAGGATTTATTGTTGGAGGAAATTCAAATTCATTCAGTGAAGATGGAAATCTTGATATATGGTTTTTAAAGCTTACATCTGATGGCAGCATTGAGTGGCAGAAGACTTACGGAGGGGAAGATACTGATCAGGCCTTTGCCTTCCAGCAGACAAGTGATGAAGGTTTTGTTGCTGCAGGCTATACAAGATCATTCGATGCAATAGGAGATGATTTCTTTGTATTAAAGCTATCTCCAGATGGAGAGATTGGACCGGACCGAGGATTAGTGAAAGACGCAGATGCTCTGGTTTCAGATACGAATATTTCTCCTGCAGATACATATATAGTGCCTTTTAATGTAGGCGTTACTTCTCAAGCTATAAGCCTTTCTTATTATAATACGAATGCTATCGAAGAACTCATCGCTTGGGACCTTAATCAACCCCCTGCAAATGTTTCGCTTCAAAGCGAGATGAATTCATCATTTTTCAAAGGAGAAAAACTGGTGAATCTCACCTGGGAACAAGATCCATACAACAGCTCATTTATTATTGAAGAGTATAAGATCTTCAGGAAATTTCCTGGAGGCGAATTTGGAGTCTATGAAGAAATAGCTAGGGTTTCAGCTAGTACTTTCGAATATGTAGACAGCATTCTGGATCCTGAAGATTTTGATGAAGAATTCATCTATGCTTTAAGTTCAATTGATTCTCTAAGAAATGAAAGCCCAAAATCACAACCCTTTTCGACTGCAGATGCGGAGAATGGTGTTTATGATTCAAAGCAAGATTCAAAAAGAGGCATGAGTGCTTCTACTTTAGCTTCAGATAAAAATATAGCTCGTGTTATAAAAGAGACATCGTCTCCAATAGCCAATGGAAACAATCCTGGATCCATATTTATTAGGGAAAAGCATATTTCAAGCATTCAACCTCCAGAAAAGATTTTTATAAAGAGAACAGGAGACACATTCTTGATCCGGTGGGAAAATCGTGAAGGCGAATCTGTGGATAGTTACAACATATACATAAAAAATGATGCCAAAGATGGGGGGGGGAACTTTCAGCTATTTAGGAGTGTTCCAGGCTATGTTTTCGAAGTGACATTTTATGTTTCAGATATTCCTTTTGATAACACTGATGAAAAGGTTGTGTTCAGCGTAACTGCGGTTAATTCGAAAGGTAATGAGAGTCAAAAATCCAAAGTTGTCAGGTATGAAGAAAAGGAAAGATAAATGAGAAAAATAATTATTATTCTTGTGTTGGTTCTCACGGTGGGTTTGTCCTCTGCTGCAGCACAGATTTTTAAGGCAGAATTTAGCTTGAGTCCTTACAAACCCGAAGACCCACTTTATAAAGATATCTATGGAAACGGCAGTTTTATGTTTGGTGTTTCTCTAAGCCTCAACCTGATATGGCGGATTGAGTTCAGGGCAGAAGCAAATTATTTCAGAGATAAAGGTGCGATGACAGTTTCAGGAGAAGAAGTCGTGTTTACCTTTGTGCCGGTCTTTGTGGGTGCACGGATCAGAATTATATCAATCAATAAGTTCACTCCTTACGTTGGATTTGGCTATGCTGTCTACAGCTCTTACAGAGAAAAATTGCCGGAGCGTTTTGGAGATGTTTCAGCAAGCGCAAAAAAAGGTTATCATTTGGAAACAGGTGTTTATGTCAATTTACCAAGAAGATTCTACCTCGATGTGAACATCAGAAAAATAGACCTCAAGGTTGAACCATTCGGGGACACAAGACAGCTTGGGGGATTTAAAGGGGGAATCGGATTCGGTTTGCGCTTCTGATAAATTTAGTGTCGTTTTAATTCTGGGATTCCTATTTACAGGCTATTTAGTCCGTATGGTTTCGTCGGTCCTTCCGTCATCGTAGTTTCCAACGAGCTTGACCGGATTGCCCTGGTCGTCGAACTCCACTTTGAAGTAAAACCAGACAATGTCTT
>Ga0209636_10005315_pt1 | contig 13155 bp, 12 predicted proteins | sample DeeMarSWOR152_54_FD_187464 | JGI IMG/M metagenome (GOLD analysis project Ga0209636, IMG submission 187464) | Marine sediment microbial communities from White Oak River estuary, North Carolina - WOR-1-52-54 (SPAdes) (version 2) | ecosystem: Environmental > Aquatic > Marine > Intertidal zone >...
AACAATAATGATGCCCCATAACAACGATGTTGTCATCCCCAAGTAAAGCATAACAGAGAAACCAAATGCCCCATAAACTATGGATGGAATGCCCCACAAAACGTCAAGGGACAACCTGGTAAAACTCGCCAATCTAGATCCAGCGTACTCTTGTAGATATAGCGCAACTGGAAGACTGATGAAAAAAGCTAAGGCAGTTGCCCCTCCAGCCAAGTATAGAGAGCCTACTATTGCGTTTAAGATCCCACCCCCTTTTCCTAAGTAGTATCCTCCTGTCGGGGTTTGAGTAATCATTGAAAAATTGAGCGCCGGTAAGCCCTTTAAAATTACTACAGTGATTACGGCCAAAAGGCTGCCTATAACTATAAGCGTTGAGGCCATCATCAACCCTTTAAAGAAGGCCTCTTCTATCTTTCTTTTATCCAATCAAATTGACCTCCTCTTTATCCTCAGCAAGACGATTCTTGCCACAACATTGAAGAATAACACGACAAGCATCAAAACTAAAGCGGCAAGTAACATCGCCGAATCATACAAAGGTATAGACATCACATCACCATAGGTGTTGGCAATCAGTGCCGGTAATGGATAACCAGGGTCAAAAACTGATGATGGAGCTTTAGGTACGTTTCCTACTACCATGAGCACCGCCATCGTCTCTCCGAAGGCTCTGGAGAAACCTAAGATTATGGCGGCGGCAACGCCTGGAAGAGCACTTCGCATAACTACATGCTTTACAGTCTGCCATTTCGTGGCGCCCAAAGCAAGGGAGGCCTCTCGAACCCCATAGGGCACAGCCTTAAAAACTTCCTCTGAGACGGAGGTTATTATGGGAAAAACCATTATCGCCAGCACTATGCCTCCCGTTAGCACAGTGTAGCCGTGGCCATTGTTGGTAGCTCCCACAAAGGGAGCGACGTAATCCCTTATTAGCGGTACCAGAGTTAACATGCCCCACAGCCCATAGACTACAGAGGGTATGCCCGCAAGTAGATCTATCAGAGGCTTTGTAATCCCTCGAAACTTGCTCGGTGCATATTCGACAAGATATATAGCGCTCAAGAGGCAAACGGGGATCGCTATAATCATGGCTAGAGCTGTTACCCAGAGTGTGCCTATAATGAATGGGTAAAAGCCGAATTCACCCTCTAAAGGATGCCAAGAGGATGAGAAAAGCAACTCACTCAGGGGTTGAGTTGCCAAGATTGGTCTACTCCTGTAGAACAAGGCGAACGCCATGATGAAAACAATCAGGCTAGAGGAAATTGTGGCTAATAACATGATTTTGCTGGCAAGGAGATCTTTTAACCTTCTATTCATCTTGGTCCTATCCTTTTGCAACATAAAAACGGTCAAGTCAGGAAAAATGGTTCAGCCGTTTTTTCAACCATATTAATCCAACTTCGCCAACTCCTCCGAAAGCCCTTCTTCAGGTAGTTGAGCATACCCAGTTTCTGGAACGTATTGCTGTCCCTCGATTAGGATCCATTTTACAAATTCCTTTGTTATGCCCGTGAACTTATCTTTGGTTACGAGGTTCAGATCCCTAGCTGGTGGCGATGGATAGGCTCCCGTGGCTATTGCCTCGACGATCTCGTCTTTGTTGATGTAATCCTCATCTTCGTCAACTTTGCCGTTCTCGTTGAGATCGATGGGGATCACCACTATCCCTTCGACCGGTTCTTTTGTTTCCATGTCATAGGCGTAGTTGATGTTGTTGTAACCTATTCCTAGAGGGTCACCTTTAACCGCTTCTGCAAGCCCAGGATCTCCGTAAACTGCTACTCCTAGGAGGTCTTCTTGCTTGTACCCTAGGTACTTGGCCCAAGTCTTAGCAGCGCCGCAAGCATCAGATCTCGTGTACACGTGGATCTCATCTGTCACCTCTGTGCCAACAACCTCTCCCCAAGTGGTTATATTTTCATTGATCCAGATGCCCATGAAGGTATGTCTCTTTACCCCCTTGGTCAGAAGTTCTTCTAATAGTGGGTTGTTCTCGTTCACGGTTGGAACTACGGCGTCCTTGCAGACAGAAACCCAGAATGCCCCCTGCTCTATTTCCTCTGAAAAAACTTCTCTGGAGACCATGCCTATGTTAACCAGTCCTCCGAGGGCATCAGCCATCCCCTTACCTGCTCCGCCCGCGGATACATCGATCCTCACTTCTGGATAGATCTTCTGGTACTCTTCGGCCCACTTGACCATAATTGGGTAAAGGGCCCATGCACCTGACACTTTTATTGTCTCGCCTGGACTACCAAGAGAACTGTATACGGCAAAAGTTACTATGATAATTAGCACAGCGATTGTTACAATTTTTCTGTTCGTGTTAAGTCACCTCTCAAGTCCGTTCCCAAACTAGTATCAACAAATCCGCGTGCTAGAACCGCATTCACAAGGGCTGTGAGATCTTCCCATATCATTTTTTCATCTTCTCTGTCCAATTTAGTTTTGGTAGTATACCAAAATATTGGCATAACGCTTATATCACATCATGCCATATAAGTGTTGTGTAAGTTAATTATAGATGATATGTCATGAAGTTCGACAATTAACTTAGTGGTTGAAATGTTAGAAGATATCCTTTATATAGAAGAAACGAAGGTCACCGTCAGAAAGTATAGGCATAGAACAACTGTTCCAGCTAATATATTCAAACTGTTGAAGCTTGAAGATGGCGATATCTTGAGGTGGATCGCGATGAAAGATGGAAAAATTCTCATAGAAAAATCTACAAAGTAACAAGAGAACATCTACAATATTATGGGAGACTCCTAAAGGTAGATATTCCGGACGAAGTAATTGGGAATAAAGGTGTCTAGACTTGATTTCAAACCATATTAGGCTCCTCGATTCCATTTTTTCAATTCAACATGTGCGCAAAAACAATTTTCGAGAGAGTGGAAGTGGATACTTGAGAATAGGTATGTGTCCAATTGTTTTTTCTGAACTTTTACACCCGTGTAATCGGTCTTCTTCGGTGTCATATCATTATGGCAATAAAAATTATGATAAAACTTAATGTAATCACACCAAGAAAGATTACTGCTCCAAGAGTGGATCCGGGGATTACTTCTCCTATCCCATATCACGATCTGAACCCAGTGTTAATTGTCGACAGTCCTAATAATAGAGTCGAAATTCCTATAGCCCACTTTAATCTTCTGCTGTCAATCTTTCTAACAACAAAAGCAGCTATTGGTGCAGAAAGCACAACTCCAATTGATAACAAAATTGATAATAGCCAATCTATGTTTCTACCAATAAAAATGTAAAACAGCATGGCAATAAAACACGTGACTCCTTCTGTTAAAGAGATAATTCCAATCGCACTTCTTACTTTTACACCTGATAATATCTGGCCTGCGGTAACTATGGGTCCATATCCTCCCCCGCTTATGCCTTTATTAAATGCAGCTAAAGAACTGAGGCATAAGAGTCTAGTCCATGAAAAACCATAATTCTTGTTTTTAATAGCTAAAATAATCAAGCCTGTGACTACAAATAATATTCCGATATACAAATTTATAATAAGCTTAGGTGAATTTACCGCAATCACAACCGCAATTATGGATCCAATTAAACTCAAAAGTGAAAGCATCGCTGCGATTTTAAAGTGTTCACCACCAATAGAAAAATTAACATTTTTGAATTGATGATGAAAGAAAGCGGCTGAAAAATCTCCTGCAAGCTGTGAGACTAATACTGCCGGAACGACTTGAAGAGGGTCAAAACCTATCATAAGTAGTGCTGGGGTCAATAAGGTTCCATACCCCATTCCAATAGAGGCGTCAACAACCTCAAGCAAAAACGCTAAAATAACTATGGGAAGATAGTTAAACACAACCATAAGATAACCCCCTTGTTTGAAGTACTATTATGCGGATGTTTTTATCAATGACGTGCGCGCACAATGGCAGGTTCACTTTGGAGGCTAGATCTTCAGGTTGGTCTGTTTGTGGATAGCTTTAACTTCTACTCCTAATTTCTCTTCCAGAAAGTTTTCAAATTCCTTGAAAACCTGGCTGTCTGTTTCGTTTAGCTTTAGACAAAGAGGCTTACCACTATAGGCCCAACTTAAGTCGTATATGGCGTTTCTTCTTAATAATTCAGGATTTTCCTTAGCACTTTCCATTAAGTTTTCGGGTGGACTTTTAAGAAATAACCAAGCTGTGTATGATACTTCTATAACCTGATAGGAAACGCCTTCGAAAATAGTAACCTTGCGGTTTAAACCAATCTTTTCAAAGGTTGATGGATGAACTGTTTGTATGGAGAGAAAGTTATGATACTTGTCATCGCTTGTTTTTATCCAGTCTTCGGGTTTAGAAGTTTTCCAGCCCTTTAGTTGACAACGTGCTTTAAAAAAGGTAAGAAGTTCCCAAACTTCGGGAATTTGCGAGCTTGCGTCGGTTTGCCAAGATAGAAAGCGATTTTTACGGTTCCATTTTGGCATATATCCCCCCCTTTTTATAATCCGATTAATCTTATCGGTACAATCTATAAATATGTACTGTTATTACAGTATATACTATAAATACGATAGAGCAGTTTGCCTTGTAGCGCGCGCGCTGTTGACGAAAGTAATACCATGTTTATTTATTTATTTTTATTACTTTTTTGTCTAACTATATAGATATATATCATATTATATAATGAATTTATTATAAATAATTTAATATTTATAATAAATACTATATAAACATTATCTATTTATTTACGCGATATTATATACTTTAAGATAAGGTGGTATGAAATGCAGAAATGGAACGATGTAAAGGTTTGGCCAGAACCTATTATGTGGGTTAAGCGAGATCCGCAGAAAAATAACTTGTTTTGGCCTTCTGACGAACTTAAGAAGAAGGCTTGGGTGAAAGATGAATCCATTTACAATGAAGCTTCAAAGGACACGGTGGCTTTTTGGGCTAAGCTTGCCCGTGATGGACTTGAGTGGTTCAAGGAATGGGATGAACCCTACCGATGGGAGCCACCTTATTATAAGTGGTTTCTTAATGGAAAACTGAATGTTTCCTTTAATTCTTTAGACAGACATATGGAAACTTGGAGAAGAAACAAAGCCGCAATAATATGGATATCTGAACTACCGAATGAGAAAGAAAGAGTGCTCACATACTTTGACTTATACCGTGAGGTTAACAAATTCGCTAACGTACTGAAGGGTCTCGGCGTGAAAAAAGGTGACAGAGTTGGGATTTACTTACCAATGATTCCGGAAGTGCAAATAGCCATGCTGGCTTGCGCCCGTATTGGCGCCATACACAGCGTAGTCTTTTCCGCCTTTAGCGGCGTATCCCTAAACGAAAGAATGCTGGATGCAGAAGCCAAGGTTCTCGTAACAGCGGATGGATACTACAGACGTGGAAGACAGATAAACTTGAAGGCTCAAGCTGACAAGGGAGTTGAAGAAACACCCATACAAAAAGTTGTAGTTGTTAAACGAATCGGAATGGACGTGAACATGGTTGAAAATAGAGATTACTGGTGGCATGAATTAATGGAAAACGCCGACAATTACTGCGAACCTGAAGTCATGGACAGCGAAGACCCTATATTCATTCTTCACACAAGCGGCACAACAGGCAAACCCAAAGGAGTTGAGCATCACACAGGCGGATACGCGGTACAAGCATATTGGACAGCAAAATGGGACTTCGACCTTCATGATGAAGACACCTTCTGGTGTACAGCCGATATCGGTTGGGTTACGGGTCACACTTACAGTTGCTACGGTCCCCTATTATGCGGAGCTACCATGCTAGTGTTTGAAGGCTCCCCAGATTATCCTCAACCAGATAGATGGTGGAGCATAATAGAAAATCATAATGTAACAGTCTTTTATACAGCTCCAACAGCGATAAGAATGTTCATGCAATGGGGCGAAGAATGGCCTAAAAAACATAACTTAAATAGTCTTCGAATACTGGGCACGGTGGGCGAACCCATCAACGAAGAAGCATGGCTGTGGTATTTCCACAAGATTGGCGGTGGAAGATGCCCAATAATTGATACTTGGTGGCAAACCGAAACCGGTGGTACCCTAATCAACGCCTTACCCGGCATAGGCCCATTCATACCAACGGTTGCAGGAAGAAGCTTCCCGGGGACATTCCATGATGTTTTAGACGAGTCTGGAAATCCCGTGAATATAGGGGAAGGCGGCTACTTGGTGCAGAAAAATCCGTTCGCGCCAGGGATGCTTAGAAACATCTGGAGAAACCCGGAGAGATACAAGGAATACTTCAATGAGTATGACGTAATGTACTACTTCACAAGCGATGGAGCGCGAAGATGGGATGAGCTTGGTAACATTCGATTAACTGGCAGGGTTGACGACGTAATGAAAGTTGCGGGGCACAGATTATCAACGGCAGAGCTAGAAAACGCCATAACAGGCCATGAAAAGGTTGTGGAATGTGCAGTTGTAGCCGCCCCGCATGAAATAAAAGGAGAAGTTCCCATAGCCTTTGTAACACTAAAAGAGGAAATAGAGCCTTCAGATCTGCTTATAAAAGAGCTGATAAAACATGTTGACGCTACGATAGGTCCTACGGCCAGACCCGGCAAAGTAATATTTGTCAATGAACTGCCTAAAACCCGAAGCGGAAAAATCATGCGAAGAATCTTAAGGTCTTTGGTTAGGAACCAACCTATAGGCGACACTACAACCCTTATGAACCCAGAGTCGGTTGAGAGACTTAAAGGAGAAGTCGGCTACAAGGGATAAAATTCCCCCTTTATTTATGGATAGAATATTCTTATAGTTCTGAGACGAGTCCACAAGAATTTTGGAAGTGGGTTACTTGAACAAGTTAGCGAACCCAGCCCCTCTTGGACTATTAGGTTTCGGAATGACAACAGTGCTGTTAAATTTACATAATGCTGGTTTCTATCCCTTAAATAGCATGATTCTGGCGATGGGTTTGGCTTATGGCGGACTTGCACAAGTAATTGCAGGCATAATGGAGTATAAGAATGGGAACACTTTTGGCACGGTTGCATTTAGTTCCTATGGTCTATTCTGGTGGTCTCTAGTGCTTTTGCTTGTGCTTCCAAGACTTGAACTCTCTGACGTTTATGCAACCTCTCCATTGCAAACAACTGATTCCACAGCTATGGCAGTATTCTTCTTCATGTGGGGTCTATTCACCTTCATGATGTTCTTTGGAACGCTGAAAACAAATCGTTCGATTCAATTCGTATTCCTAAGCTTAGCAGTGCTCTTCTTTCTCTTAACCGCAAAAGAACTAACAGGTAACTACAACCTAAACATAATTATCGGATACGAGGGAATAATCTGTGGATTAAGCGCTATTTACACTGCATTAGCGGAAGTATTAAACGAAGTTTACGAAAAAACCGTTTTACCCTTATTCCCAACTAAAAGATAATATTTACAACACATATCAAACATGCTTTTTACCTTTTCTTCCACAAATGGTGGATAACAACTTATTTTAAATTCCAGAAATTTTTATATCCAATAGCATCCTTCTAAAAACCTTAATCAAAAGACTTTGGTATAGCAGGCCAAGAATTATTTTATTACCTGATTGTTAGTACGCGAAAAGTGCGCGAACCAATTCTTCCAGAATATTAAAAAGGTATATACTGTATGTGCATAATGTGCAAGAGTGGGTTTTAATGGAAAGGGGGGACTTCAAAAGTGGGCACCGAAAACCTAGATAGAGTCTTCAATCCCCGCAGAATAGCAGTTATCGGAGCAAGCGACACAGAAAACTCTGTGGGCGCTAAACTACTTCTAAATCTAATTGGGGTGGGATACAGAGGAGTCGGTTATCCAGTCAACCCTTTTAGGCCGACTGTGCAAGGCGTAACCGCATACCCAAGTATTGAGAGAATCCCGCGACAAGTAGATCTTGCGATTATAGCAACTCCGGCGCACACTGTTCCGCAGATTATCGAAGAGTGCGGGACAGCCGGAGTTTCAGGAATAATCATCGTCTCAGCAGGTTTCAAAGAATCTGGAGAAGAAGGAGCAGATCTTGAAAAACAAATTCTAAAAAACAAAAGCCGATACAACATGCGAATCATTGGACCTAACAGCCTTGGGGTGATGCGTCCAAGAATCAAGCTTAACGCCACTTTTGCAAACAAAGCAGCAAAATCTGGAAAGATAGCATTCATTTCGCAAAGTGCAGCGTTGTGCGCTTCAGTGCTGGACTGGGCTTCAGAAGCTCATGTGGGATTTAGCGCTATGGTTTCTGTAGGTTCGATGCTTGATGTTGATTTCGGAGACTTGATCGACTTTTTTGGTATTGATCCTCATACAACAAGCATTGTGCTTTACATTGAGTCTATCAAGAATGCACGGAAATTTATGAGTGCAGCGAGGGGGTTTGCTAGAACTAAACCCATCATAGTGGTGAAAGCAGGGCGGTTTCCTGAGAGTGCAGAGGCGGCATTGTCCCATACTGGTGCTCTATGCGGGGAGGATGCTGTTTATGAAGCCACTTTCAAACGCGCTGGAGTAGTTCGTGTTGAGGCGATAAATGATCTTTTCAACTGTGCCGAAGCATTGGCTATGCAGCCGAACCCCAAAGGTCCAAATCTCATCATAATCACCAATGCTGGCGGACCTGGAATTATGGCTACTGATTTCCTTATCGCTAAAGGTGGAAAGCTTTCGCCGTTAAGTAGAAAAACCATTCAAGCGTTGAACAGTGTTTTGCCTTCTTACTGTAGCACCCAGAATCCCATTGACATCTTAGAAGAAGCCACCACAAATAGGTTTAGAAACGTGATGGAAATCTGCTTCGAAGATCCCAACAGCGATGGCTTCTTGATCATATACACCCCTCAAGGAGCAGCGGACCCTGATGAAACTGCAAATGGAATCGTGGAACTTTCGAAACAAACCAGAAAACCCATCCTTTCCTCTCTAATATGTGAAGACTGCTGTCGGGACGCTAAAAGAATCCTACGGAAGAACAATATTCCAACATTCGCGACACCCGAGCAGGCGGTTTCCACCTTCATGTACATGTGTAGTTACACTAAAAACTTGGAGTTCTTATATGAAACCCCAGAAGAGCTTTCCGTAGAGTTATCCGTTCCGAATTTCCTTAAAGAAGCCTTAAGAAGAGCGTTTAAGGAAGGACAGAAAATACTAAATCTGCCCGAGTCCTTGCGTTTCCTTGAAGCATACAGAATCCCAACGATAAAAACCCTAGTCGCCAAAACCCCGAAAGAAGCCGTAACTGCTGCCTGTAAACTGGGATACCCCGTCGTTCTGAAGGCTCTGTCACCGCAGATTACTCACAAATCTACGGTTGAAGGAGTCATTTTAAATGTATGGTCACCCGAACAAGTTAAGGTGCACTTCAAGGAGCTGACTGAAAAAGTCAAAAAGTATAAACCTGAAGCCGAATTTCGAGGGGTTGTTATTCAACCAATGATCCGGAAAGGGTGCGAACTCTTAATCGGTTCTAAGAAAGACCCAAATTTTGGTCCAGTCATCGTATTTGGCATGGGAGGGATCGCCACAGAGTTGTTAAAAGATGTAAGCATAGGATTTCCACCGTTAAATCGGGTGCTCGCAAGGCGGCTTATGGAGAACACCGCTGTTTACAAGTTTTTAGTATCAAGTGAGCATTTTATAAACGCTAAACTTGAAGAAATTCTTGTAAAATTCTCTCAACTCGTAATAGATTTTCCTGAAATAAAAGAAATAGACATAAATCCACTCATAGTTAGTGAAAGTGATACTGTGGCTGTGGACGCTCGCATAATTATAGACACCGATGTGATTTTGGAAAAAATTCGCCCTCACGAACACACATTGATTACTCCCTACCCAAAAAAGTATGTTGTTCCGTGGAAGTTAAGAGAAGGAACACCTGTTGTTCTCCGCCCCATAACGCCTGAAGACGAAACTCTCGTCCATGAAATGTTTCGGTCTCTTTCAGAAGAAACGATGCGGTTCCGCTTCTTTCAGGTGATTAAAGACATGACCCACAAAACTTTAACTAGGTACTGTAATATCGACTATGACCGAGAAATGGCTATAGTCGCAGAGTTAGAGGAAGACAAGAGGAGAATTATAGGTATTTCTCGACTCATCTTGGAGCCTGGTAGAATGTGTGGGGAGCTTGCTGTTGTTGTGGAGGACAAGTGGCAAGGGCTTGGACTTGGGTCAAAGTTAGTCGATCTTATCGTTGAGATTGGCAAGGACATTGGACTGAATACAATCAGTGGTGATGTCCTGTCAGAGAACCGTAAGGTGATTCGTCTGTTAACTAAAAAAGGTTTCAAGATAGAGCCTGTTGATGAAGAATTAATAAGGGTAACCTTGAAACTATCCTAAATTATATGCATCTTTGTTTTTCGAACCCGACGATTTCTCTCTCTCCTTTTTTGTAATAATTATAGCATTTACTAGATACTATAATATAAGCATTATGTATTTAAGACTCGTACAATATAAATACTTTCGGAGAAGGAGGTGGTAAATGTGCCAAAATGGAAAGCTGTAAGGGTTCGACAAGAACTCCTAGAGGAAGTTGAGAAAGAGGTGGAGCAGGGTCAGTATCCAAGTCTCTCTGAATTCGTTTCAGAAGCGATTCGACAGCGCATGCAAACGCTAGCCAAAGAAAGAATATCGGAATACATAAAGAAAAGCAGGTTCTACACGCCAAAACACATTTGGGTCAAGTTGACCCAACAAGGAACCGTTGAACTTGGGGTATCAAATTTCTTTGAAAGCCAGCTTAAAGGAATAGTTTACGTCGGAGATTTCAAAGAGGGAGAGAACGTTTTTAAAGATGAACCCTTCGGAACAATAGAAACCGTTGCACCATACCCCTTTGTAATTCATGACCTATATCCTCCAATTGATGGCAAGATAGTCAAGGTTAACAAATCAGTTATTGATGACCCATACATACTGAATGGAGACCCCTATCAGTGGATCGTGGAGGTACAGCCTAAAGACCCTGAATTCGACAAAGAACTCGATAAGCTTCTGAGTTTCGAAGAGTACAAAAAACTGATTACTAAACTTGAAGAGCGACCCCGCTATAAACCGCTTAGTGATCCGGAACTAAGTACAATAATTGAGGAAATAAAAAGTAGTGCATAATGGGTGAATCTTCCAATCTTGAAAGAAAATCACTGCTAGCCAGATTTGGTGTGCGGGAGTGCATCGTTACCAAAAAAATAATGAAGGGGATATTGGGCATCCTTACAGCTTCAATCTAAATCCCTCTTTTTCTCATTTTAAAATGATGGTCGGAAAAAGTAATGGCAAAAAAATGGAGAAATATAAACGTCAGAAAAGAACTCGTGACGGCGGCGAAGAGAACACTTGAGACAAACCACTACCGTAGTCTCTCTGCTTTTGTTTCTGAAGCTATTCGACTACACCTCGATGAACTGAAGCAAGGCCGTGAAAATATTGCTGAGAAGAAGGCTGGATATTCCGTGATCCGCGAACGACTGCTTTACAGCCCTAATCACATGTGGACAATGGTAATCCCAGAAGGAAACGTAAGGGTAGGTTTATCCCACTACGCACATGAGCACCTAAAGGGAATCTCTAGTATCCAGATACAACCGGTCGGATACAAAGTGAAGAAGGGAGAGCCCTTCGGAGTAGTTGAAACATGGATGTTTACTTTTGACTTAAAATCTCCCGTCAGTGGAAAAATCATCAAGATAAATAAGGTCCCTCAAGAAAAGCCTTTCATAATTAATAAGGAACCGTATGAAATAACATGGATAGCAGAAATCAAACCTGAAAATCTAATCACATTGGAAGAAGAATTAAGGGATTTGATGAGGCTACGTGAATATAAAATATGGGTGAGTAAGCTAGGTCGACGATTAGTATGGGTGAGTAAGCTAGGTCGACGTTAATTCCCTCCTTTTTTTCTAACATTGATAACCGGATGATGGGGGCTCCAAAAAAATGACGGTCGATAGTTCCGCCTTCAAGAACAAACGGAGGCTGCCTCCCTGCAGTGCCGCCTGTCCCTCTAACGTGAATGTTCAAGGGTATATTGCCCTAATTCAACAGGGCAAGTTCAAAGAAGCGGTTGAACTTATAAGAAAGAGCATGCCCTTCCCGGCAATTTGCGGAAGAGTCTGCTTCAGCCCTTGTCAGGATGCCTGTTCAAGAAAAGAAATCGATCAACCTGTGGGTATTCGTTCTTTGAAACGGCTTGCTGCAGACATTGAACGAGAACAAGGGCGAGTCAATCCAGATCCTATACCTAAGACGCACAGCGAAAAAGTGGCGATAGTTGGCGCTGGACCCGCAGGACTAAGCGCTGCATATGAGCTCGCAAAACTCGGCTATATAGTCACAGTTTTTGAGCGTATGCCTGAACTTGGAGGCATGATGCGTTACGGTATTCCGGACTATCGTCTGAGAAAACATGTTGTGGCCAATGAAATAGCCTACATACAAGATCTAGGCGTGGAATTTAAGACAGGAGTAGAATTCGGAAAAGACGTACAGCTTGACAGTCTACAAAGCAAGGGATACAAAGCCATATTAATAACGATTGGGATGCAACTAAGCAATAGGCTAGACATGCGTGGGGAAGATTTAGAGGGTGTTTTTCCCGCGGTTGAGTTCTTAAGACAGGTGTCTCTAGGAAAAACTTTTGATGTAGGCGAAAAAGTTGCAGTCATCGGAGGCGGCAACAGCGCCATTGACGCTGCGTGCACGTCGCTAAGGCTTGGAGCAAAAGAGGTCACGCTTCTCTACCGTCGTTCACGGAACGAAATGCCTGCACTTCCCCAAGAAGTAGAAGCTGCCGAAAAAGAAGGAGTCAAGTTCCAGTTTCTAGTTACACCCAAACAAATTGTTGGTGAAGAGGGAAAGGTCAAGCTTATAGAATGTTTGAGGATGAAGTTGGGAGAGCCTGATGCAAGCGGCAGAATGCGCCCAGTGCCCTTACAAGGAACTGAACATACGTATGTGGTGGATACAGTAATTCCGGCAATCGGTCAAATGGCAGAAACTTCTTGTCTACCGTCTACTCTTTTGGACGAGCGTGCACGTGCAATTTCGGTTGATCCATTAACGCTGGAAACCAAGATCCCAGGTGTTTTTGCGGGAGGCGACATAGTCACCGGTCCCGCAAGTGTCATCGAGGCTATAGGTGCAGG
>Ga0209636_10005318_pt1 | contig 13149 bp, 10 predicted proteins | sample DeeMarSWOR152_54_FD_187464 | JGI IMG/M metagenome (GOLD analysis project Ga0209636, IMG submission 187464) | Marine sediment microbial communities from White Oak River estuary, North Carolina - WOR-1-52-54 (SPAdes) (version 2) | ecosystem: Environmental > Aquatic > Marine > Intertidal zone >...
TACGGTTAAGGATGCGCTGTGGGGGTTCAAACCTAAAGTATCCCAGTTCTACGTAGGCGTCGAAGATGCTTACTCGGCATTGATTTCAGGCGAATGCGCGGCGGTTATTGGGTGGTGCGATATGTATGCAGTCGTAAAATCTGGGCCGGATGAGGAGTTCGGCACGGATGACGACCTTGACGTTGGATTCTCGTTCTTTTCCCCCATGCTTTCATGGGGATCGGCCTACACTATAAATGCGGGTCTCAAGGAAAGGGATGAGGAACTCTACGCGGTGGCTCACGCTTTCCTCAATGCGGTTGTAGCTAGGGAGGCATGCGCCAATAAAATCATGGAGTGGTACACCGGAGCCCCCAACAGATATTCCTACGAAATAGTTAGCGAGGAATTCCCCGAATTCATACCAGTCATAGAGGAACTCCGTCTCGACGATCCGGCCTTCTTCGCTGAAGAAAGCGCTTATTGGATAGAACCTCCCACTGAAGTAGTAGACGAATGGGAACAATTCTGGCTCACGTTCAAAGGGTAAAAACAGTAGATTTGTATTCACCAGCACCGATATTGACAGCAACGGCAAACTGTCGGTTCACCAGATCAGGGCAATTGATGATCCTCTCCATTGATTGACCGATTCGCTGAACTCTGTGAAGAATCTGAAACATGCTCCAGAACTATAGATGAGACACCTTTTTGAGTCGGAAAAAGACAAACCAACTCTCTTGGTTTGCCCATCTGGAGGCACTAGACCTCGCGAGGAGGAGACCTAAGGCCAGGACTAACAGCTCTGATGAGGAAAACGCACGCAAACGCCAACGCGATGATGACCATGAAACTTGAGAGGGCCATCGCCATGGGTAACCCTTCCCAGCGCCTAAGTCGACCCCACACAAACATCGGAACCGTTAAGTCGCCTCCCACTAAGAAGTTGGCGATAATGACATCTTCCAAGGAAATGATAAACGCCAAGAACATCGAAACGAAGATTCCAGGCGTAATGAGGGGGAAAGTGATTTTTCTAAAAGTTGTGAAACCGGTCGCTCCCAAATCTTGGGCAGCCTCTTCTAAGGATCGATCAAACCCGATCAGCCTCGCCATGAGCACCAAAGTGGAATAAGGCAACGCTACAACGATGTGCCCGATCGCGACGGTGAATAGAGAAAACTCTAGATCAAGTCCAACCCGAAGGAGCAAGAATAAACCAACTGCAATTAATAAATAGGGAACGGCTATTGGCACCACCAGTGAAGACAACAAAACATTCTGACCTCGGAACACACGGCGAACAAGAACGAAGGCCACCCCGAGACCCATGAAAGTAGCCACCACTGCTGTGGCAACCGCGACCACGAAAGAATTTTTAACAGTGGTGAGAGCAACCGGATCGGAGAAGAACGTTTCCCACCACCTCAAAGTGAACCCCTTCCATGGAAAACCTGCTGATAACGAATCGTTGAAGGAGAACACAAGTAAGGATAGAAGGGGAAGATAAATAACTAGCATGAACAGGTAGAAATAAGTTGAGAGGATTCTCTTTCCCTGAAGCATTTTACAAGCTCTCCATGAGGGTTTTTAAACCTGCTTTACGAATCAGAACTAAGGAGGTGATTAGCGCTATTATCACCAAGAGAAAGGACATCGCTGAGCCAAAAGACCAGTCGTGCATTCTCTTAAAAGCAGACTCGATCGCCGAACCAATCATGGCTCCCGAGGCCCCACCCGCGAGGGCCGGCGCTACGAATTCACCGAAGGTGGGGATCGACACGAAAAAAGTTGCTATGAGGAGCCCCGGCATGCTCAAAGGTAGAGTTATCTTCCTGAAGTTTTCCAAGGGAGTTGCTCCCAGATCCTCCCCGGCCTCTAGAAGGGTTCTGTCTATCTTCTCCAGCGAAACGAAGATGGGGAGAACTAGCCACGGCGCCCAACTGACGATCAACACAAATATGACTGCCATCCAATTACCCCAAAATCTCACAGGCTCCGAAATCAATCCAACGTTCATAAGCAAGGTATTCACTAGACCGGTGTACCCGATAACCATCCTCCACCCAAATATTAAAACGACCCAGGAAACCATGAAAGGCGTTATGCACAAGGGAAGCAACACGTATTTGTATTTCCCCCCACGCATGGAGATGTAATAAGCCGCCGGATATGCCAAGGCTATCGACCCCAGTGTCACCGCTGCAGACATCCCAAGCGATTTAAAAAGCAACTTTACGTACAGACCTTCTGCCCTTACGAAAATATCCAAGTAATTCTGAAGGGTCCACGTCGGAGTCGGTACAAAATTGACCATGGTCCAAAAGCTGAAGATAAACATCACGGACAAAGGCAAGATGAGAAAAGCCCCAAGCCAGAAGACCGCGGGGAATAATCGCCAGTAATATCCCAGTCTTTTCATTTTTCTGAAAATGTTTGGCACCCTCTCCCTTATGGTGGTGTCGTCTTTCAATTCTAATTTCCTCCCATTGGGTTTTATATTATCAGCTTAGCGTCCTCTCTATTCCAACCAACCTTCACCTTCTCTCCAGACCCAAGGATGTCCTTCTCGCCGGAGCTTGGTACTACAACCGTGATCAAAGAGTCGTTCTGCAATAAAACTCTGTAAGTGGTGACACTGCCTTGGTAATAGGTTTCCTTAACTCCCCCATCAAATACGTTGTCTAAGCCTTTTAACGTTCTTCCGATGGAGATTTTCTCCGGCTTAGTGCAGACTAGAACCGAGCCTTTTCTGGATACTTGAGGTTCGGTTTCAACAATGATTCTCCCCAGACCATCAACTTCAACCACGCCGTCCGCGTAACTTCCCTCGAACAGATTGCTTCGCCCAATGAAATCGGCTATGAACCCGGATTTAGGTCCTTCATAGATTTCCATTGGTGTTCCGATCTGCAGGGCTTTCCCACCCTTCATAACAGCTATTCTGTCAGACATCGTAAGGGCTTCTCCTTGGTCATGAGTAACGTAAATGAACGTGGTGCCAACCTCACGCTGAATCCTCTTCAGCTCAACAACCATTTCCTCTCTAAGTTTCAAGTCCAAAGGACCTAAAGGCTCATCCAAAAGCAACACCGTGGGCTCATTTACCAATGCCCTCACAATAGCAATTCTTTGCTGTTCACCACCACTCAATTGTTTAATCTTCCTCTTTTCATAGCCCGAAAGTCTTACCAGACTCAACATTTCTTTGACTCTTTTTTGAATCTCATCCTTAGGCAATTTCTTTATTTTTAGACCAAAAGATATGTTATCATAAACGTTCAGGTGAGGAAATAAAGCCAAGTTTTGAAACACAAGATTGGTTGGTCTCTTAAATGGAGGGACATCCGTCATTAATTCTCCTCCAATATACACTTCTCCTTCAGTAGGTTTCTCGAAGCCCGAGATCATTCTGAGCGTAGTGGTCTTTCCGCATCCTGAAGGTCCCAAGAGGGAAAAGAATTCGCCCTTTCCTATCCATAAGGAAAGGTCATCTACTGCAACGACATCTCCAAATCTCTTGGTTACGTTTTTCAATTCCACATCTATTTTCATGGTTGGTGAGGCACCTCTTTGATACCTTTATTTAGCATTAAATAAACGTAACGGATTTGCAGTAAATTACCGAGCTGTGTCACTTTATAGTAGTGAGTTTGATTGGAAGGTCAGTTTCACCGTTACGATGAAAAACATAACGCCTCGCTGAAATACATGAACCAAGAATATCTTATCAAATGTATCCTACGCTGGCGACATCGCCAACCGCGCAACCCCATTTTCTGAACAGATGCAAATTGAAAATAGCCCTGGGAGTCATCCCTCCTGAGTGTCTAAAGTCAAAGGAAATAGATGCATTCTTACAACAACTAGCTGAAAAAGGTATAATAATACATGAAAGAGTTGAAAGGCTCTTGGCTTGACCTCACGAGCAACATCATTTCAAAAAATATCTGTCGATCTTTTTTATAAGGTCAGCGTCTTCCAATTTTGGGATTTTTTACAGCACGAAAGCAAAAACAATTTTAATCTAAACATCGACTTAATGTCGGTGAATTTGTAATGGTTTATAAGTTGAAAATGTACATCGGCGGAGAATGGGTAGAAGCTGAGAGTGGCGAAACCTTTTCGGTGATAAGTCCTGTGACCGGTGAAACCCTAGCTCAGTTGCCAAAGGGCGGAAGAGAGGATGTTAAAAAAGCTGTGGACACTGCGGTGAAAGTCCAAGAGAAGGTTCGCAGAACGCCTATAAAAGAAAGAATTGAACTAGCTTACAAGGTAACCGAAATCGTGCAACAGGACATAGACCGTTACGCAGTTGACCTCACTATGGAGCACGGCAAAGTATTGAAGGAAGCTCTCATAGAGGTCAAGGACGTAACCCCAAACATATTGTGGAACGCTGAAGACCTCAAAAGAATTGAAAGTCCGGTGTTAAACGCTTACAGTAAACCCGATATGATGTATGTTATCGTACGCGAACCCTTAGGAACAATGGCTATCATAACCCCATGGAACTTCCCGTGGGTTTTGCCAGCAGAATTCGTGGTACAGTCCTTCCTTGCCGGAAACTCTGTTGTGTGGAAGCCAGCCAGTTACACACCTATCAGTGCCGTTCATCTGATGGAGTGCATCGACAAGGCAGGAATTCCACCGGGCTTCATCAACATGGTTACGGGACCGGGCGATGTCGTGGGAAGAGCTTTAGTGGAACACCCCATGGTTGACGGCATCTGCTTCACGGGCGAAACAACAACTGGAGAGGACATAACCAAAAGAGCCGGGCTCAAAAAGATAGTGCTGGAACTCGGAGCTCTTGGACCCATTATTATCATGAATGACGCCAACGTTGAAAAGGCTGTGGAAGACATCATCTACGGGTGCTACACAACCGGCGGCCAGTGCTGCTGCGCCAATGAAAGAGTTCTCGTTCAGCAAGGCATTCATGACAAGCTCGTCAAGGCGTTGGTACCCAAAGTCAAACAAATGAAGCTAGGTGATCCGCTTAAAGACACCACAGACATGGGACCTCTAAACAACGAGCCAGTTGTTCAAAAGATGGAGAGACATGTTGAAGACTCAATCAAAAGAGGAGCCAAAGTCCTAGCCGGAGGAGCTAGAGCCAAAGGATTCCCAACAAAACTCTACTATCCTCCAACCGTAGTCGACGACGTTCCAACCGAAGCCCTGTTCAACAAAATAGAAACGTTTGGCCCTGTAGCGCCCATAATTACTTTCAAAACGCTCGACGAGGCCATTCAAATAGCCAATGCCCCAAGATACGGTCTCAGCATGGCTATTCACACCAAAAACTTCAGAACTGCAATGGAAGCTTGCACAAGACTACACGCTGGTCAAGTATGCGTAAACGAGTCAGCCTACTATTGGGACTACAACAACCCATGGGGAGGATTCAGGAAAACAGGCTTCGGTCGCATCGCTGGCAAATGGAACTTCGAGTCCTTCACGGATTTGAAAACGTTAGTCCTCAACATTGGAAGGAGCGAGTTTTAGCCACCAACTCCTCCTTCACACGGAGGAGCGGAATCTACGGGTGGATCATTAGTAGCAATGACAGAGTCATGACTTTTCAGCATTTCTTACGTTTAGAAACTGTTTGATGGTCCAACCTTTCAATTCTTTTCCACATTTAGGGCAAAGGAGATAATGCGATGAATGTAAAGAACCAAGGCGAGTCTGTGTTTCTTCTGGTTCTGCAAGGTATTTCAGAGAGAAGGGTTTAGGCATGAAACCTCCTAGGGTGATTAGGAGTGTATCCCAATCCTGTACGTCATTTCCGCCTTCAATCCTGATGTGATTATGAACCTAGAACAGTCAGTAGTTTTTGTGTAGAAATATGCGCACAGCAAATTTTACTATGATGCGTTTGTTGCTGCTATATGTTTAGATGGTCAGCTACTTCTTTAAGCTCCAACTCTTCAAGCTTCTTCCTCGTTGGAATTCCTGTCTTCTTGTCCCATCCACGAACCTCATAGTATTCATCAAGCATACCTTCATAATTGGCTATGGCAGCCTCCTTCTTGCTGAAGGGACCGAAGGCTGGCATTTCCCGAAGCCTCTTAGGTATCATATCGTCCTTTCTTCTTACACCTTCACGAACATTGAAGCATCGCTGAAGGTTAAACACCCTCTCAGCAATCTTCAGCAAGTCCAAATCGCTTACATTCCACCCTACTGCATCAGAGAGGAGACTAGCCCTTCTCTTAAGGAACAAGCCAGTCCAAACATGGAACTTGCACAGTCCCAGAATCTCCATTGTCATGCCAGAATCCTGAGTGACCATCGTGACCTGTCCCACGCCCTCTTCGGAATACCCATCTATAGGAGGCTCAGGCAGCCCGTAGGGAACCAGCGTCTCTGCCCATTCAGGAGTATGCACCACATCGTGGGTTTCGTGGGGATGCACATGGCACATGCCTCTGTTTGCCGTGCCGTACTGCAGGGCTAGAGTCTTAGCTGGCCTTGGGTCGTGATAAGGCATCTCTAAACCCTTAACATGCAGAGCAAGCTCCTGAGCACCGTTCCCTATGACTTCGGCTGCCCTCTTAACTCCCTCAGCCAATACGTCTCCAAATCCATCACGTTTGGCAATTCTTTCAACCATTGTCACAATGGCGTCGGAGTTTCCCCATGTCAACTTGAGACCGTCAAGAAGCTTGTCGTCTATCCAGCCTCTATCATAGCATTCCATGGCAAAAGCTATGACATGGCTACAGGAAATGGTATCCATGCCGTACACATTGCATAGATAGTTGGCACGGATGGCAGCTTCTATGTCGTCGCAGAAGGGAAAAGCTGTGAAGCCTGCAACAGTCTCGTACTCAGGACCACCAGAAGGTGGAGTGGTCCACTTCCCTGTCTTAACCTCGGAGTATCTGCCGCAGCCAAGCGGGCAAGCAAAACAGGCACTAGACTTGATGAAATGCCTTTCCCGCAAGAGATCAAACATTTCCATTCCCTTACCCCAGTAATTTGTTACACCGTACTTAGTTGGGAGGTCTCCTACCTCATCTATTGTCTCCATAAAAGCCATTGTTCCATCCATGAAGGAGTCTCGGTACGGAGCGTCTGGGTCTGGATACTCCATGGCGGCTTTCTCAGCATCTTCCACGTCCTTTATGAAAGCTTCAGGTCTGGCAACAGGTATTTCACCATGACCTCGGACTACAACTGCCTTCAAGTTTTTTGAACCCATAACAGCCCCTCCACCACACCTGCCAGCGGCCCTATCATAGCAACTCATGATGTTTGCAAAGCGGACAAGCTTCTCACCAGCAGGTCCTGCACTCACGGCTTTGCTCTCGTAATACCCAACTTCTCTTCTCAAAATTGTCTCAGTGTCGGGTACGCTTTTGCCTGTGAGGTGCTCAGCTGACCTTATTTCAGCGTCTCCATCAAGCACCCATAGGTAGACGGGCTTCTCAGACTTCCCCTCTAGCACCAGCAAGTCGAATCCAGCAAACTTTAGCTCTGGACCCCAGTCTCCTCCGCACCTAGATTCACCCCAGACATTTGTTAGTGGAGACTTAAAGCACGCAGAGAAGCTCCCAGAACCAGGGCAGAGTGTTCCAGTGAGGGGACCAGTTGCCAATATGAGTTTGTTCTCTGGACCTAATGGGTCTATTCCACCCTTGAGCTCGTCCCAAAGTATCTTGGCAGAATAACCAACTCCCCCTAGGAACCTCTTGGCGAACTCTTTTTTCATCGGCTCTTTCGATACTACTCCCTTGGTTAGGTCAACTCGCAGAATCTTTCCCACAAAGCCAAACCATTTGTCACTCAACTTCTGTTACCTCCTAGCTACTGAGATTCGCTTGAGATAGGCAGCTTGCTCAGGTTCAAGATAGGCAAGAGCCCCGAAAGGACAATGCTCGACACAGGCTGGCTCTCCGCCGCAAAGGTCACATTTTGAAGCTTTCATGGTCACAGGGTCTATTTTGATCATCCCGTAAGGGCACGACATCACGCAGAGCCCGCAGCCAGTGCATTTTTCCTCCTTGACTACTACCGCCCCCACCTTGTTCCTGACCATAGCGCCTGGAACAGGACAAGCACTCAAGCATATGCCACACTGGACACAGACTACAGGTCTGTCCACTAAGCGCCCGTCAGGCTCGTGACGAATCACATGGATCGCCGCTCTAGATGGAGCATGTGTTCCATGGTGCTGGAATGAGCATTGCAACACGCATATCTGGCAACCTCGACAAAGATCTGGAATAATCACCAACGACTTCAAGTCTATCGACCTCGAATCAGAGTTCCTATGATCAGGCAATTTATCCGTCTTATGGTTGCTCACTCGAAAATAAGTTTATCGATTTCATTCTGTATAGCACAGTACAGAAGAGGTAGTCTGCTGTGACAGGGATTCTCGGGAGAGGAAGTTGCATACGGGCAGAAAGAGTTGTGGTGAAGTCTGAAGGCGCAAAAGATAATCGCATGAGCACGCAGTAATACATTAAAAGAAACGAAGAAAAATGAGAGCAGAGACACAGTGAGGAAAACAGTGAAATGAAAGTTGATTTGTTGAAGCTCAAAGTTGAACTCCTCTGTAGCGGAGCAAAGTTAAGCGCAAGAATCAATAGAGGAAGGAAAGCCGGAGCAGGTCCTGCTGGTGGAAGATACATTGTGTTGCCTGGCGGATCGTGTGTAAACGTCGCTTTCTGGGGAGACTTCGCAGAAGATTCTCCGTGGGAACTAGCTGAGAGAGATGGAACCCGTTTTCTGATGAGAAAGAGTGAAGAAACCATGGAAGTGCCCATCGAAGTTGTGCCCTATCCAGACTTCTATTCTGAAACAACTTCTGATGGAACTCCCATGTGGAAGATTGCCCTTCTTCATGGAACAGATTGCTTGGCAACAACTGTGTACCAAAAATGTGACTACTGGAAGCTCGGAAAGAAATGCAAGTTCTGCGGCATAGAACTATCAATCAAGTCTGGAATGACTCTTCCAGTGAAGGAGCCGAGGCAGTTTCGAGAGGTTGTTGAAGCCGCCACTGGGGAAGGTGTGTGCGACCACATAACGCTTACAACGGGAACAACAGCGTCACCTGATCGTGGCTCTGCACTGTTGGCAGAAGTTGTTAGAGAAGTGAAGTCTCACAGAAATATTCCAATCCATGTCCAAGTTGAGCCACCTGAAGAGGACAAATACTTGGAGATGTTAGCAGATGTAGGCGCGGACACAATTGGAATTCACGTAGAGACGTTTGATCGAGGGGTTCTCAAAGAGGTATGTCCTGGAAAGGCTGAAACGCTGCTGGAAAGGTATTTTGAAGCTTGGAAACTGTCAATCGAACTTTTTGGAGAAGGACAAGTGAGCTCCTTCATAATAGCTGGATTGGGCGAAAGCGACGAAAGCATCTTGAGGGGGACTGAAGAGCTGGCAAGGATAGGTGTCATACCTTACTTGGTCCCGCTTAGACCAGTACTCGGCACAGAATTTGAAAATAGACGACCCCCAAGCCCCAAAAGAATGTTGCCGCTCTACAAACAAATAGCCGAGACCCTGACAACTTACGGCGTGAACCCTAGCAGAAACAAAGCAGGGTGTGTTCGTTGCGGTGCATGTTCAGCTATCAAGGAGACAATGCTCTCTTGATATTTCATGGTGTATAGACAAATGAGCGCTCATCAACTCGCGGATTTGATTGTAACGCTGAGAAAATTTAGAGGATTGACTCGCAAGTCTGCACTTGGGGAAATCTTGGACATACTAGATGAAGCAAGTTATGACGACGCTGGATCTTTCGATGTGGACGATTTCAAGGTGGTTGTCTCGTGCGACGGAATAGTGGAAGATCTCGTTACGAGTGATCCTTTGATGGCTGGCTACTACTCGGTTCTTGTCAATGTGAACGATGTTGTGGCAAAGGGAGCCCGACCTGTAGGCTTCGTTAACATAATTTCTTCAAGTTCAAAAGAAGTGAGGCGGAAGGTTGCACAGGGAATTCAGAAAGGCTTAAAGAAATACGGGCTGAAGTTGCTGAAGGGCCACACACAACCAGACACATCCTACAGTGCGGTGGATGCGGCAGCCATAGGCGTGGCAAGAAATGTTCTCCCAAGCACCGCTGCAGAAGCAGGAGATTCTCTGGTTATGGCTGTCGATCTCGCAGGAAGATTCGGCTCTGAGGACTGGGTGAAAACCTTCGACTCAACGACTATGAAGTCAAGTCGAGAGGTCTTGGATCGCCTAGACTCGATGATCGAGCTAGCTGATAAAAGGTTTGCAAACGCTGCTCGAGACATTAGCGGGCCTGGAATCATCGGAACTATCGCAATGCTCTGTGAATCCAGCGGGGTCGGCGCGAGAGTAAATCTGGAGAAAATACCAAAGATTGACGTTGGGCTTGAGGACTGGTTGAGCACATATCCAGGTATAGGCTTCATAATTTCAACCAAACAGTCAAGGGAATGCCTGCAAGTGTTTAGAAGTCACAAGTTAGCAGCTGAAAAAATCGGAGAGGTCACTGCAGACAGAAAAATTTGGCTTTCCTATAGAAGGGAACGTGCGCTGTTTTTCGATTTGAATTGCGAATCGGTATTCGGAGCAACTTGTCCGAAGAGAAGTTAATATCCTGAAAGCCTTCTGAATCGACATCTGAATCAAGAATAGTCGGTTTTTTCATGCAATGCGGAGTGTAAGACCTAAATAGTTCTTGACGATAAGGTGGGTTGAAGAGGAGAAGTTGGTTATGGATCCGCCGGAAAGAAGGGTTGTGGGTTCTCTCCTGCTACTCTCAAGCCTAACCTTCCTCACTCTTGGGTTATATAGTGGACAGTTGGATTTTGTTCTAGAAATCGTTAGAAGAATATTTGGAACGGCGGTTGCGGGCGCGCCGTAACAACGCGCAGATCAGTTTCTCGGCGTATGAGTATAGAGGCAAGTGGTAGGTGGGCCGCGAAAGATTTGAACTCTCCTCAGTAATAGAGGGTGAAGCCATAGGAGGTTTGTGAAAAGAATTACAGGGGGCTTAGAAAGATAAGAACCCCCGTTCATATTTGGATTCAAATCCATGGTAAAAACCATTATTTGAGACTCAATTCTTCAACTTTTCTTTGTCTACTAACCAATCGAGCGCGCATTTTGGGCTTAAATTTTAAGCTTTCTCTCTCTCCTATTTTCTCTCCTATTTGCTCGCTCTCATTCGCACTCTCTCTTACTCACTCCCTCTTACTTACTCGCTCTCAACACAAAAAACAAACAAAAAAACACGCAAAAAAACACGCGAGCCTTATCTCAAGAAGTGGTCTTCGGCAGTTCCTTTTCTGCTCTTTCAATTATTTCTGAGATTTCTTTCTGAACGTCTTTATCCAGCGGTGTTGGCCAGTGTTCTTTCAGGATCCGTTCTGCTTTTTCCCTAGCTCGTTTGACCATGCTTTTTCCTCCTGTTTTCTTCCAAGCGTCGTAGCTCTGTCTGTCCGCTAGATCAGAGAAGAAGAGAACATCTTTGAAATGGTTCAACGTGTGTTTTTCAGCAAGGAAGTGCCCGCCTGGACCCACTTTGTCGATTACGTCTAAGGCCAACGTTTCATCGTTTACTTCTATTCCCTGAACTGCCTTCAACACAGCCTTACAAATTTCGTCGTCCATGACTAGCTCTTCAAAGGAAGCAGCCATTCCTCCCTCTAAACTGCCAGCTTGATAGACGATGTCTGCTCCTGCTAATACAGGTAGAAGGGTGCTCATTGTCTTTTCATAGCTTGCTTGAGCTCCAGACATTTTACAGGCTGTGTTAAATCCGAGCACAGTTGCGCGAAATCCGTAGTGTCTAGCGACTTCAACTGCGCCAGCGCATAGAAGTCCTTCCTCTGGGCCTTGTCCCCACAAACCAGTCTTCATGTTCAAGTTTCCCATAATATAACTCACCCACATACTTGTGCCCGGAGATGCAAGTTGAACAGTGCAGACCCCGCTCAAAACTTCAGCGTTTGTTATGACAAGGGAGCCAGCTAAAGTTACGGGTGCTGTGGCGCCGCCAAGAGGCATGCTTGCAACCCCGCATGGAAACCCAAGCTTGGCAAGCTTTAAAGCGATTTCGACGTATCGACCCTCAAACTTGAGTGGCGATTCTGTACAGAAGCCTCCTCGTATTAAGGGTCTATCCTTCAGTTTCTTCTCATTTCCGGCAACTGCCGTGGTTATTTCAAGTTGGTAGTCAGCTAGTTTCATAGCTAGTTCTGGTGGATAAACAGACCATCCGCAAGGTTTCTCCGTGTTGTTTAAAGCAGCAGCGTAATCATACAAGCAACGGACATTGTTCGGCTTATCTAAAGACGTCGTCAGGTGACCGCCCGAAGCAATAGAGTCCAGAGCATCTGCAACCCTCGTTAGCTTTTCCAAGTCATCCATAGTTGAAGACCTCCACTCTCCAGTCTGAAGGTCAACCGTGTTGGGTGTTTCCGTGTCAGCTGTGAAGTAAACGTGTCTTCCATCAACTTTACAGTCATACTTCGGGTTTCTTCCATACATGACATAAATCTTCGGTATTTTTTTCACAGCCTCCTCAACAACATAGGATGGAAAATGGACTAAACTTTTTTCAAAATTAACGGTGCAACCATTGTCTTTCAACATTTTTAGAATGCTTTCACCATGATGAATTCTGACACCGGTTTTCTCTAAAACTTCAAGGGAAGCTGAATGAATCGCGCCAATCGCGTCTTCAGAGAAAACGCGAAACGACGGCATTAAACTATGTTTTTCAAAGCCCACCATTTCTCATCACTTCATGTCTGTTTTTCTTCAGTTATATAGAATGGATGTTTTTTATTTATTGTGTTTTCTTTCTAGTTTTGGCGGGCGGGGTGGGATTTGAACTTTTTATGCTTTTATTTCTGTTGTGTGTGTGATAAGCTTGTTTTAGTCGTCTTTTCTGGAGAAATATATTTGGGAAATGCTTGTTTTGGTGGGGACAAGAGAAATGAGGATATTCAAAGCGTTAATATTTTGGCTCGTGCAACTTACCCCATCCATATGAGTGACAAAACATTATCAATCAAAAAGGTTAATATCAGTGATGCACGCACGAATATCATGAAGAATTGGTCTAACCAAGGATTTTCTTCTTGCTTCCTTGAAAACGAGTTGAAAAAGACTTATGTTTCAAATTGGCTAACATAGCTAATAATTAGAAATAGGCGA
>Ga0209636_10005319_pt1 | contig 13147 bp, 15 predicted proteins | sample DeeMarSWOR152_54_FD_187464 | JGI IMG/M metagenome (GOLD analysis project Ga0209636, IMG submission 187464) | Marine sediment microbial communities from White Oak River estuary, North Carolina - WOR-1-52-54 (SPAdes) (version 2) | ecosystem: Environmental > Aquatic > Marine > Intertidal zone >...
TCTGCCAGCAGCCCGAGCACAGAGAAACTGCCCCCTGAGATTTACATTTAAAGTCTTGTCCCAGTCTTCATCCGTAAGCTCCAGGAACGGCTTGAAAGTCAAGATTCCTGCATTGTTTACCAGGATGTCAACTTTGCCAAACTCTGCCACTGTTCTCTTGACCATATCCTCGACGTCGTTGCGGGAGCTGACGTCACACTTGACTGCCAACCCTTTTCTCCCCAGCTTTTCTATCTCATCAACAACCTTCTGACAATCTTCTTGGCTTATGTCACTCACAACCACATTGGCTCCTTCCCTGGCCAGAGCTAAGGCAGTAGCACGCCCCATTCCTCTCCGAGCCCCAGTTACAATCGCTGTTTTGCCGCTTAGCCTCATGTTTCTTCACCTCCTTCGTTTTATGATGTGCCGAACCACGCTAGATATGAGATTTCACGTCGCACATTTCGTCTCTCATGTCGAGTGAAATTATAGTTTGCCTGCCATAGAGAAGTCATAAAATATCAATGGAAGATATTACAAAACTATGACATTTTATAGCTGAGTCAAAAGCGATAAAAGTCACAGACGCAGGCCGCCCCTGAATATACAATTGTAAGATAAAGCTGAAGAAGTTTGCCCCTTTTCCATGTAAACTGGCTCATAGCAAAATGACATATATTTGTAACTTTTATTGTCCTCATTTTATGACTTTTCCATTATCCAGTGATTAAACTAATGAGTAAATGGTATAGATGAGGCTTCTGTCAGATTCCCGACCACCAACAAGTAGAACGACAGGTCCAGATATGAATAAACTTGAAATATCACAAATGGTAGATCGTAATATCGAGCTTGCTGAAGAAATTCTACGCCTCAAACGCCAAAGAGGTGCTATTATCCTCGCCCACAACTACCAGCGAGGCGAAGTACAGGAGAGGTGAAAAATGAAGGTTAAGGTAGATAGAGAATTATGTAGTGGGGTCAGTAACTGCGTGGCTATCGCCCCCACGGTCTTCAAGCTGGATGACCAAAACAAGGCTGTAGTTCTTGATCCCGGCTCAGTTGATGAGGAGACTTTAATGGAGGCAGCCGAAAGCTGTCCGGAGAACGCCATCATTGTTGAGGATGATGAGGGTGATCAGTTACATCCCTGAGCCTGGAAAGCTACGTTAGGAGGTATCAATATGAGAAGGGTTTATTTAGATAACGCAGCTACCACACCACTTCTTCCTGAAGTCCGTGAGGCAATGATGCCCTATCTGGGTGATATTTTTGGTAATCCGTCGTCGCTCCACGATTGGGGAGACGGTGCTCGGGAGGCTATTGAGTTCGCTCGTGAGCAGGTGGCGGAGCTTATCGGAGCTAATGCCGATGAAATAATTTTTACTGGCAGTGGCACAGAAAGTAATAATTATGCCATCAAAGGGCTGGCGCTGGCGCAACAGAACAAGGGCAAGCACGTAGTCGTTTCTGCTATCGAGCATTTCTCGGTACTGCACTCGGCGAGAACTCTGGAAAAGTTGGGCTTCGAGGTGAGTGAAGTCCCGGTGGACAAACATGGAGTGGTTGACCTTGACGATTTACTGCGGCAGATAAGGAAGGATACAATACTGGTCTCAATAATGCATGCCAATGGTGAGGTGGGTACTATCGAGCCCATCCAGGAGATAGCTAGGATAACCAGGGAGCGTAAGATTCCCTTCCATACTGATGCCGTGGCTATAGCGGGGACAATTCCCGTCAACGTGGCAGAACTGGGAATAGATGCCTTGAGCTTGGCAGGGAACCAGTTCTACGGCCCTAAGGGGGTTGGGGCGCTGTGGATAAGAAAAGGGGTGCGGATTATACCGCTTCTCGATGGTGGCATCCAGGAAGAGGGGCGGCGTGCCGGTACCGAGAATGTCCCGGCTATTGTCGGCCTGGGGAAAGCGGCAGAACTGGCTAAGACTCACACGGCAGATCGGATAAAGCAGTTAACACCGCTGCGTGACCATTTGCTTAAGGAGCTACCTGGCAGGATCGAACACTTGGTTGTCACTGGACACCCGAAGCATCGTTTGCCCGGACATGCCAGTTTCTGCGTGGAATTTATTGAAGGCGAGGCCATGCTCATGCTGCTAAATAGCAAAGGAATTGCTGTATCCAGCGGCTCGGCGTGCACCTCCCGGGCACTCAAAGCGTCTCATGTGCTCATCGCCATGGGACTGTCTCACGAAATAGCCCAGGGCTCTATCCTCTTCACCCTTGGCATAGATACCACTAACGAGGATATAGATTACGTTCTGGAGACTATGCCCCCCATTGTTGACAGGCTACGGCAGATGTCGCCGCTTTACGCCAAGTTTAGTAAGACAGTTAAAGGAGGCAAGTAACATGCCAGTCTATAGTGAAAAAGTTATGGACCACTTCATGAATCCTCGTAACGTTGGGGAGATTGAAAAACCCGACGGGGTCGGCGAGGTAGGTAATCCGGTATGTGGGGATATGATGACCTTCCACATTAAGGTGAAGGACAACCATCTCGAAGATGTTAAATTCAAAACTTTTGGTTGCGGGGCGGCTATCGCTGTTTCTAGCATGGTGAGCGAGATGGCTAAGGGCAAAACGTTGGAGGAGGCGATGAAAATCACTCCCCGCTCGGTGGCTGACAAGCTAGAGGGATTACCCAAGCAAAAATTTCATTGCTCCAATCTGGGTGCCCAAGCTTTGAACAAAGCTATAAAGGATTACCTGAGCAAGAAGAAAGGAGGAGGAAAAACGTGATGACGGAGCAAAAAAAGAAAAAGAAGCATATTTTGTGTCCTTACTGTGACCAGGAGATAATGGAGGCAGATTTTCCCTACTGCCAGGCTTGCCAGGTGACTGTGTTTTACTGTCCCAAGTGCCGAAAGCCTCTGCCCCGGGAGAATAGAATATGCCCCCATTGTGGGGCTGAGATTAAGGGTTAGTGTCACTTGGAGGGGAGATTATGTTTATAGGAGGTTTAGACTGTGGCAGACTCTAGTTCACCGAAGCGGGCTCATCAAATCTTAGATTGCATAGGTCTTTACTGTCCAATGCCAGTTATACGAACCAAGCAGGAAATGGATAAACTTGCTATTGGTGAGACCCTGGAGGTATTGGCAGATGATCCCGCTGCTGAGGAGGACCTCAAGGCTTGGGCAAAGCGGACCGGGCAGAAAATACTGGAGATAGAAAAAACCAATGAAGGTTTGAGATTTCTCATCAAAAAGATACAACAGGAGGTTAATGATGGCTAAGAAAAAGCACATCCTCTATGTTCAAACAAGTGGTGTTGATGCACCAAAGCGTCTTTACTCGCCTTTCGTCTTGGGCATGACAGCCAAGGCGATGGATATAGATGCCACCATTTATTTCCTGGGCTTGGGGGTAACAGTGGTGAAGAAAGGCATGGCGGAGAAAGTCAAAGAGGGCAACTTCCCCACCGTTAAGGAAATAATGGACCAGGCAATAGCTGCCGGGGTCAAACTGTTGGTCTGTGAACAAAGTACCCAATTGCTTCGCCTTGATAGGGGAGACTTTATACCAGAAGCCAAGGTTGTAGGAGCGGCGACATTGAACGACCTGGTTCTCGATGCTGACGGAACTATGTGGTTTTAGGTTGAAAAAATAGGTCTGCTTGAATATCACATTATGGTTAGACAGTGAGCACGTGGAAGCCACTCAGGTGTTATAATAACGCAGATTTTGCTACCTCGTGGGGATATGAGGTATGGCTGTTCAGTTGGAGTTTTTAAAGAGCGTTCTATATTTTTCTGATCTTGGCCTTGCTGAGCTTGAGTCGCTCAGAAAGCTCGTCTTTGAGAAAACTGCTGACAGGGCAGAAATGGTCTTGCTTGAGGGTGAATCGGCTGCGAATCTGTATTTTGTCGCTTCGGGGGTGGTGAAAGTATTCAAGACCTCGGCCGAAGGAAAGGAGCAGATCTTGAGTATCGTGCGCCCCGGAGAGTCCTTCAATGATGTCCCTATCTTTGATGGTGGTCCAAATCCTGCCAGTGCCCGGGCTATGGGCCCCGTTCTTCTTTATGGGATAAAGAAAAATGACATGGAAGCTATCCTCCGGGATCATCCACCGATAGCATTGAATGTAATTAAGGTACTGGCAAGGCGGGTGCGCCACCTCGTATCGCTGGTTGAGGATCTGTCCTTCAAACATGTCATCGGCCGGGTAGCCAAGATACTATTTGAGCACATCGGAGGTGAAACGGGCCGTGGGCCACGGCTTACACAGCAGGAAATGGCAGCTATGGCAGGTACTGCTCGGGAGGTAGTGGGCAGGTCGCTAAAGGAATTAGAAGAGAAAGGGGCGATCAAGTTGGATCGCCATCGCATAATAATTACGGATAAAGAAGCTCTTCAGAAGATAATGGAGGTGTCTTCTTGAGACAAATATCACAGACAGATGGCAAGCTTTGTTTTTAAAATAATCGGAATGGAGACTGAAAGTCGTGGCTGAAATGCCTGTTATAGACCCCAACAAGTGTGATGGGTGTGGGTTATGCGTTGGCGTGTGCCACTTAAATGCTCTGGCGATAGTTAACAATATTATTACCATTATTGAAACAGTGGAGTGCGACTGGTGCACAGACTGCGAACTCGTTTGTCTCACTGGGGCCATAAGTTGTCCCTTTGAGATAATTATCCAAGAGCCCTAGAGACCAACCAACACCTTTTATACAATATTTTCACCCGCTTTCTTGGCTAATTTTTTGGTATCCCATGTTTACTTGTCCAGTCGCTGTGTCTGTGTGAGACAAAAGTCGCATACAAGGATTGCCTCTGTACATATAATAATCGTGTTTGAAAGCTGCAATTGGCTGAATGAAGAGTACAAAGGAGGTTGAAGATGATAACGACTTTAGAAAACGTTAAAGATAGAGAACAAGTCTTTTCCCAAGATGATGAATTAGATTTGGCTAATAAGGAAATTGATCAGGAGGATGAGGTTTCTGGACGCCAGATTACTCCTGCAAAGGTGAGATTTGAACTTGGTGAGGGTTCTTTGGACTTATATCTTGCTGAAGTTGGGCAAACTCCTCTGCTCGATGCCGAGGAGGAAAGAGTGCTGGGTAGCCAAATAGAGGAGGGGAAGCATCTTTCCCTGCTTGAGAAAGACTGGCTTGCCGAGCATGGCGGTCAGCCATCGGCAATCGATTTATTGCTAGCATTGGTGGAGCGCTTGGGTCGGGCGCGTTTGCTCTTTGAAACCCTTTATCAGTATCTTGAACTTCCTTCTGACGGGAATGTAGCAGAGAAGGTATTGCACCCAGACCTACGGCACGCAATTGATGGTCATATTGATCAGCATTTATCCGGCACTATAGCTAAAATCACCGGGGAAAGCCAAACTAGGACGGAGCAAGCCCTGATTCAATTGTCGCTGGACAGCCGGCTGATACCTTGGCATACAATAGAGCGAGTTGGCGAGAAGAGTTCACTAGCTGAGTTTGAGGAAGGGATGCGGTCGCCCGAATTCTGTGACAAACTGGAAGCGCGTCGCTCAGAAATTGTCAGGCACTTTGAGCAAATAAGGGAAAGGGCAGACCAAGCAACCAAGCACATGATTCAAGCCAATTTGCGCATGGTGGTGAGCGTGGCCAAGGGACATAATGATCGGGGCGTACCTCTGCTTGACCTTATCCAGGAAGGCAATATCGGGCTAATGCAGGCGGTGCAGAAGTTCGATCATCGGAGGGGCTTTAAGTTCAGTACTTACGCCATTCCCTGGATCTGGCAGGCAATCAACAGGGCAGTTAATGACCAATCACGAATCGTGCGCCTGCCGGGACACTTGGTTGACGCTCTGACGAAGCTGGTCAAGGCAAGAAATAGCTTGTCTCAGAAGCTCGGCCGCCAGCCGACTGATAAGGAATTAGCTTCTGAGACGGGACTGCCGTCCAAAAAGATAGAATCGCTGCTTAAGCTGAGTTCTCGTGGGCCTGTTTCTTTGGAGACCCCTGTAGGGGAAGAGGGAAGCCAACTTGGTGATTTCATCGGAGATCGGGCTGTTCCGGACCCTGAGGAGGAGGCTACTGCGAGCCTGCTTAAGTCGAAATTGAGCAGAACCCTAGAGTCGCTGACACCCCGAGAACGCCGCATTATTGAGTTGAGGTTTGGGCTGGACAATGAATACAGCCGGACCCTAGAAGAGACGGGCACAGAGTTAGGCCTCACCAAGGAACGAATACGACAGATTGAAAAAGAAGCGCTGGCGAAGCTGCGCCATCCAAGTCACAGCCGCGAGTTGATAGGTTATCTCGGATAACGAATTTTTAGGTTGTTTAATTTTGATTTTCTGTTCAAAAGAGATGTTCGCCGTTGGACTGCTTGAATCTATATAGGCCCTAGCATGGTAGAGTTGGTTGGGTAACAATATAGGCAAATGTTCAATGTCAGACAGAACACATACTAAAAGTCCAGATGCCAACTGGCGGATTTCAGTCAGAGCTCCCCTAATTGGAGGACTGGAGATAATTTGAGCCGCTAGGCAGAAAAAGTTTAAAACGTCCTGCAATACCTTGATTTCCCTGAGCAGAGCCCGACTATGCTTTATTGTTATTCCAGCAATTTCCGGCGGTCTCTACAACAATAGGGAGGTGGGAAAAATCTCCTTACAGCCTCAAGCCCTTCAATAGCATTTAGCTTACCATAAAATTTTGTAGGCAAAAATAATTACCCTTTGGGTATTATCTACTCGATCGTGTATTCTCAATGTTTCCGTTTACAGATTCGTATTTCACTGCCAACCGAGGTGTGGTTATCAAGCTGACCATACCGGCAATGACTAACCCGGCAAGGCCAAACCATGCAACTTGGTAGCTACCGAGTCTATCAAATGCCAACCCTGCCAGTGGTGGACCTACCATGCCGCCTAGTGCTGCTACACCCATAACCAGGCCAAGGACAGTGGCTAATCGGACTCTGCCGAAGTATTCTCGTACCAAAGCTGGCATCATGGGGACAGGCCCCCCATATCCGAGGCCTATGATGACAAGGGATGGTACAAGTATCCAGGTCCCGGCAGTGGCAACATAGCCAAAAGAAAGCAAACCTAAACTGGCGAGTACAAAGCCTAGAGCTGCTACCCGCCTTTTATCAAATTTATCGCCAAGCCAACCAAAGCCGATGCGGCCTGCAATACTTGTCAATGGTATGGCGCTAGCCACCAGGCTAGCCAACGACCTAGTGAGGCCGATGCTACTCAGATAGGGCATTACATGGGTTATGACAGCGTTTATCACTAGAATATGGCACATAAATCCCATTGCGATGTGCCAAAAAGCGCTACTCTTCAAAATTTGCTTAACTCCGATATCCAACTCGTCGCCTTGTGCTGAGGACTGGCCTTCGCTGGCGGGTGGCTTTTTGTGAAGGTCACCGTCTGGCAAATAACCATATTGCTCGGGCTTATGTCGAAAAAGAAGTGACAACGGCAAAAGGATGCCCCACGCACCAAAGCCGAGAATCATCATCGCCGTCCGCCACTCAAATATGTCAATGACTCGCGTTACTAAGGGAACCAGGAGGCCTCCCGTGGCGACGCCGCTGACCAGAATGCCTGTGGCCAGGGTGACCTTCCTTTGAAACCAGTTGCCCACAGTCGCTATAGGTACAACGCCAACACAGGTGCTTGCACCCATACCTATCAAGATGAAGGCCCCGTAGAAAGCAGCGAGGGAGTTGATACGGCTCAGAAGCAATAAACCGAGACCAATAATAGTGGCTCCAGCGAAAACCAGCCTTCTTGGCCCCCAACGGTCCATAAGCAATCCCACAATTGGGGCGAGAAGGCTCATCTCCAGGCCACGTAGTGATGCTGCGAAGGAAACCTGGGCGTAGCTCCAGCCAAGATCGCTGGCTATGGGCATAAAAACAGCGGTGAAACCGTAGTGGATGAAGCCACCGATATACATGGCAATGAAGAAACCAGCAGCGACAATCCACCACCCATAAAAAACCTTACGATTTTTAGCTTCCATATTTGTCACAATAAGCCGATAGCAAACTGCGGCTGTGCTAAAGACTCTCCACCAGAGAAGGTGACACCACCTCCAGACCTCTCATAAAATACGGCATCCTTTTTGATCTCTTCAAACATATATACCGTATTCCTTGGTGAATTCTATCATAGCTCGCACGTTTTCCGGTTTGGCGGTGTCGAGTATTGCCCCGGAGGATAGGATGAATCCGCCGCCTTTACCAGCAACGTCTATAAGTTGCTTACAGCATGCCTTCACGTCATCGGTGGTTCCGGTGCATAATATGTCCGTCGGCACATTGCCATAGATGCAGGCTCTATCACCCAAGATTTCCTTAGCCCTGGCCATATCTGTTTGGTCAAACATCCATACCACCTTGCCTTTGGGCAAATCCCTGATAACCTCCAGACGCGAATTGTAGGAGCCTTCGGCAAAGGGTAGTGGTATGCATCCTTCTTCAATTAAACCCAGCATTACCTTTCTGAAGGTGGGCCAGTAGAACGTCTTGAACTGCTCATCAGACATAAATCCATCGGCACCTTTGTGCAGGGGTATTAGCACAAGGGGTGTAGCCGCGGAACGCGCCCCTGATACGCCCATTTCAATCATCAAGGGTGTCAGCCTTTCCATAGCCTCGATAAGCTTATCGGGTTGCCGGTACACATCCAGCATTATGCCCCGTGTTCCCCTTAGGGTATCACCGAGTACGTCAAAAGGTGCTCGGCAGCGGCCGCCGCGCAACAGCGGAAACCCGGCTGCCATTACCTTTTTGTGACTTCTGGTGAGAACCTCCCTCCATTTCAAAGCTTCCTCTCCTGCTTGGAAAAGGGCCTCAAACGCGGCGCGGATTTCAGGCCTACCGTACTGCGAGACGAGGCTGCCTATACCATCTATTTCAATTACCCTGTGAAATGGGTAGAGCTTACTGAAGGGCTCCAGCGCACCGATAATGCGCGGTAAATAAACCCTCATCCAGAAATCGGATGGGGCCTGAATCAGTGCGTCATATTCATCAGCTTTCATATACTCACCTTCAACGCACTGGAATGGCATATTGACACCAACGCCGTGCCCTGGCCATACAAAAAGCTTATAGTCAATAATATCGTAGACCTGCCCAAGCCCATAAGGGCCGCGATGTGCATCTGGCGCAAAATCAAAGGTATATTTTTCATATGCCTGGCAAGCTTTCTCGTAGTCGTACATCGCTTCTTGAGTCGTTATCCCGGCATAATGGGCAGGGAAAAACCCGACAAGGGGTATAACCGGCACCCTATCCGGCACTTTCAATTGGATTGCGCTTTTTATCCTGGTTGACCTTTCCTGGTATTCCTGCTCAGCTTCGGGGCTGATAAAATCTATCCCCTGCGGCGCAAGCCACGACTTAAACATCTCCTCCAGCTTTGCTTCCGGGGATAACCTGGCCCTTTCCTTATTCAATCTACTTACCTCCTATCTATGGACTAGATAGTGATGCTTCCGTAGGCTTGCGCATCACCCCCGATTTTGAAGCTATTATAAAGGGGGTTCTGCTGTGGGAGAAAGTTCCTAGTGCATAATCAAAACAGCTAAGAACCTTCCGAACTAATCTACATTAAAGTATCATGATGCTGGGCAAAAACAGTACTACTGCGGGAACAAGTAGATAAAGAGCCATACGGCAAAAATCAGCTATTAGGAACGGAATCACACCTTTAAATATGGTAGTTACCGGCACATCGGGAGCTATCCCAGAAATGGCATATACATTCATACCTATAGGAGGGGTAATCAACCCTATCTCCGTCATTCCCACTAGTATTACGCCAAACCATATAGGGCTAAAGCCCAAGCTGATAGCTATGGGGAAGAAAATTGGTATGGTAAGGAGAATCATGGCCAGCGCATCCATAATGGCACCAAGGAATAAATACACAACCATAATAAGTCCCATAATGGCTAGGGGGGGCAGGGGCAGCCCGCCGACAAAATCGGCAAGCACAAACGGAATAGTGGTTACCGCCATGAAGTATTTAAAAACAAAGGCGCCAATCAGGATTCCATAGAGCATGCCCGTGGTCTTCATCGTCTCAATCAGGGCATGCTTGAATTTTTCCCAATTGAGTCGCCTTCTGAACAGGGAGAAAATGATAGCCCCGGATGCACCTATTGCCCCGGCTTCAGTAGGGGAAAACCAACCAAGTATGATACCCCCCAGAACGAGTATTATTAACGCTACTATCTCGCCGCAACCAGCAAAAGACATCACCTTTTCTTTAAGACTATAGCGGGGTCCTCGAGGTCCAAGGCTAGGCTTCCACCGACAGAGAATATAGATGGTGATAATATAAAAGACGGCCTCGATTATTCCGGGTATCAGGCCGCCAGCAAAAAGCCTCCCTATGGACGTTCCGGTGATTATCCCATAGGTAATAAGGCCAGCACTGGGGGGAATCATTTGCCCCATAGTACCCCCGGCAGCAATACAGCCGGTAGACAGCGCCGGGTCATATTTATACCTTTTCATTTCTGGCAAAGCCACCAGACCCATGGTAACTGCTGTGGCTAGACTGGAGGCGCTTATTGCAGCAAATACGGCAGATCCTCCCACGGTAGCCATAGCTATACCCCCACGTTGGTGACCCAACCATTTTGAGGCAACGTTATACAGGTCCCGGCTAAATCCACAGGCAAAGACAATGTGAGCCATGAATAGAAAGAGGGGTAGGGTGGCCAGACCCCAATTAGCCATCACTTCAAACGGGATAATTCCCAGTTTGACGATGGCGGCACCTTGCGATATCAAATACCATAGCCCACCAAAGCCCACCAAAGCCATGCCAACGCCAATGGGCAATCCCAAGGCTAAAAGGGCAAAAAGGGCAACTAAACCGATAACGCCTACGACGACCGGTGTCATTTATTCCTAGCCTGTCTCAGCGCCCTGATTATGTCGATCAGGTATACCGAACAGACCAGGACTAAGCCGAGTAAAAAGATAAGTCTAAACGGGAGGTAAGGAACCGAAAGATATTCACTTGCTTCATTGAGCCATCTTTGAGACAGAATAAGGAAGCCTGTCCAGGCTACCATTGCCCAGGTAGCTAGGGAAATGAAGGACATAACAGCTTCCAGAATGGCCTGAACCCGCTGGGGAAATCGCTCCACCACAACTCTTATTACAATATGACGTTTATGCAGCGCCGCATAACCCAAGGCAAAGGCAGCGGTCACGACTATCATAAGCTCAGATAGCTCGTAGATACCCTGTATGATATTGCCAGCACGTCGGCTAATAACGCTTGCCGTGATGAGCACCATCATCCCTACTAGGAACGCAGCACCCAATGCCATACCCCACCCACCTATTCGACGAACAAGTTTATCCAAATATACTATCCTTCACGTACCAATTACCCTTGCCCCGGGGCAAGGAATTACCCTTGCTCCGGGGCAAAGAATTATTACCATTCTATCTATGGCAGGCATCAGGGTTCAAGTTCTCTATATATCAGTTACTCTTACCACGCCTCTTCGTCTATGAGCTCCCTTATCCTCTCATAGATTTCGGTTCCGGGAAGTCCCTTATCATCAAGCCCGGCTGCCACTTCACGCATTAGGGGGTCCAGCGAGTCGTAAACGGTGGCTAAATCCTCAGCTGGTAGCTCGATAAACTCCATGCCTTTCTGCTCGCCGAGTGCCTTACCGGTTACATCATCTCCATCCCGCCAATAATCATCCCGCTGCTCCCAGTATAGGGTGCTGTCGTCAAAAATCTGCTGGATATCCGATGGCAGGTCGTCATAGGCATCCAGGTTCATCGCCCTCGCCGGACGACACCCGCTGGTTAGGTCCAGGATAGTCATGTACTTTGCCACTTCATGAAAGCTAAATTCCTGGATGGTGGAGTAAGGGACTAAAGCACCCTGTATATCGCCTTTCTGCAAAGAGCTATAAACTTCTCCCATAGGCCAACTTATGCCCTCGCCTCCCAGTGCATTGATCATGTCTATGAAGCTCCCCGTGGCTTTTATCCGCAAGCCCTGTAAATCGTCTAGGGTACGGACGGGCGTGGTGGTTAGCAGCTGATAGGTAGAGCTAACGGCTGTGCACATAATCTTCATGTCTTCAAATTCCGCCCGATACTCGGGGAATTCGTTCCAGATTGTTTTGTGAAGCCAACGTCGAGCATAATAGCTGGGAACCCCGTAGTACCACCCCAGAACTGCATTGTCAATATCGTATCCAAATGCGGAATAGCCAGGGCCAATATAGGCAAGATCGGCAACCCCGGCGACGAGCTCCGCACAGCTCTCAGTTCTGCTGATTAATGTTGCACCCCAATACACATCAAAGTCAACCTCGCCGTCCGTATCCGCCACTATCTTATCCATCCACTCTACATCCGCCTTTGAGAAAGTATGGGTTGAGCCATAGAGCGAGCCGTATGTTAGTGTTATAACTTCGGGTTCCTCTTCCTCTTCTTCTTCCTCCTCCCCCTTACAGCCGATGAGACCCGTACTTAGAGCTAACACCACCGCTAACGAGATTAAGAATAATTTCTTTTTCACCTTTTCTCCTCCTTTCTAAAGATTCCAAAATTTTAAAAACTGTGTTACTGATTCCCGTCATACAACCATACGCACCCCTCCTTTCATTCATAATATTGGTCCTGCTACTTGAGATAAGCTTCCCGTCTTAAAAGGGCTCCTCATCACCTCCCTTCTTTATCTTTTTAGCCAATCTCGAATTTTATATTATAAATGTTAAAATCCTGTTAATTAGTTAATTGTATGTATATGTAAATGCATGATATAAAATTCTGTTTTTCCTGTCAATACCGGGCATTATGGATTACTACTTCATTTTCGTCCCATTCAAACCGGGTGTTTAGCCCAGCGGCCTGCGTTATCTTATCCACGTAATTAAAAACCTGCTGTCCCAGTTGGTCATTCTTGAGTATCTCCGGTTGTCCCTTCTTGTTGACCAAACAGGGGAGATAACTAGTCCGCGTAATCTTACCCTCACTTATGGTGCACTTGGCAATTATTGTTTGCTTTGCCTCAGGGTGGAAGGGGTAGGTTGGATACTCAGGGTCGGGCGCGAACCCAAAGAGTTCCTTCCTCCTCATAGCCCACTGTTGGGAGTCCTGGGTGGGGTCAGGGGTCAGGGCTCGGGTGACAGTA
>Ga0209636_10005320_pt1 | contig 13147 bp, 12 predicted proteins | sample DeeMarSWOR152_54_FD_187464 | JGI IMG/M metagenome (GOLD analysis project Ga0209636, IMG submission 187464) | Marine sediment microbial communities from White Oak River estuary, North Carolina - WOR-1-52-54 (SPAdes) (version 2) | ecosystem: Environmental > Aquatic > Marine > Intertidal zone >...
TCTTCTATTCTCAACCCAATCCCTTTGTTGCATTATCGTGCATGATTTGGATGTGAGCCCCTTTCAAATCGACAACACTTCGCTGGAAGCCCCTATTTGAGCAAACCGCATAGCATCCCGAGTATTGGGGTTTTCTGACATCCGTGCCTATTGATTGATCCTCATCGTGTCCCAACCTGGAAAAGTCAGTAGAACCCGACTGGTTCCGTCGGCGGCCAGTTGTTCAGCCGTAAGCCACCTTCCACCTCGCCGAACAAATGACGAAAAATGGCGGACATCCTCAAAAAGGGGTTGCTGAGTTTCATCAAATCTCCCTCGCCATAATAGTTTTCCATCCTGTCCATTGAAGAGTAAGGCCACAAAAGCAACAGAGGCTGGCTCTTGAACACCCCAGGCACCGCCAATTCTTTCCCGGTATCGGAAGACCCATCCGAGGACGACGCTGTCAATATGCAACTGAAAGGCGAGTCTCTGGGACAAAACCTCCGGCTTCTCTTCTAGGCTTCTCAACAGAGGGAGGGTCTCCGCGACCATCTCTTCGGACACCAAGCTGTACCCATTGCTGACCAGTTTCCGTCTAAAGAAACTTGTAATCACCTTAGGACCCTCCGGGCCGATCTCTCCTACGGCGATATATCCCTCACATCGCGGACAACGAACCAGCCCTCGGCCTTCCGTATCTGGGCGACTCGTGAAAAAAGGAACCAGGGCTATGACCCCCGGATCTCCGTAACTTGAGACCACCAAACCGCTCCCTCGCACCGTGGATCCGCTACAACCCAAAAAAAGAACTCCGAGGTTTCCTATGATGGCCAGTGTACAGATTCTTCTCGTAATACCCATCCCCTCTCCTCTGTCCCAGATTCCATCAGCACGTGTATAGGCTTCTCCTGTATTCTCGACCCCCAGAATCGCTTGTGCCTTTCTCCTCTATCACCCCCTGATTCGTCTGATCTGAGCTCCGACTCGAGATAGCTTCTTATCCAAACTGTCATATCCTCGGTCCAGATGGTACACTCTAGAGACTTCGGTGATCCCTTCGGCAGCCAGGCCTGCCAAGACCAGAGAGGCACTAGCTCTCAGGTCGGTTGCCATGACCTGCGCCCCGCTCAGTTGCCTAACGCCTGTGACGATGGCACTATTCGATTCGATCTTTATGTCCGCTCCCATCCGCCTCAGCTCACCGACATGGATAAAGCGATTCTCGAAAACCGTCTCGGAAATCACACTCAGCCCCCGGGCCAGACACATGAGAACCATGATTTGGGCCTGCATATCTGTAGGGAACCCCGGATAAGGAAGCGTCTTCAAATCAACACTCCCGATCCGACCGTTTCCAATAACCCTCACCGCCTCTCCATCAGGATGGATTTCGAGGCCCGCCTCCCGCAGTTTATTGACAACCGCGTCAAGGTTGTCCAGGGGACAATTCAGGAGACGAAGATTCCCCTGCGTCAGGCCTGAAGCCACCATAAACGTTCCCGCCTCAATCCGATCCGCCATAATGGTGTGCTCCGTACCGTGAAGTTCTTCTACGCCATCGATACGCAGGAGGCTCGTTCCTCCACCCGAAATCTTCGCCCCCATCTTGTTGAGGACCGCGCCAAGCTCCGCCACCTCAGGCTCCTGAGCGGCGTTTTCGATTACCGTCGTACCCCGAGCCAGAGCAGCCGCCATCATCAGATTCTCGGTTCCCGTGACCGTCGGGACATCGAGATAGATATGTCCACCTTTGAGACGATCGGCTTTCGCATAGATGTATCCATGTTTGAGCTCGATTTTGGCCCCCAGGACTTCAAGCCCTCTCAGGTGAAGATTGACTGGACGCGCTCCGATCGCACATCCACCGGGAAGTGAAACATTAGCCTTTCCCTTTCTCGCAATCAGCGGCCCCAAAACCAGAATGGATGCTCGCATTGTTTTCACCAAGTCGTAAGGTGCCTCGTGCCCCGTGAGAGATGAGCTATCGATCTCTACAGAATCCGTCCCCTTCCTCGTGATCCGAACACCCAGATTGCGCAGGACCTTCCGAATGGTTATGATATCCCTTAATTTAGGAACGTTGTTGAAAGTGTTGGGGCCTTGACAGAGAATGCTGGCGGCAAATAGGGGAAGAGATGAGTTCTTCGATCCAGTGATCGTGACATCTCCTATGAGGCGGGCACCACCCTCAATGATGATTCTTTCCAAGACCAGCCTCCCATCTCATTGAATCGTTCAGGTCTCTGTGTCTTTTACTGGTTCGCCATTTGTTTCCATGGGCCCTGTTCTTCACCTCTATGCACTCTCCTTTTGTGCAACTAGGGCCCGATTTCTTCCGGCGTAGTCCGGAATAATTCTAGTATGCTTAAATCCTCCGATCTGCCCGGTCAAATCCAGAATGTCTGCCCCCTGATCCGCTCCAATCTCAAGGATAAGCCACCCCCCCTGCCCGAGATGAAGGGGAACGCTGATGAGTAAGCTTCTGTAAAAATCGAGACCGTCAATACCACCATCGAGGGCCTTTCTAGGTTCAAAATCCCGGATCTCTGACTGAAGATTCTCGATATCATCTTTCCTAACGTAGGGGGGATTGGAGAGAACCAGGTCAAACACTCCCCCTCCCCGCGACGTCGCAAAAGACAGGAGGTCTCCTTGTACAAGGCATACCCTCGAGGCTACATTCTGGGCGATTGCGTTTTCCTTAGCCAAGGCAATCGCTTCCCAGGATATTTCCGTGGCCAGAATCTTCGCTGAAGGGGCTGATTTTGCTATCGAAATGGCAACCGCCCCGCATCCAGTCCCCACCTCGAGGATTCGTGGGATCTGCCAGCCCTCCAGATCAATCAAACGGAGTGCGTGTTCCACGAGAATCTCCGTTTCCGGTCGAGGTATCAGGACGGAGGGATTCACCTTGAAACGAAACGACCAGAATTCCTGATACCCTGTTATGTAGGGTAGCGGTTCACCCTTGACTCTCCTTTCAATGAATCCCCGGAAACGAGCGAGCTCACTCGATGACAGGGTCATATCGTAATTCAGATAGAGACGCACCCGATCAAATTCCAGAATGTGAGCCAGGAGGAGTTCGCTTTCAAGTCTAGGATTCGGGATGCCTTTTTTTGACAAATACTTCTGGGTCCATTCTAGAACCCTCAAGACCGTCCAGCGTTCCGTGGCCAACCTCAATTCTCTATCTGGGCCTTCAGTGCCTCGGCCTGAAAATGAGCGATGAGCGCCTCAATGATCTCTTGGATGTTGCCTTCCAAGATCTCATCGAGTCTGTAAAGGGTTATTCCGATCCGGTGGTCTGTCACGCGGTTCTGCGGAAAATTGTACGTTCGGATCCGCTCGCTCCGGTCCCCCGTCCCTACCATCGACCTCCGTTTCTCGGAGATCTCCCTCTGCTGTTCGAATCGCTGCAGGTCCAACAGCTTTGATCGCAGGATTTTCAGTGCTCTGGCTTTGTTCTTATGTTGCGATTTCTCATCCTGACAGGTCACTACCAAACCCGTAGGAGTATGAGTGATTCGCACTGCAGAATCTGTTGTGTTCACACTCTGTCCTCCTGGCCCGGAGGAACGGTAAACGTCAATCCGCAAATCCCCCGCATCGATATCGACCTCGACCTCATCAGCCTCTGGCAAAACAGCGACGGTAACCGCAGAGGTGTGCACACGACCCTGAGACTCTGTCGTGGGAACCCTCTGAACACGGTGGACCCCACTCTCATATTTTAACTGACGATATGCACCCCGTCCCTCTATCAGGGCGATTATCTCTTTCAGACCCCCGACTCCCGTCTCACTACGGCTCACAATGTCTATCTTCCAGTTCCTTAATTCGCTGTATCTGACGTACATACGAAAAAGGTCAGCGACGAAAAGGCCGGCCTCCTCTCCCCCAGTTCCCGCACGGATTTCGAGAAAAGTGTTCTTCTCGTCACTGGGATCCCGGGGAAGGAGAGAAATCTTCAGAGCCCGCTCAACTCCCACCATTCTCTCTTGGAGCTCTCCAATTTCATCCCTGGCCAGCCGTCGGATCTCCTCATCCGCCTCCTTCAAGAGGTTTCGGTTTTCCTCCAGCTCCAGTGCGAGCTTTTTATACTCCCGGTAATGAGCGACGGTTTTCTCCAGATCAGAGAACTCTTTTGCAAGCCGCTGGTATTCCTCCTGTCTTTCAATAATCTCTGGCTTGCTGAGGAGCCTAGTTAGCTCATCGTGCCGCTTCTCGATCTCTTCAAGCTTGTCCAACATGTTCTGCCTCAAAAGGCAATCTCCCAAGAACATTTCGGGAGACTACCTGATGGTTTATTGTCTTCCGCCTTCAACAAAACACCCGAGGCATGGCGACTCCTTTTTGCCTATCCGATCCACCCCCTGAGAGTCATAGAGCGCTCCCATCCGCCAGGGGATTCGAGCTCAACTTCCAGCCATAGGGTGTTACCTCGGAGGACTGAGAACAAACAAAGAACACACGACTGCTGATACGCTAAGGAAAGGATTCCCCATGTGCGAGAAACCTAAGTCGCTTCGGTCTCAGGCAAAAGTAGTAAAAGGGCATATATGGGGAGGGTGGGTTAGGGTTATTTTCAATGATTCTTTGCATATTTTTTCTTAAACTTCTCGATTCTACCTGCGCTATCGAGTAACTTCTGCTTCCCGGTGAAGAATGGATGACAGCTGGAGCAAATCTCTACACGCAGTTTTTCCTTTGTATCGACCGTTTCATAGGTTGCTCCGCATGCACAGGTTATGGTCGTCTTGTATAGCTTCGGATGGATGTCCTTTTTCACGCTCGCTCTCCCCTATCACAGAATCCACTCCAAAAACTACCCGGATTCTAAGATTTTTTCAACAGATTTTCTCTCTTTTCCTTCCTCCACCGTTCCAAATCAGTGTGTATTGAAATCGTTGAGGGTCCAGTCTCTCCCGTAACCTACTGATTCATGGAGTCCAAGAAAGCCCTGTTGCCAGGGGTGTTGCGTATCTTGTCGAGAAGGAACTCCATGCTTTCCACCGTGTTCATGGGTTGAAGAACCTTCCTGAGCAGCCAGAGCCTATTGAGGGTCTGTGGATCGAGGAGAAGCTCCTCCTTTCGCGTCCCGGATTTCTGGATGTCAATAGAGGGAAACACTCTCCTGTCCACCAGCCGCCGGTCCAGATTGACCTCAAGGTTCCCTGTACCCTTAAACTCCTCAAAGATCACCTCATCCATACGGCTACCTGTGTCGATCAGGGCCGTGGCAATGATCGTTAGACTCCCTCCTTCTTCGATGTTTCTTGCAGCTCCAAAAAAGCGCTTTGGTCGATGAAGAGCGTTCGAATCGACACCCCCGGAGAGAACCTTTCCACTCGGAGGCACCACGGCATTATAGGCTCTCGCCAATCGCGTGATGCTGTCCAGTAGAATCACGACATCCATCTGACACTCAACGAGACGCTTAGCCTTCTCGATCACCATTTCGGCCACCTGAATGTGCCGCTGGGCAGGTTCATCAAAGGTGGAACTGATCACCTCTGCCCGAACGGAGCGTTCCATATCGGTAACCTCTTCGGGACGCTCGTCAATGAGCAGTACGATGAGGTTTATTTCAGGATGATTTGTCGTGATGCTGTTGGCGATGTTCTGCAGAAGCATTGTTTTGCCCGTCCTGGGAGGAGCGACAATAAGACCCCGCTGTCCCTTGCCAATGGGCGTCAGAAGATCCATGACACGGGCAGAGTAGTTCTCGGCATTATCTGTCTCAAGCAAGATCTTCTCTTGCGGATAGAATGGTGTCAGGTTATCAAAAAGGATCTTATCACGGGCCGTTTCCGGATCCTCATAGTTTACGGATTCAACCTTAAGCATTGCGAAGTATCTTTCCGTGTCCTTGGGAGGTCGGATCTGTCCTGATACGGTATCCCCAGTCTTTAAATTGAATCTTCGGATCTGAGAGGGAGAGATATAGATATCATCAGGGCCCGGTAGATAGTTGTAATCCGGGGCTCTCAGAAAACCAAAGCCATCAGGCAGGATCTCCAATACTCCCTCACCAAAAATCTGGCCATTCTTATCCTGCTGAGCCTGGAGAATGGAGAAGATCAACTCCTGCTTTCTCAGGCTGCTCGCTCCCTCAACGCTCAACTCCTTGGCAATGCTGTCGAGTTCGGAGATCTTCTTCTGTTTTAACTCCTTTAGATTCATGACTTCCCCTGGTGATCTGGATATGCATTATTCATGCCGTTAGCGTCTTTACCCGACGATTTCCGTCCGTGGGCTTATTTCGTATAACGCCCTGCCCGTCCCTCGGCCGCTTTTGAGCCATGAACAGGCTGCCTCTTGACAACTATCTATATGTCTAACTGCCCAACATTAAGGGCATTTTCCTCAATGAATTTACGCCTTGAGTCGACCTGTTCACCCATGAGGACGGTGAAGATGTCATCCGCTTCTACGGCGTCCTCGATCCTCACCCGAAGGAGAACCCGGGTCTCTGGATTCATTGTGGTTTCCCAGAGTTGATTCGGGTTCATTTCCCCTAGACCTTTATACCTTTGGACCGATACCCCCTCTTTGCCGATCTCCTCAATGATTGAGACCAGCTCGTCTTCGCTCTCCACCCGTATCTCGGCTCCCTTGTCTACGATATAGGGGGGTTTCTCAAACCCGTTGATTTCACGGTAGGCCGCACTCAGACCCTTGAACGTGGCCGACGAGATCAGTTCCCAGTTGAGTAGATTCTTGATGCTGTCTCCGTTTTTCCATACTTCCAACTCATAGAGGTTGTGTTCCTCATCTTTGCGAAGCTCGGAAACTTCAAATCCTTGCGCCAAGAGGCGCCTCCGGATCTGTTGCAGTCTATCCTCGCCCTCGAAGAATTCCCTCTTTCTGATTCCACCCTCAAGAAGAGCGTCTATTAAGGCATGAGAATAACCACGATCTAGAATCTTGTTTCTGAAATATCGGTACTGGAAAAACCTATCCAGTATTGACTTGAGCTGCCTTCCAGAGAATTCTTTCCCACTTTTTTCGACCCTGACCTTGGTCCTTCTCGTGGCCCTTTCCAGGAGAAACCGGCTCATGTCTTGTTCAGCGCGGAGGTAATGCTCCTTCTTCCCCTCTTTCACCCTGAACAGGGGCGGTTGCGCTATGTAGAGATACCCTCTCTCAACCATCTCAGGCATTTGCCGGTAGAAAAAGGTCAGAAGCAGTGTTCGGATATGAGATCCATCGACGTCAGCATCTGTCATGATAATGACATGATGGTAACGCAGTTTCGAGACGTCGTAATCGTCTTTGCCGATTCCACCCCCCAGGGCTGCAATAATGATCTTGATCTCTTCATTGGAAAGCATCTTGTCGAATCTGGCTTTCTCCACGTTGAGAATCTTCCCCTTCAACGGAAGAATGGCCTGATAGGCACGGTCCCTGCCCTGTTTTGCCGATCCACCCGCAGAATCTCCCTCCACGATATAGAGTTCACTGAAGGCAGGATCCTTTTCTTGACAGTCGGCCAGCTTGCCCGGGAGGGTATCACTCTCCAAGATTCCCTTACGCCGCGTGAGTTCCCTGGCTTTTCTCGCCGCCTCACGGGCTCTCGCTGCGTCGACTACCTTGGCTACGATCCTTCGACCTATCTTTGGATTCTCTTCAAGGAACGCGGAGAGTTTTTCATTGACGAGGCCTTCGACCACACCCTTGACCTCACTGTTTCCAAGTTTGGTCTTCGTCTGCCCCTCAAACTGCGGCTCTGGCACTTTCACACTTACAACGGCGACCAAGCCCTCCCGCACGTCCTCTCCGCTGAGATTCTCTTTCAGTCCTTTGACCAGGTTGTTCCCAATCGCATAAGAGTTGATCGTTCTGGTCAACGCAGCCTTAAACCCGGCAAGGTGGGTTCCCCCCTCATTCGTATTAATACTGTTGGCATAAGAAAACAGATTCTCCGCGTAGCCGTCATTATACTGAAACGCCACCTCGGCAAGAATCCCGTTTTTTGTGCCCTCCAAGTGTATGGGGTTCGGGTGGATGCAGTTCTTGTTCTTACTGAGGTATTCGATAAAAGAGACGATTCCACCTTCGTAAAGGAACTCGTGCTTCTTCTCGGTTGTCTCGTCGTAGAGAGAGATAAATACGCCCTTGTGAAGAAACGAAAGCTCCCGGAGTCGCTGAGCAAGCAGATCAAAGCTGAATACTGTGGATTCGAAAACGTCAGGATCAGGTTTGAATCGAATTACTGTGCCGGTCTCCTTGGTTTTTCCAACAGCCCTCAGTTCTGTTAATGCTTTGCCACGACTGTAGGTTTGTGTGTAGACCTGTCTATCGCGCCGAATCTCCAGTTCTATGAATTCCGAAAGAGCATTCACAACGGATAGGCCAACACCGTGAAGACCTCCCGACACTTTGTACGTTCGATTGTCAAACTTGCCCCCGGAGTGGAGTTTCGTCATGACGACCTCAAGGGCGGGACGCCCCTCCTTCTTGTGTACGTCTACAGGAATCCCTCGTCCATTGTCCTTGACGGTGAGGCTGTTGTCTATGTGAATGGTCACTTCAATGCGCTCACAGTATCCTGCGAGGGCTTCATCAATGCTATTGTCCACCAACTCATGAACGAGATGATGAAGCCCTTCTGACCCGGTGTTTCCGATATACATGGCGGGTCTCTTGCGAACGGCCGCCAGTCCATCCAGGACCCTGATTTGATCCGCCGTATAAAAGTGATCTTTCATGTAATGGTTTTCCCAATCACAGTTTCATAGGCATGACGAGGCATAGATGCCCTATCTCTCCAACAGGTTGGAGGAGACAGGCAGTCATACTGTCTTTCAGTTCGAATGACACCTCTTCCGTTCCCATCACGGCCATAGCATCAAGGAGGTAACGCCCATTGAAACTGACCACTAGGTCCTCTCCGCCATAATCAATATCGATTTCCTCTTTGGCATCTCCAAAATCCTGGCTGGATGAGGAGACAGCCATGGATCCTTTGCGAATCTGAAATACCAGCCCTTCCCCCCTCTCGCTAGCCATCGTCGAGATCCTTTTCAGGCAGGCAGTAAAACCTTCTCTGGATAGCCTGATCCTTTTGTCGTTCTCTGTAGGGATAACCGACTCGTAATCCGGAAACTCCCCCTCAATCAAACGGGTTAGAACAATTATTCCATTCTTCTTTGCAACTAAACTGTTTTCGGACAAAGATAGATGGACTAAATCTTCTTGTTCCCCTTCTCTTGGTGCCGCGTCGGCAATCAATCTCTTGATTTCTAGGAGACCCTTCTTTGGAATAATTACCCCTCTGTCCAGATTTGAAAACCTCAAACCTGTTCGGTCAATAAGAGAGAGGCGATGGCCGTCAGTTGCGGCCATTCGAATAGTAGGTTGATCATCAATATCGATTGCCTTAAAAAAGACACCATTGAGATTGTAACGGGACTCCTCAGTTGAGGTTGCAAAGACGGTTTTCTCAATCATCTCTCCAAGCTGTCGCGTAGGAAATGGATGGAAGTCCTCCTCAGTGAACGCAGGAAGGGGCGGAAAGTCCTCCGGGTTCATGCCAGCGATGTTGAAGATGGATTTTTCACAGGTGAGAGTCACCCAGTTATTATCCTTTTTTGTGAAATGTACCTCTGAATCGGGAAGTTCTCTAAGGATTTCGAATAGTTTTCGGGCTGATACGGAGGCCTGGCCTTGGAGTGTTACTGTGGCTGGGAAGTGCGTTCTGATAGCTGTTTCTAGATCTGTCGCAGTCAGAGTGATGTTATTCTGATCTGTCTGAATTAAGGTATTTGAAAGAATTGGAATTGTGGTCCTGCGTTCGACGATGGTTTGAACCATTGCAAATCCTTTCAGAAAATCTCTTCGGTTGATTCGAAATTCCATGAAATCCTCCTTATAACTAATAATAAAGAATATTCATGTATATACAGTTTTAGTAATAGAGATGCCAAATATGTTTAATTCACAGATAACATATTAATCTTTAAAGGACTTTTTAGTCTAATCCATAGTGAAAAACTCGGGTCACCTTGTTAATAAGGTAAGACCGGAAAGCTATCCCCCGCTTATCAACAGTTCTCTCCCCGGGGTTATTCACTGGCTTCTCACCAAACGACTCAATTTGTCCAGACTTTCCTTCAAGGTAAGATCTTCCATGCTTTTTTCTTCGATCTTCCGAATGGCATGAAGAACGGTTGTATGGTCTTTTCCACCGAACTTCTCGCCGATTTCCTGAAGGGAATGGGTGGTGAATTTTCGGCAGAGGTACATGGCTATCTGCCTTGGAAGAACAAAGCTCTTATTCTTCTTCTTGGCCTTAAGATCTGTGAAACGGACGTTGAAAAAGGAGGCAACGTTTTTCTGGATGACCTCAACGGGAATACTCTCATCACTTTCTCTCACAATATTTCTGAGAACTTCCTTAGCCATTTGCAGGGTAATCTCGGTGTTGGTCAGGGATGCAAAGGCCCCAAGACGAATCAGTGCTCCTTCCAGGATTCTGATGTTGGAATCGATATTTGTGGCAAGAAAAAAAGCGACATCGTTTGGAAGATCGATGTTTTCAACAGCAGCCTTCTTCTTGAGAATGGCGACTCTGGTTTCCACGTCGGGGGTTTGAATATCAGCGATGAGACCCCACTCAAACCTCGAACTGAGACGTTCTTCAAAATTCGGAATGTCTCTTGGGAATTTGTCACTTGTGACGACAATCTGTTTTGTACTTCCATAAAGAGAATTGAAAATGTGAAAGAATTCTGCCTGGGTCCTTTCCTTGCCTGCGATGAATTGGATATCGTCAATGAGGAGAATGTTCATGCGTCTGAATCGGGTTCGAAATTCATCCATCCTCTCGTAGCGAATGGAATTGATGAGTTCATTGGTGAAGTCCTCTGATGATAGATAACAAATGGAGCTGGAATCTGGAATAATATTCTTCTGAAGCACGTGGTTTCCAATGGCGTGAAGAAGATGGGTCTTACCGAGTCCAACCCCCCCATAGATAAAGAGAGGGTTGTAGTTTTTCCCGGGAAGATTGGCGACGGCGAGACAGGCAGCATTCGCAAACTGATTGCTTGGTCCAACCACGAAGTTATCGAAGGTATACTTTGCATTAAATGGCGATCTTGACGACATGGGGAAAGCAGTCAAAGGATGATTGGCCTGCTGCTCACTGGAGAGAGAGTATCTTTGGTGCGGAGCAAACATGAAACTAATGGAGAAGTGCTCTTGGGTCTCCTCGAATAGGGAATCCTTTATCATGGAAAGGTAATTATCCTGAATCCAGTCTTGAAAAAAGCGGTTAGGCACTTGAATCTTAAACTCGTTTTCTTGGATTGAAACAGGTTTGATCGGTTTCAGCCATGTCTCGAAACTCTGAGGATTCACTTTTTCTTTGAGAGATTGCAAAACCTTTTGCCAGAGTTGGTTCATGAGGACTGCTCGGAAATCAATGAGTCATGGGATTTTCAATCAGATAGGCAGAACAAGCTGGGGATTCTCCGACTCTATGAAGGTTGCCCCCTTGCTCAACTTATGAACCGAGATTCCCACACTTGTGGACAAAAAAGAGAATTGTGGGGAATACTGACCGACTAAGGGATTTCCCTTTGAAGTGAATCGGCTTAAGAACGATTGGACAGAATCAAAATATAGTATACCAGTACCCTAAGAAAAATTCAAGCTCTTTTTAGGTGTGTCTTGACCTATAGAGACGACCCATATTTGATCGAACCAGGGCAAAGCCGAAGGCTGGGGTGGCCGCCGGAGCTGAATATCCACCCAGAGACCTGGCTGAGAAGGACGTATTGGTTGATCAAAACCTTCAAAAAGTCGAGGAGGGTGCTGAGCGGATTCGGGACATGGCCGCACTGTGTGGGTATGTAGACAGGAATGACTCTGGAAAGAGATTGTTCAATATTGTGGACCAATCCATCGTGGCTTCCAGCTACTATGAAAGAAAAGATCTATATAATCAATATGTTATGAAGATATTACGTATTGAGCCCAGTAGATTTGAGGGGAGTGTCGTGATGCGCTAATCCGATTCAAGGGTCTGGAGAGTCTTTTCTGGGCCTGATGGAACGAGGCTGGGAGGCTTGACAAATGCTCCGAATTGTGTTGTTTATTAACGGGTTGGTGGTCAGAACCATTTTGGCTTTTGCGGCCGTTTGTTAAGGGGCGGAAGAAGGCGTGCGGGCGATTGATGACTCACAAGCGGCTTTGTGTCGCAAGCCGCCGGGTGGCGTTAAAGGGCTGAGGCCACTGCCGCTCAGGGTTGTCAGGATTCATCAGGTGGAAGCGTTGGAATAACCGTCTGAAGGGACGTGTGCGGCAGCGTGTTGAGTCCGTGGTTTGAAAAAGGTGGGAGAAAATGAAGAGGACATTTCAACCGAGCAACATCAAAAGAAAAAGAACGCATGGTTTCCTGACTCGGATGAGCACCGCGGCAGGTAGGAGGATATTGAGGAGACGAAGAGCGAGAGGGCGAAGGAGGCTGACTGTATAGGGTAGTAGTGTCTGATAGGAATGAAGGCATATGGTCTTGCGAAGGAATTTCGGCTTTTCAGGAGGGCTGATTTTCTCTCTAACAGGGAAAAGGCCAGGAAGACAAGCACCAAGAACTTTACGATCATCTGTAGGGAAAACAGAAAAGCTGGTCCGAGGATCGGGATCGTTGCGAGCAAAAAGGTTGGCAATGCAGTGACAAGGAACAGAATAAAAAGGCTCATCAGGGAGTTCTTTCGATTAAACCGTGGCAGAATGAGGCGGCCTGAAGATATTATTGTGATTGTGAGACCAAAAGCGAAGATTGAAAAGTACGTTAATGTTGAGGAAGAGCTGAAGAGGCTACTGTAGAGGCTTTGAAATAGCCCGTCTGTTTTAATTGGTGTGATGGTCGGGAAGACACTCATTGTTTTGATCAGAGGATATCAGGTCTTCATCTCACCTCTTTTCGGGCCCACCTGTAGATTTGTACCATCGTGCTCGGCTTATGCGATCGATGCGCTGCGAAGGTTTGGGGTGGCGAAGGGTCTCTGGATGAGTGTGCGAAGGCTTCTGAAATGTCACCCTTTCCACCCAGGAGGGTATGATCCTGTCTGATGTAAAGGGTGAGCTGGAGAGGGGTCTATGGAAAAGCGGGCAATACTCGCGATTATTCTGTCCATGCTGGTCATCATAATCT
>Ga0209636_10005325_pt1 | contig 13143 bp, 8 predicted proteins | sample DeeMarSWOR152_54_FD_187464 | JGI IMG/M metagenome (GOLD analysis project Ga0209636, IMG submission 187464) | Marine sediment microbial communities from White Oak River estuary, North Carolina - WOR-1-52-54 (SPAdes) (version 2) | ecosystem: Environmental > Aquatic > Marine > Intertidal zone >...
TAATTGTTTTAATTCTCATTACTAGATTGTTACAGGTTTCAGCTGGAAAGATAGATTTTAATGAAATATGGGATTTGAGTGCTGGATGGAAAGATGAACAGCCTTCAGAAACTGTAACAACTACAGAGACAACAATCCCAACACAACAATCACAAGATTGTGATTCTTTATGCAAATCACACCCACAACAATTTGCTTCTGGGACATGTAAAAAAAGTATTACATCACCACCTAAACAAATATCAACAAGCGATTCTGTTTATCATGTCTCTCCAACTGGTAACGATAACAACCCAGGAACATCAGCCTCTCCTTGGAAGACTATAACTAAAGCAGCCAATACACTCTCTGCAGGAGATACTGTTTATGTTCATGCTGGTGCATATCAAGAGGGAGAAATTAAAGTAGCTAGATCTGGAACTGAAACTAAACCAATTGTTTTTATGGCATATGGATATGACCAAGGAAACCCTGATGAAGTGTTAATAACAGGAGCAGAAAAAATCTCTGGTTGGACTCAATCTTCAGGAAACGTATATTATAAAAATTTAGGTTATGTGACATACCAAGTGTTTCAAAATGAAGATAAACTTAAGTTTGAACCTGATGGTCAAAATGCTTTAGAAGCTGGTGAATGGTGGTTGGATAAAAGTTCTAATAGATTGTATGTTTATGCTAAAGACAAAGGCTCTGGTTTTAATCCAAGCAATTACAATATGGAAGTTAGTAAACGTAGTGGCGGATTTGTGTTAGATAATAGAGAATATATTCATGTAAAGGGCTTTCAGATTTGTTGTTTTAATCCTATTATTGGAGATTTTATATATGAGGGAGTAACATACAAGATTCCTAGAAGCCCCGCTGTTAGCATTTCTAATGCTCATAATAATGTTATAGAAGGAAATACAATATATAATCTAGTTGCATATCATTCTGTTCCAATAATAGGAGGCTCTTATAATCGGATTGAAAATAATAAAGTTTTCAATGTTCAAGGAGAAGCAATTAAAATTTGGGCTTCTAGAGACGATTCTCTTCCTTCAAGATATAACATCATCAAAGGTAATGAAGTCTATAACATGGACGATTATGGGGGGATGGAAACGCTGTTTGGAGGTCCTAAAGTACTTGGCTGGATGTATGGTAATGGAATCTCACTTGGTGGCGATTCTGGTCAGTACAACGAAGTTTCTTTCAATGTCGTTCATGACAATAATAAAGGACATGGAATTTGGTTGGATGTTGGTATACAGGACACTTTGATTTACTCTAATATTGTTTTTTCTAACAGTAGAGGGATTTTTGTAGAGTCTCGCCCAAAGGGAACTGAAGTGATCAAAAATATAATATATGATAATACTTTGGGGATTGTGGTTGGTGGTGGTCCTGGACTCGGTCCTTCTTACAACGGAAAATTTTATAATAACGTGATATATGGGAATGATAGAGGAATGTTAATACTGAAAGCCAGAAACAATGACTTTAAAAATAATTTATTCTTTGCTAATGTAAGAGGTTCCGTCTTTGTAAATACTTCTGATAGCTCAACAGAAGCATTGAAAACTGCACTCTCTGGTAATACAATAGATTATAATTTATACCATAGTGGAGATGTTAGCGACATAGATAATAGTGATCAATTTTGGTGGGGAAAATTACAGTGGGTAACTGAAAACAAAAATGCTGATAAAAGTTTCGAAGAATTCAAATCTGCGAGCGGCCAAGAAAAAAATTCATTAAATCGCCATCCGCAATTAGTCAACCCACCAACAGATTTCCATTTAAAAAGTACAAGCCCGGCAATAGATGCAGGGACTGTAATATCTCTTTCTTTAATGAATCCTCCAGATTATCTAGGTGATGCACCAGACGTTGGAGCATTTGAGTTTGGTCTATCAAAAGAGGGATGTTTATCAGATGAAACCTCTATAGGCCAAGATGGATGTGATGCTGGATGGACTTGTTGCTGTTCTGGAGAGTTGCCTGCAAAATCTTCTGACTTCGAATTTATAATAGACTCCAACGGAATAGAAAGTTATAATAAACTATCTTTAGGCGCTCAGATATCTTTTACTTATACATCAAAGTTTCCTGGAGAACCGGCTTACCATAATTTAGCAAAAGAAGCAAAACTGAAAATGTTTAGGATGATGGATAGTTATATAGGGTATAATTACGGACCTGATGGACAACGCACAAATAATGGAATTTATCATCCATGCAGACAATGGGATGATTCTTCAAAAACCGGTACATGGGATTGGCAATATGCCGATAGGCTAGTTGAAAGTATTTCTAATTTGGATGCTGAGACGCTGATAGCTTTAGGATATCGCTACAGTTCCGGTTTTCAGTTACCTTCTGGTATGCAAATAGATCCTTCAACCGGTTGGCCATATCCGGATAGTTTTGGAGAATATTGCAGACAATGGGCAAGACATTTCAAGGGTGATGTGAAATATTATGAGATTATGAACGAAGCATGGTTTTACTTTAATGAAGGCGGTATATTTAGGGAAGACCGTGCCGAGAGTTTTTTGGAACTTTTTGATGCCTGCTACGATGCAATAAAAGAAGAAGATCCGAGCGCTTTGATAGGGACAGATTCTTCTTTACAAGTTAAGAAATTTTTAGACTACTGGATAGATAATGATGGTAGATTGGACTTCTTGAGTTTTCACAAATACGATTGCTACGATATTCTTATGGAAGATGAAATACCTTTACAAAGTGCAGAACAGAAATACTTTGAGACTTATTCATATTGGTATGGTGTTGACGACGCAAGACAGAAATGGGCCGATAGCCACAGAGGTGTTATACTACCTGTAATAATCAGTGAGAGTAATTGGGGAGCTACTTCTATCGGTGGCACAGATCCACGTATTCAAAAAACGGTTGGAGCAGTGCGGACTGCTTTGGTATTGAGAAAATCTATTTTGGAGGGTGTCGATTATCACATTTACTTCGATTTAACTAGTAGTAAATCATGGGAACAATCTAACAAACCTTCTGGTGGAGTGGGGTTCGGTATGATAAACAGCGACGATAAAAAACCATGGTACCCTTACTATGTTAACAAAATAATAGGAGAAAACTTGGAAGTGGGAGACATAATATTGAAAACGACTTCACCCTCTAAAGATGTAAGGACGTTAGCATGGATAAATGGCGATACACTAAATATTTTGTTGATAAACAAAGTCGATGAAATAAATAGAGTTAGAATAGATCAGGTCATTCAAGGCCTCGCAGACCAACTGAGTTATTATAAAATAGACAACACGTATTCTTGGGAAGATCCCCAATTGCAACACGGAACCATCGATGTTAGGGATACGATAACTTTGGATGGCTACACTGTCATTCTTTTACAGAAAGTTATAGAGCCTGTTAAAATGAGGATGGTTCAATGGTTTAGAACCTCTCCGTTCACCACCCCACAAGCTCAACAATCAATAGAAGAACTTAAAGAGGTGATTCCAAAGTGTAACTATATCGGCATGGATGTCTTTGTTGATTCTATTGATGAGATTGCTACACCAAGGACAACATATGAAAACGAATTAGGCCCAGCTGTTCAAAAAGCCAAGCAAGAAGGATTCAAGGTAGTCTGGAGGGTACAACCTAAAGTAGGCGTTAAACTAGGCAACCGTCTGAATTTTGATCCTCCAAATCCAGACCCTTATTTCTCAAATTACGCTGATGCAGTGGTTTATTGGGCTAAAAAAGCAGAAGAATATGGAGTAGATGATTTTGTTATAGGAACAGAGCTGAGTAAATTAGAAAAATACAATAACCATTGGAGAAATTTGATACAAAATGTGAAAAATGTTTTTACAGGTAAAATCAGCTATAATACTAACTTTTGGTATGAAGATTCAGATTTTAACACAAAGAAAAGTGCTACTTGGATGCAAGAACTAGATTATATTGGTGTATCAGCTTATTGGAGAATGTGTAGCAATGAAGAGGCACAAAGAGGTGTAACAGTAGAAGAACTTGTTAACAATTGGCATAGCTATGCAGGTTGGGGAGATTTGCAAGGAGAGGACATTGTTAAAGAACATTTAGAAGTTTTAAGCGAAACGCATGGGAAACCCATACTTATATTTACAGGGCTGCAGAGTGCTGAAGACGCGTGCTTAACACCATGGGCTTGGGACAGAACGACTGTTGATTTGAACGAACAGAAAAACTGGTATGAAGCTGTTTTCAGAGTTTTTAGTGATGAAGATTGGATATATGGTTTCATGTTTGATGGTGCTTGGCAAACATATGCCAATAAAAGACAAAACCCAAATAACTATGAATTCACAATTCAAGGTAAACCAGCAGAACAAACAGTTGCTGAATGGTTTGCATACTCTTGAATGTCTTAAGTTAAGCATTATAAACCAGAAAAGTTAATTTTGTGATATCATGAAAGGTGTGGAATTACCAATAAACACTTTAATAATTGTTGTAATAGTTCTTATAGTTTTTTTAGCTATTTTAGCTCTGTTTTTTGGTGTGTGGAATCCTGGAAGTTCAGTAATGGCTTTGGAATCTGTGAAAAGTGCTGCTTGCCAAAATCTAGTTAGCAGAGGTTGTGAATATATTGGAACTGCTTTTATTATTATAAAAGATTTTGACGCCGATAAAGACGGTGAGCTTGATGACGGTTCTGGCATAGACGGATGTGGTGAAACAGGAGGACCGTCGCAAGATAATTTATACATGTTATGCAAATGTTTTTATAATACACAAGATGAAGACGAATGCAAATATACGATATGCAGATGTCCGGAATGATAAATTAATATTTAAAAAGAACCTTTATATATAATAATTTAAAATAAAAAATAGAGGTGAATTGTAGTGAAAGGCATTGAGTTACCAATAAATATTTTGGTGATAGTGGCAATAGCAGTCATTATATTGCTAGGTTTGGTTGCTTTGTATTTTGTTGGGATTAACCCATTCAGTGTAACAGCAGGAAGAGACGCGGTTAAGAATAGTGCTTGCACAACATATGTTCGTCAACAAGATTGTGGAAATAATCCAGCTGGTGTATCTGTTGATTATGATGTAAAAAGTGATACGGATTCAACAAATGACAATCTGGAAGAATTTTTAAAAACATATTACGGATGTGACAATACAGATGCTGCACAGGTTTTACTTTGTATTAGAAGAATTTGTGCTTGTCCAGGATATTAGATTTAATACTTTTCAGTAAAACAAAGCAAAATGATAACCGGAGGTGTAAAAATGGCAGAGGGAAAAGCTCAAAGCAATGTAGTGTTTGTAGGTAAAAAACCTGCAATGAGTTACGTCCTTGCATGTGTAACACAGTTTAACGATGGTAGAGGAGAAGTTATTCTAAAAGCTAGAGGAAGAGCAATATCTCATGCAGTGGATGTTGCTGAAATCGTTAAAAACAAGTTTATCAAGGACATTGAGATTAAAAACGTTTCTATTGGAACTGAACAAGTTCAAACAGAACAAGGAGAAAAGTTGAACGTTTCCTCAATAGAAATAGTTCTCGGTAAGTAGTTCAGTTTTTCAGGGCATCTTTTTGCCCCTTTCTTCTTATAACTAATTTTATATAGTGGTTTTTATTAAATGATATTATGAAAGGCGTGGAATTACCGATAAATATTTTAGTTATAGTGGCAATAGCCATAATTGTTCTTTTAGGTTTAATTGCTCTGTATTTTCTAGGATGGAATCCATTTCAAATGGGAGCAGGTTTAGAGGGTATTAAGAATGAAGCCTGTGCAATAATGGTTAGAAGAGGATGCAAAGATAGTTCAAGTGATTATATTTTCAAATTCGATGGAAATGAATTAACGCAATTTGATGCAGACCAAGATGGACTAGTAGGTGGTGATGAAGAAAACGAAAGGTGGGTATGGGATCGAGATGAGTGTGGGAAAGATAATGATAAAGCAGATAGTTTAGCAGCACTTTGTCAGTGTTTCTATAATAAAAATACAGAAGTTGAGTGTAAAAAACTCTGTGGCTGTGTTGTTGTTTAACTTTTTCTAAATATATTTAAATTAAACGAGCGTATGAATTATAGATAAGGGGCTGGTAGATCAATGGAAGATCGCTTGCCTTGCACGCAAGAGGTTAGGGGTTCAAATCCCCTCCAGTCCACTTAAATCACTAATTTTATCAATCCGGGAATAAATCTGTTCAAGCCATGAGAAAACCAAGGACCTATAATGTTCTTAGTCTTACCAGTTATGTAAGTCATTAATATGGCTTGAGATATTGTTGAAAGAATAAACAATCTATCAAAATGTTGCGGATGAATTAGAATAAAACCTAGAACAGAAGTTACATAAGATATTTTAAAATCTGTTTTGGTCATCAAATACAAGAATAAAAATCCTCTAAAAAAGAACTCTTCATTAAAAGCCTCTAAAAATAATAAAACAGACTTGAAACCTTCATAATAACCTTGTTCTAATGATATGTATGCAAAGAATCCTGTTACTAATAAAGCAACAAAACCATAAAGAATACTTTTCTTTAGATTTTTTCTATTCACACCTAATTTGTAAAATATTTCTTTCAACTTCCATCTTTCAAGATAAATTATAGTTACAACTGGATAAACAGCAAAAAGTAAAAATTTTGACACAACATAATAAGCGAAATCAAAGTTGGTGACGTAGGATACAATTGGATACGAGATAACTGTAGCAATACAACATAGATATATCAATAAAACTGGTTTCATTGGTTTCTTTTTCCAGAAATTGTAAATTATTGGTAATAAAGTTGGAATTAGTAAAAGGGCTATTGAAAAGGGACCCAAATACATAACTAGAATTAGCTTTCTTAAATTAAAAGTTTGTAGTAAAGATGTTTTACGTAAATTAAGGAGGTGATCCAGCCGCACCTTCCAGTACGGCTACCTTGTTATGACTTAGCCCCACTTGCAAAGCCTTGATTCGACACAGTTAAGGCTGGCCTCATCAAAACTTTACTCGCATGGCTTGACAGGCAGTGTGTGCAAAGAGCAGGGACATATTCAGCGAACGATGATGACATTCGCTTACTAGGGATTCCAGCTTCATGTGGGTGAATTACAACCCACAATCTGAACTAAGGCTAGGTTTGGGCGATTGGCTTCTCCTCTCGGAGTTGCAGCGCTTTGTCCTAGCCATTGCGGGCCGCGTGTAGCCGAGGATATCCGGGCCATACGGACCTACCGTCGCCCACTCCTTCCTCTGGTTTATCACCAGCGGTCCTATCATAGTGCTCATGTTCGTGGTCTTGAGGACCTAAAACACGATAGCAAATGATAGCGTGGGTCTCGCTCGTTAACGGACTTAACCGCACGCCTCAAGGTACGAGCTGACGATGGCCATGCAACACCTCTCAGCTTGTTTGGTAAACCCGTTAGGCTGACCTTCATTCTGCTGTCAACCCTCGTGAGATTTCCGGCGTTGAATCCAATTAAACCGCAGCTCACACCCCTTGTGTGCTCTCCCGCCAATTCCCTTAAGTTTTAGCCTTGCGGCCGTACTCCCCAGGTGGTCCGCTTAACATTTACACTCCGACACTGCAAACTCTCGTAAAGTTTGCAACATCAAGCGGACATCGTTTACAGCGTGGACTACTGGGGTATCTAATCCCATTCGCTCCCCACGCTTTCGTCCCTCACCGTCGGACTTGTTCTAGGTAGACGCCTTCGCCACCGGTGGTCCTCCATGGATTAAAGGATTTAACCCCTACTCATGGAATACCTCTACCCTCTCCCAATCCCAAGTCTAGTAGTATTCCCAGCAAGCCCAACAGTCAGCTGCTGGATTTCACCAGGAACTTGCTAAGCCGGCTACGGACGCTTTAAACCAAATAATAGTGGTCACCACTTGTGGCGCGGGTATTACCGCGGCGGCTGCCACCCGTCTTACCCACCACTTATTCGTCCTGCTATTTAGACAGGACAAAAGACTATGCTATGCATAGTCACTCAGGATTCCCTTCTCGACCGCTAAGCCATTGGAAAGGTTTCGCGCTTGCTGCGTCCCGTAGGACCTGCTTTCATGTCTCAGAAAGCATCTCAGGGCTCTCACTTTCATGACCCTTACCCGTTATAGGTTTGTGAGTACATTACACTCACAACAGCCATGATAGGCCGCAGCCCCATCCTCAAGCGCCGAAGCTTTGGCTGTAAAGGCATTCCAGCACCAAACAGCTATGGAGTATTAGCCCCAGTTTCCCAGGATTATCCTCCACTTGAGGGCAGGTTAGCTACGTGTTACTGAGCAGTTCGGCGAGTCCAGATGACTCACACCTCGCATAGCTTAATCGAATCCCGATAGCGGTAACCTCCGGCAGGATCAACCGGAATTGCAGGAAATGCACATATCTCCTTAATTTTAACCGCACATCTTTACTACATCAGCCAAAAAAATTTCTTGACCTCATTTTTAGCCACAAGGGAAATGGTTTTTCATAACTATACGGTTCGTATATCTATCCAAACCAACGCCAAAATTGTGGCAAACTGAAAAAATTCAGCATTAATCAATAATTAATGCTAATATTTATAAATGCTTGATTCTTTTTAAATTTTCTCTTTTTTTATGAGAATTTCAGGAAGAGCTAAAAATGCAACAAAAGAGAACACTAAAACTTCCAACCACTCACTCAAAGATAGTTCAACAAAACCTAAAACAGTTTGAAGAGGAGTATAAATCATAATTATTTGTAAGATAATTGAGACAATAATAGCAATTATTAGTTTTTTATTTTCCAATGGGTTTAACCTAAAAGCAGATTTTTTCTCAGACCTGCAATTAAAGACAAATAAAAATTCAAACAAAATTGTTTGTGTAACAAGCATTGTTCTTGCTTTATCTATATCAGCTGTTCTTCCTAAAACCTCATTGAAAAGGAAGAAAGATGAAGAGAAATCAAGTATTGCTGCAATAAGTATGAATAACAAAATTCCATGCAGAATTCCCTTTTTGGGGTCTCTTGGTTTTCTTTTCATTATGTCTTTTTCCTTTGGATCTACTCCTAATGCTAAAGCAGGTAAACCATCTGTTACAAGGTTTATCCAAAGTATTTGTACAGCTGTAAATGGAATAACAGTTTTTCCTGTTGCAGGATCAGCAATGGCTAACAAAACTGCAGCAGTTACAATTAACAATTCATCGAAATTAGCTGCTAAAAGGAACTTTACAAACTTCTTTATATTATCATAGATTCCTCTCCCTTCCTCAACAGCAGAAACAATTGATGAAAAATTATCATCCATCAAAACAATATCGGATGCTTCCTTTGCAACGTCTGTCCCTTTAATACCCATTGCAACCCCAATATCTGCCTTCTTTAAAGCTGGTGCGTCATTCACACCGTCTCCTGTCACAGCGACTATGTGTCCTTTTGCTTTTAAGGCCTCAACTATTTTTAACTTATGCTTAGGGGATATTCTTGCAAATATTGTTATGTCTTCTACAATTTCCTTTAATCTCTCATCATCTATCTTATCTAACTGTTCGCCTCTCATCGACTTTCCTGTTAAACCAACTTCTTCACCAATGGCTTTGGCTGTTAATTCATGATCTCCAGTAATCATTATTATTTTAATGCCAGCCTGCTTGCACAACTCTATTGATATTTTGGTTTCTTTTCTTGGTGGATCTATCATTGCAGCAAGGCCAACAAAAATCATTTTTTCTTCAACATTCTTTAAAGAATATTTGTCTTCTAGCTTTCTGTAACAAAAAGCCAAAACTCTCAAACCCTTTGATGCAAGTTCATGAACAGTTTCTAATATCTTTTCCTTTTCCTCATTACTTAATTTTTTATTGATGTAAATTCTGTCACACATGTCAAGAACAATTTCTGGCGCACCCTTCGTGTATGCAATGGTTTCCTCATCTATTTTATGTATTGTTGTCATCTTCTTTCTTTCAGAAGAAAATGGAATTTCATTAGCTCTTGGATATTCTTTTTTAACTCCTCCCTTTAATGCTAAAACTTTTAGTGCTCCCTCTGTAGGATCTCCAATTATTCTCCATCTTGGTTTTTCCTCTAAAATGGAATCATTACACATCAATGATATTTTTAATAATAATTCTAAGCTTCCCTCTTTTTTCGGATCTAATTTCTGTTCATTTAATAAAAGGTCTCCTTTAGGTTCAAACCCAACTCCAGTAACGTCTATTAACTTTCCTGAAACCCAGACTTTTCTTACAGTCATTTCGTTGGTTGTCATTGTTCCTGTTTTATCAGCACAAATAACAGTTGTTGCTCCCAAACCTTCGACTGCTCCTAATCTCTTAACAATAGAGTTTCTTTTTAGCATTCTCTGGGTTCCAATTGCTAGAGTAAGAGTGATTACAGCTGGTAACCCTTCTGGAACAGCAGATATTGCCAAACTCATTGCAGTCATAAACATTATAAAGGGGTCTTCTTCTCTTAGGAAACCAAGAACAAAAATAATTATAGTAGCTATAACAACAACAATTCCCAAAGATTTTCCAAACTTTTGTAATTTTATTTGTAGCGGTGTTGATTCTTCTCTTTCTTGAACCATACCAGCAATTTTTCCCATTTCAGTTAGCATGCCGGTTGATACAACAACACCTTTCCCTCTTCCATAGCTAACCAAAGTTCCCATGAAAGCCATATTTTTTCTTTCAGGAACTGCCACATCTTTTAAAAGCTTAACATCTTTCCTAACAGGAACAGATTCTCCTGTCAATGCTGATTCGTCTATCTTCAAATCTGTTACTTCAAAAAGCCTCAAGTCTGCAGGAACCCTATTACCTGCTTCCAAAAGAACAATATCACCTGGGACAATTTCCTCTGTTTTTATTTCATGATGCTCTCCATCTCTTATAACCACTACCTTTGGCACAATTAATTTTTTCAGAGCCTCCAATGTTTTCTCTGCTTTATATTCTTGATAAAAACCCAAGATTGCATTTAAAATCAATATTGCTCCAATAACAATTGCATCTATAAAATGACTTTCATCATAATAAAGGCCCATGAAAACTGATATCAAAACAGCAACTATTAACAAAATAACCAGGAAACTTTTGAATTGCTCAAGAAGAATTAATAAGGCTGTTTTTCTTTTTTCAGCTTTTAATTTGTTCAAACCGTATTGTTCAAGCCTAGATTTAGCATTTGCTTGTTTTAAACCATTTTTACTTGTTTTCAAAGCATTAAAAATCGAGTCAATGCTCATCATGTGACATTTCTTCATATTATTTGTTATTTTTTCTTAACTTAAATGTAATCACAAAAACAGAGGTTAAAAATATAATTGGGCTTTCATAACATATTTTCATGATAATCATTGATCTTTTGCTTTTTATAGTGGCGTGTTTTTTCTTTGCCATTAGCGGCCACATGGTTGTTAAAAGTATATTGAAAATAGAAAATTATTTTCAGCTTAGAGAATTTATTGTGGGATTAGCAGTTATAGGTATCTCAACATCAATACCAGAGCTTTCTGTTGGACTCATGTCTGCCCTGAGTCAATTATCATCTCTTTCATTTGGTAACATTATCGGAGCCAATATTGTTGATTTAACAGTGGTTATAGGAATTGTGGCCATAGTTGGAAAGAGTGTAAAATTTGAAGCTGAAATTGAAAAAAGAAGCATATTCTTAATTGCTGGCATGGTGTTTCTTCCCATATTTTTATTTTTAGACCACGAGTTGTCTAGGCTTGATGGAATAATGTTAATAGGAGCGTTTCTCTTTTACATCATAAGTCTTGTTTCTAGGAGAAAAAGGTTTAAAGTTGTCAGAGATGGGAGGACTAAAAAGGGGGAGGTTCTTAAATATATAATTTTCTTCGTGGTTAGTTTAATATCACTTGTTTTATTTGCCAGAATAATTGTTCATGCTGCATCAGAAATAGCTGTGGAATTAATGGTTCCGCCCATATTGATTGGGTTAGTAGTAATTTCTATTGGAACAACTTTACCAGAAATGTTCTTTGAGACAGAAAGTGTGCTGAAAGGTCATAGCAGCATAGCTGTGGGGGATCTCCTTGGAAGCCTAGCATTCAATTCAACATTAATCTTAGGGATAGTGGCTTTAATATCTCCAGTTCATGCCCATTTCTCAACATTTCTCGTTAGCTCTGCATTTCTAGTGATTGCAATTCTAACATTCATTATATTCGTAAAAACTGATAGAAGTGTGACAAGAAAGGAAGGAATAATTTTACTTATGATATATTTTTTGTTTTTGATATTCAGCATTTTAACAGAATAAAGGGTGTTATAGCCAAGATTATTTTATAAATATAGGTTTTTTAATTATTTTATTATGGCAATGAAGAAAAACATGAAGAAGGATATGAGTTACCATTATGGTAAGAAAAAAATGCTCCTGGGTTTTGGTATCTTTCTGTTGGGTTTAATAAAATATCTAGGGTACAGCTGGGAAATGGCTCTGATGGTTTTGGGGGTACTTGTGTTCCTGAAGGGCCTTTTGATTAAGATGAAGTATTGTTGAACAAAAAATAGACTCCCGGCTTATTAATATTAGTGTGAACTTAATTAGAGACACAACTGGGATTCTTCTTGCATAATAATATTATACTTTGATTCTATATATTTTTATGAAATTTGATAAGAGAGCTGGTATTATAGGTGCTGTTGTTGGTGCTGTAACAGCAGCAGTATCAGGCTCTTCAAATCTACCATTATTAGAAAAATTAGTATTGTCTATTGTTGTTGGGATTATTGCTGGAATTATAACAGCAGTGGTAATAAATCTTATTTGGAAATAAAGAATCGTTAGGTCCTGGGGAGGGATTCCCATAAGAAGAAAGTACGTTTCTCCCCCCAACCCTCTTCCTTTAGACATATTAAATAATTAGAAAAAATCGGGATTAAAGAGTTAGTCCTTTTTAAGCCTAATTCTTTCAATTCTATCTTGTTTACTCTCTTCATATCTTTCTAAAAACTTCTGCCTCGATACAAACACATTAGCCAAACTTACCACCCATCATTTTTTTCTACAAAACACTCAAGATTCAGAATAAGCCTAAAAATATTACTAAATGGTTTATCTTGTCAAGTATTTCTTTATTATTAGGAAACTAGACATATATAGTACTCTTACTTAAAGGGAATTTAATCATATAGAAAAATCAGGATTTAA
>Ga0209636_10005326_pt1 | contig 13142 bp, 8 predicted proteins | sample DeeMarSWOR152_54_FD_187464 | JGI IMG/M metagenome (GOLD analysis project Ga0209636, IMG submission 187464) | Marine sediment microbial communities from White Oak River estuary, North Carolina - WOR-1-52-54 (SPAdes) (version 2) | ecosystem: Environmental > Aquatic > Marine > Intertidal zone >...
ATCAAACTCATCGACCCGCCAGTAGTAAACCTTATCCAACTCAAGGGGGCCGGGAGTATAGGTTGCAGCTCCCTGGGGGGGACCGCCAGTGGCATCGTTAACATCGTCAAAATTGTCGCCGAAATATACAGTGTGCAATTTCGCACCGAAACCTACGGTCCAGCTAAGCTCCACATTCGGGTCTATAAAGTATGTACCATCAGGCGGGTAGAGGTCATAGGCCTTCCTGGGGGGAATCATAAAGCTCCAGACATCGCCCTTCCATGGGCTGTTCGGATCCAGGTCATTGACCTCATCGATTCGCCAGTAGTAGGTCGTGCCCGGGACAAGGCCATCCGGATAAGGAAATCCGGGGAAGCCGGCAACAAAAAAAGTATCGGTCTGGTTACCCTGGAACGTATCGCCAGTGCCATCGTTGACATCGTCGAAATTATCGCCCAGATACACATCGTGGGAGACCGCATAACCTCCCGGCGACCAGTCAAGGCTCACCCACGTATCCTCATGCATGACACCATTAGCTGGACTGGGGCTCCAGGCTTTTGGACGGGCCGCCAGCTTTCTTATCTCGGCTGCCGACAACGCCCGGTTGTAGATGCGGACCTCATCCATCAAGCCCTCAAAATAACCGTAAGCCATTCCACCGAATTGAATAGGTGGATATACTATTGCTCTTGGAGAACTAAAGCCTGTGCGAACTGCACGACCATTAAGGTAAATTGTTGGTTGTTTGTTATTGTAGACTATCATGATGTGATTCCAATCATTTCCCAGCTCGGTCGGGTAGGTAGCAGTTGCAGGCATATAGTCACTTCCATGCTCATAAACAGCAATACCGTTCGTTCCGATAGATAGTCCGGCTCCGGCATTTAAATCTCCTCCGTGTTGCGGGTCAAATGCATACTTTTGATTATTTACTCCACCGTAACCGGACGTTGCTTCTGGATCTATTTCATGCGTGACTGATGTTTTGAACCATCCTCCAAAACTAAATGTGTCACTTGGTCTTCCGGTAGTTCCCACCACGACATAATCATCTATTCCGTCAAACCCCAAAGCATACCCTACTTGACCAGGTTGCTGATAAAGTACGCCGTTGAAAGATGTGCCATCATTATGATTATCACTCTGGTCAAATAATGTCCCGCTTGCTTCCTCAAACTTCCACCAGCCGACGAGACTCGGGTCAGCATTTTGGCCTGTGCTTGTTTGAACCAGACCCAGTATTAAAACAAGAGAAACTAAATAGATTATTTTTCTACGCATAATAATCCTCCTTCAAAAAAGTTAGGTTGAAACAATGGATAATAATCTTTGCTTTCGCAACATTCTACTACTCTGTCCAGGATATTTTTTTCGACTTGACGCTACCTCCTTCCTTCAAATGCCCAATATCAGCCACAAATTGAAAACTGAAAATCTCAAATAGCCTACAGAAATTTCACCCGCTGGAAAGCTGATATCCACAGATGCTTACAATTGTACTTATACCAGATTGAGCACCTTCCCGTCAAGAAGAAACTCGAAAACGCAATCAATTAGATGGGCGGATGGGCTGGAGGAGTGTGTTCCGGGTTGACAACATGGGATTTCAGGGTTGCTCGACGGTTTTGGAGAGCCACTCAAAGTCAAGCTAAGCATATGCATTTTGGAAAATGACAATGACATCATCCATTGTTAGCTTGGCCGGAGTTATATCATATAGAACGCCCATCGCGTAGAAAGAGTTCTCCGCGAATTTTTTCAAATCTTCAGGCTTGATTCCGTAATCAGAGAGCTTTTCTTTTTTGAGGCCAATAGCTTTTATGAGCTTCTTCAGGCCGGCTATAAACGCCATTGGTTTTTCCTTTTCCGCAAGGTTGTCCACATCCTCACGCATTGCCCTCGCCAGATCCGGGAAACGCTGCGGATACCTTTTGGCGAGATAACTAAAATAGGAAACTGACAGCATGGTAAGGCCTGAGCCGTGGGCAACATTAGGGTAATATGCACTGACGGCGTGTTCCATTGAATGATGTGATATACAACGAGAGAGAGATTCACATATCCCTGCTTCTGTGCTGGCCCAGGCTAATTTTGTTCTTGCCTCTATGTTCCTGCCGTCTTTCACCGCGATCGGTAGGTACTTTGTAATAAGGCTAATTGCTTCCAAGGCCAGATGGTCACTTGTTGGTTGATTGACTATTGTCAGGTAAGATTCGACCGAATGAAAGAAGGCATCCATACCGGTATAGGCGGTTGCCTTCGGAGGTACACTTACCATCAGCTCAGGGTCGACAATTGACAGGCAAGGAAAAGTTGAATCATTTCCCCAGCCGATCTTCTCATTTGTGTCGGTCTTGGTTATCACTGTCCATGGGTCAGCTTCAGTTCCTGTCCCCGCCGTGGTAGGTATGGCGACAATAGGTAGTGTGCCGGTCGAGGGCGTTTTTCCACCACCACTTCCTCGGTTTATGTAGTCCCAGTATCTACCGGGATTAACAGCCATAACCGCTATGCTTTTTGCTGAATCAATGGTGCTGCCACCTCCCAGCCCGATCACGAAATCACAGCTATTTTCCTTGGCGATGGCCGCCCCCTCCTCGACGTGCTCAGAAACAGGATTGGGCCGGATTCTATCGTACACAACAGCTTCGACTTCATTGTCCTTGAGGTATTCTACAACCCTGTCAAAATATCCATGTTTTCTCATGGCTCCTGATTCACCGATAACAAGGAGAGCCCTCTTGCCCGGGAGATAGGGCGTGGTCCTCAGCTCATTTAGTTTTCCACAGCCAAAGATAATTCTCGTTGGCATATAATAAGTAAAATCCAAGTTCATATTTGCTATCCTCAGTAATTCAATTTCATTTGCTTATCGCGTAATTATCATACACAGTTCGAACTTAAACACAAGATGAGGTCTGATGCTCGAATTCGACACTGATTTGCGACTTAGGCGCTCCAATGGATTCTATTGGATAAGTGGTGGCGGTATAGCTTGACCATTTTTCTGTGCTAACTGCTGCTCTTTCTCGTAGGTTCCGTAAAATGAAGCGTTCCCATCGAGCCAGATATACAGCCGTTCACGTTCTTCTTCAGGCAATTGAACGTGCTTCGAATGCAGGGGGTCCTCCAGCACCTTCAACAGGGGGCTTTCATCTGCACCAACATGTCCCGGCCTCGTGACTATCTCACTGATTGTGTTGCCGCCCCATTCATACCAACGGACATATTTTCTCAAGCTCTCATAAGATGTGCTGAACGTCTCAGTATGGTCGCCGGTCAAGACCAGGAGACTCTTCAGATCGCCTGCTTTGCCGTCGTGGCACCGCACACAGTGCTTGTCGAGGACCGGCTGGACAAGCCGAGTATAGCTCCAGGGTTGAGTCCCGTCTGGCCCTGGTTGTATCTTTGCTGGTGGCCGTCGCAGTGCCAGGAGGTTCTGCCGGTTTACTGGTGCCATATGGCGAGGTTCGTGGCAGCCGAGGCAACTGCGACGCTCGCCGGGCTGCAAGTAGGTAATACTGCGCATGCTTTGAACTGCTTTGCCTGCTTTGTCAACGGCTTGGAAATAAAGTGGCTTACGGGCGGGAACGCGGAAATAGGCTGAGCCGTCAGATTCCACCGGAACCGTACCGAGCATCATACGAGCACTTTCTGCATTGGCATACCCAAGCCGGGGTCGATTAGCTACGTGTGTGGTTGTTTTGGGAAGGACTTGGAATATCCGCAGCTTATGAATCGGCCGTGAGGCTGGCAACGGAAAGAGGCTTCGTTGTACATCGGCGAGCACAAATTCGCCCTCGTCGCCCAGTTCCGGTTCAAGTGTTGACGGCACAGTGGGAGGCACCGGCCGAGCAATCAATGGAACAGGGTACATACACGAGATGTTAGGGTCGCTGTAAAGTAGCTCCAGATTGCCAAAGCGATCGAAATAGTAGATTCCTGTATGCGTGTCTTCCTCAACGCGGGGACCCATGCCCGGAAGCGGGTCAAAGCTAAAGGCAACCAGAAAATAATTTTCTGAAATCGGCCATGGACTGTGGAAATAGCTGTTGGGCCAGCCGGAGGATTCAGGGAAGCATATATCGGGCGTGAGGACCTCGACCGCATCAAACTGGTCCTGCCCGGTTGAAGGGTCCAGGTCCGCACAGGTGGGATCCAAAAGAACCAGTGGGCCACCTATATCCGCATGATGTGCGCCGGCGATGAAGACGATTCGATTAGAGCGTGGTATGGCACGCGGTTGAAAGCAGGCGTTGATACGCTGGGTATAATTGCCAAAAAGTATACTTGGGTTGGTGCCATCCGGATTGCTAACCCAAAGACCATGATAGTTGGCTGCTGAACGATCAACGTAGTCCCAACGAGAATACACAATACGCCCGTCGGCCAGCACAGATGGATGCCATTCATTTGTCTCATGGAATGAGAGCGTTTGTACTGCCTGGCACGAAGCATCCATACGATGCAGCGTGTAGCTTGGTAGCGGCTCCCAGGGATTGTGGCAGCGGCCAAAGCCTCCACGGCGAGTAGACATAAAGGCAATGCCGCCGTCAGGCAGTGGACAAGGATCAAAGTCGTCATCCGGCCCATAAGTGATCTGACGTAGATTTGCCCCATCTGCGTCCATAGCATAGATGTGAAAACATCGCCGCTCGGGAGAATGATAGTCTGGCTTGTTTGGTGCCCGTTCAGCAAAGGCAAAGTAGATCGTGCGTGCATCGTAGGACAGTGCGAGAGTTGTGTAATTGCCCGGCGGCAGACGGCCTTTAATGAGATCACGTACCCTTAAAGATCGGCCAGGCTCTTCAAGTACGTATATTCCTCCACCTGCAATATCTCCGTAGTCATAGTAGTATCCTAAGTACTCATGGAGCATCTGACATATGAAACGCCGACGCTTCATAAACAAAATAGGTTTTGACCCAATAAGGGGATTCTTTAGTGCCAAGTTCCGGGTCAAAGAACGGATCTTTTGATACAAAGCGAGGCGTGTCTTCGTATCTAACAGGTGTATCGAATCTACCTGCTCCTGCAGATGCTTAAGGACAGCAGCCTCTGAACTGAGTTTAGGTCCTTGGGAGGTTCTGTTGAGATCGTTGAGAAGAACCTTGGCGCGTTGATATGCCTCATGAATGGCAGCAGGCTGATCAGGCGTTTTATTTTTCTTGTGTTCCTGAGCAGCCCAGCAGGCTTCGGTCATGGCTCGCAGCACCTCAGTTCTGGTATCGTCTTCCTGGGCCCGTGCAAATTCTATCTGCAAATGGAACCATACCAAAGCAAAGACGGCAACGTATTTCCAAAATTGCCAGGTGTGTCTTCTTGTATTTGACATGTGCAGTAACGCGCTCGTCAAAATAGTGAGTTTATCAATGATGTAAGGATACCAAATCTGCATAATAGATGCAAAATCTATCTCTGTCTGTCCCGCCCAACCGTCATCTGAACCAGACCTCGCAGAAGAAATATGCTTGTACCATCGCCTACCCGCCTTTTGATCAGTGAGTCAGAGGGAGAAGGAGGATGGCAGAGAGAGTTGCGACAGTCTGAAAAATGCCTCCCTAACCGCATTAAGCTCAAAAGTTATTTATACATAGATTTATCTTTGTTCGGAAGTAAATCCTGGCTTGGGACAGCGGGAGCGACACTAATTCTTGACACTTGACATTAGAATAAATTGTGCGGAGGTCGGCTTTTCCAGGTTTTGAGCAAATTGACGTTAAATTAGTATTGACAAGCATTTATGACACTGGCCGAGAATCAGGCGAACGCCAGAATAGCCCTGAGAGAGCCAGTTTCATACGCACGCACTGGTTCGAATATAATGGATGAACCGGTCCAAGAATTGAAAGTCAACAAGGGAAAAGGCTTGACAAAGGGCGGCCATCATTAAGTGAGTCATCATCCTCTTATTACAACTGCACAAATCAAGAAAGTTTTTCTGGACAATCGCACCGAAATCTGTTTAGATTCGTCAGTGGAACATTAATCTGCAATCTGGATCAAGAGAGGATTCGATATGATTGAAAATATTTCTTTCAAACTCAATGGGAAATCTGTGAGCTTAACTACGGACAGTGAACGAGTGCTTTTATGGGTTTTGCGTACTGACCTGGGGCTTACAGGAACGAAATATGGCTGTGGAAAAGCTCTGTGCGGTGCCTGCACTGTGATAGTTGATGATAGGGCAGTTCGGTCCTGTGTGGTTCCGGTCAGAAGCATCAAAGGCAAAGAAGTTCTTACAATCGAAGGATTGGCAAGGAACGGAAAGCTGCACCCAATTCAGGAAGCGTTCATAAAGCACGATGCTCTTCAATGCGGTTTCTGCACACCGGGTATGATACTCAATGCTTATGGTCTGTTGTTGAGAAATCCTCAGCCTACCAAAGCAGAAATCATTGAGAGCATGGAAAATAACTTGTGCCGATGCGCGGCGCATCTTCGAATTATCCGAGCCATCGAATCGGCAGCTCAAGAAATGAAAGGAACCAGATAAAGATGAACGAGGATGAATTTCAGGTTGGTGAGTGTGGCCGTAACGACGGTTACTACCCGCTTAGCCGTCGAGAGTTTTTACAGAGTATAGGTAGTGGAATCATAATCTTCTTCTCCGTTGGAGATTTCTCAGTATTGCAGGCACAAAGACGCGGCAGCGGGGAACGTCCTGACTTTAATGCCTATCTTCGTATAGGTGAAGACGGAACAGTGACGTGTTTCACCGGCAAAGTCGAATTGGGGCAAGGAGTCGCAACTTCCTTAGCCCAGATGTTAGCTGACGAACTTGACGTGCCTCTGGAATCAGTTGATATGGTTATGGGAGACACGGCTCTTTGTCCGTACGATGCCGGTACGTGGGGGTCCATGACCACCCCGTACTTTGGACCTGTTCTAAGAGCGGCGGGAGCGGAGGGCAGGGCGGCCCTGATAGAGCTGGCAGCCGAGCATCTCGAGGTGCCGAAGGACCAGTTGGATGTAAAAAATGGAGTTGTCTTTGATAAGACTCGAAGGGAACGTAAAGTTACCTACGCTCAACTGGCGAAAGGCAAAAGGATTGAAAGGCATCTGGAGCAGAAGGTTCCGGTGAAAACCGTATCGGAATTAAATGTAATAGGAAAACCATATAATCGGATAGACGCCTTGGAAAAGGTCACTGGCAAGGCCCAGTATGCGGGGGACATCCGCGTAGCCGGGATGGTGTACGCAAGGGTTTTGCGGCCTCCTGCTCACGGTGCCACGTTGAAGAGTCTCGACACTTCAGCGGTTGACAAAGTCGAGGGTGCCCAAGTGGTCAAGGACGGTGACCTAATCGCTGTTCTGCACAAGAATCCGGACGAAGCTGAGAAAGCCCTGGCAAAAATTAACGCCGACTATGACGTCCCGGAACCGCGTTTCGACGATAAGAGTGTCTTCGATTATTTTGTTAATAATGCTGCGGACGGCAGAGTAATTCAGAAGGGTGGCGATATCGAGAGCGGACAGAAGCTCGCCCATGATGTGGTTGAGCAGACATACCTGAACAGCTACGTTTCCCATGCTACGATAGAGACCCACACCGCTCTTGCCCATTTCGAAGGCAACAAAGTCACGGTCTGGGCGTCAACTCAAACGCCTTTCGGCCTTCAGCGAGAGTTGGCCCGTGAGCTGGGCATTGCTGTAGAGAACATCCGCGTTATTGCTCCTTTCGTAGGGGGCGGGTTTGGAGGAAAGATCAGCAATGGGCAGGCTATACAGGTTGTAAAGCTGGCAAAGATAGCGAAGAAACCTGTCCAGCTTGTTTGGAGCCGTGCCGATGAGTTCTTCTACGATACGTTCAGGCCCGCCGCAGTTGTTAAGATAAAGTCGGGGCTCACGGATTCAGGCAAGATAGTTTTATGGGATTATGGTATCTACGGCATGGGCGGTCGAGGGGCTCAGATGTTCTACAACGTGCCGCATCATCGTACCACCGTCTATGGGCAGTTGCGGGGTGGCGGGGGGATGCACGGTTTCGCCACAGGACCCTGGCGTGCCCCCGACAACAACACCAACAGCTTTGCCAGAGAATCGCACATTGACGTCATGGCCGCTAAGATAGAGATGGATCCCTTGGAGTTTCGCCTGAAGAATCTTACTAATGAGAGGATGCGAGGAGTCCTCAAGGCTGCGGCGGAGAAATTCGGTTGGACTCCGGCGAAGGGCCCGAGCGGCCGTGGCTTCGGGATAGCCTGCGGTTCAGACGTGAACGTGCCTGTAGCCCTTATAGCAGAGGTTGAGGTTGACAGGCGCACTGGAAGCGTGCAGGTTAAACGTGTAGTCTGCGCGCAGGATATGGGCCTCGTGATTAATCCGGAAGGGACTAAGCTGCAGGTGGAAGGTGGTATCACTATGGGGTTGGGTTATACGCTGACCGAAGAAGTCCACTTCAACGGCGGAAGGATACTTGATTTAAGCTTCGGCACATACAAGCTGCCTCGTTTCTCGTGGGTGCCGGAAATAGAAACGGTGCTGATAAAAGCTGACGATTCTCCTGCAAAAGGAGGCGGAGAACCGCCCATTATTTGTGTGGGCGGTGTTATCGCCAACGCCATTTATGATGCAACTGGCACCAGATTGCTTCAGCTCCCCATGACTCCGGAACGCGTAAAAGAAGCGGTGGCCAGCCGCCCTCGAAACGCGGTTCTAACAGCATAAGGTAGACGTTTAACAACGCGACCAGAGCGGTTGAGGGGGGGTGCGTAGATTAATTGCTTGTATGATACTCCGGCTGCTCAGGAATAGTCGAATCGTCATAGCTTGTCTTGGCCAACAATTACTTTCTGTTTCTGCATAATTGGTTTTCCATCAATAGTGCTGCGGGCCGTGACTATGTGGATACCGGGTGACTTGAACCGATGACGAATCTCGGAATAGGAAGCGTAGCGATCGATGATAGTGCCATCACCGAAGTCAACTTCGATAGGCTTACCTTCAGCTCCTTGTAACCAAAACCGAAAGAGCACGGGCTGATAGACGAGGATGTTATTTGTAGGGGTGTGTGTCATAAAAATTGTGGGAATGCTGCCTTCCGGGGAGGATTTAGTGAATACCTTGACTTTAGAGAAGTCCACATCCTGGGTGCCTTTTTCGTCTTTGACCCATAAAGTTGCTATGTACACACCCGGCTTGTCAAATCTTTTCTCGGCCTTGATTCTGTTTATGGTTTGTCCATCAGAAAAGACCCATTTATACGAGACAATCCTGCTCCCAAAACTAAGAGAATGCGATGCGTCGAATATGACTTTCTCACCTGTCGAAACCGTGTGATGGGGGCGAGCTATGGCATACAATGTTCTGCGATATTGCTCCTGATATGCAGCTATTAGCCAGGGATATAGATTGAGGCGACGATTGTTTCTGTTAGCATCAAGGTCTGCTTTTGAAAGGTAAGTGCCAAGATGCAGATGGGAGAAGTTTCCTGAAGGCCCTGTCTTTCCGAGTATGCCGATTTCTTGGCCTTTCTTAATATATGCTCCCTTTTTCACTTGTGGAGAAATAGAATCAAGATGGCCGTACTCCCAGATAAGGCCGTTGTCGTCCTGGATGACTACAAATATGTGCTCCCGGTTAGATGATAAATTTATTACTTCTCCGTCGGTACAACTGATAATCTCTTCTCGTCCCTCATATCCTGCGAAATCTATACCATAGTTATGGTGAAAACTCACCCCTTCCGGACAGCCGTCTTTCCAGCCCAGGTGTACAACTTCATTGTAAGCCTGCATACCATGAGAGAATAGAAAATAATCACGTATGGGAAAACCAAGCCGTTCTGTGTGAATGATAGTGTCTTTTGCATCCCAAATTGAAAGCTGCACCCTCTTTGGTAATGGAAGCCATGCTGATGTCGTATCGGCCTGAATTTTGATCCCATCTATTTCAATTGGCATTGTATAGGGGGCACAAACCAACTGAAGGAGTTTGCCGTTTACCCGGACATTGACGTCTGCCTGTCTGACTTGTCCTAAAACACTATCTCGGTATTCTCTGACTGAAATCAGGCGTATTAATTTTTCAGAATCGTCCTTTAGCTTGAACGGATATTCTTCATTGATATCCAAACACACGATTTGCTGTTCCGAATATTTCCTGATCATCCTGTTAAGAGTGTCATCCTCGTCAGCGAGAGCGGATTCTGCGCAGATTATAAGTGCAATTGAGTAAACAATTGCTTTTTGTGTTCGGTCCATTTCTCCTTTGTTTCCTTATGCTTACTTAAGCTTCTTGAACATCCATTTCCACCGCAGAAACGGAAGCCGGCGGGAATATCCAGCGACAATTTTCAGGCAGACTCTTTTCCACCGGCACTATTTCGTTGGGTTGCGTTTCAATAACTTCATATTCCGGGTCTCCTGCCATCTCAAAGACACGGCCTGACCTGATTTCCCTGCCGTTTACTACTAAATGGGCCGTGATGGTTCGTTCCCTATTCGTGTTAACCACATGGAGATATATCCGGTCTTCCGTCCGGCTGGCCGTCACATCAAGGTCCTCTGGTGCCTTGTCGATATCGACCGCTTTATCTCCCGTATGATGTCGATATAGACTCATGACCAAGGCAACCGGCATCATATATGACCTGCCGCCCGGTACAGGAATCATTACAGCGTTCACTTGCCATCGGGTGCCGCAAAAATCGGCCAGCGTGGCAATCTTGAGCTTGTCACCGTGCCTTTCATGTACATTCAAAAGTCGGGCATTCGCAACTCCTGCCGCCCATGTGGATAGGACCTCACATCGATTCCGGCCCGGCAGTGCGAAATGACACTCTGTCAGGGCAAGTGGGATCGGGTAGTCCGCCACCTGCTCCCGCATCCATCTGATTCGAGCTTCATGAACCTTGGATGCATTCATCAGCCGCTCCCACGTTAACGCCGGGTCCTTGCGGTACTCAATTCCCCGCAACGGCGAATTAGGAAAGTTACGATCCGGATTGAACATATGGTGAAAGGCAATGTACTGGAGATGTTCACCGGCGATGTCGAGCATCCGGGGTCCCCATCCACTGTCGCCCCAGCCGACCAGTTCAATGTCAGGGTCTTCCCTTCGCATGGCTTTGGCAAAAGCTATTGTGCGCTTTGCCGCGGTCTCACAGTCGAAGCCGTTGCGGTCGTAGGAGGTCTCATTTCCAATCTGCCACAAGCGTACGTTATAAGGCTTTTCTACACCATGCTGTAGTCTCTCCTTGCTGTCGGCGGCATTGCAATACCTCACCCACTCGGCCGCTTCCTGCGGACCTGCAGAGCGGATGTTGCCCTTGGGGTCGCGCTGCCAGTACTTCCTTCCATCCGATTCAAAGTTCACACAGATGAGCGGCTCTGCGCCGGTCTGGCGGCAGAAATCGACAAGCTCGTGAGTGCCGACTTGATTAGTCTCTACCCCGCCCCAGCACAGGTTAAGCATCGGTTTTCGTTGGTCCCGTGGCCCCACAGCCTCCTTCCATCGATAATACGAAACAAAACATCCACCCCATCGAATAAGAGAGGGTGATAGCTTCTTTGTGATTGCAACCACATCTTCTCGCCAGCAGTCTTTCTTGAAATCCCATGCTGCAGCGACAGAGCCGTCTGTCGTTCCCAAAGGTTCCATAAACTGCATGTACAAATAAGGCGATAAGTCAAATCTCGGCTCAGGATTGACAGCAAGCAGAAGACCATGTTCTTTAGCATGCAGTGAAGGCATGGCCAATGCGGCTGCGCCGAGGCCCACAGATTTTATGAACTCGCGCCGGCTACTGACGTATTTGCTCATTTTGATTCCTCCATATTCGGATACTTCTCAATTGACTTTCGCCCGAGCACGTTACCGGGCTCGCGAACTGTCATGATACCGCAGCCGACAACTCTATTCCAGCATTTTTGACTTGCGATAACCCCTTTTTAAGGTAGGTTTGGCTGTTTGAGTTCCAGTTGCCCGCTTCGGATTTCAAATGATAATCGCCGCTATCTGGATTTCAAAATAAGGGTCGGGATCAGTGTTGCCTTCGTCCGGCCAGCCGCAGTAGCAAATTATGGTACTACCAGCTCAATGCCGTTGCCGGTTCCTAAATTACGAGAATACTTCTTGTCTTTTGGATTGTTCCAGTGCTCGTGGACGCCGAGGCTGGTCAGTCGCGTTCCGTCACCTTCGGGGTCATAAACCGTCCCAGAAGGAGGGTTGTCCGCCAGTGCCGCCTCGTGCAGATAGTTGTCCGGATTGCCGGTCACATCATCCATAGCCTGGTTCAATCCATCTTCGTATGCCAGAAAGTCCAATCCAACAGAATCAATAGCCACCGGGTCCTGCGAGGCAAATAAACTGGAGCACCAGTCATCGCCGAAAGATAAGAACTTTATTACGTTGCCAGTTTGATTTACTGATGGATACAATCCATCAATCATGTACAGCAGTGTCTTTCCGCCTAAATGTCTGTGTCCATTCAAGTTAACCAGGCAGTTATACGTATTCATACTCTTACTTCGACCGCCGTATTTGTGCAGAGGGGAAGGTGTCCAGTTATTTCTGGACGGAAAATACGTCGAGCCGAAGTGGTTCTTTGCACATAATGTAACACCATACAGCGTGTGAGGTCTGAGCAACGCCATATTGATTAGGTACTTGGCGCCAGTAACGCATCGGGGTAAGTAAGCGGTTCCAGGCTTCGTATAGATTGGATTACTGTCGTCGTAAGCTGCTGCAATACGCCCGTTGCGTTCACTGCTGACTACAAACTTGACGCTTTGAAAATTCGGGTCGGGATTGCTCCTGATCTTGTCGTAAATCGGGTCGCCAATGTACCGCGAGGCATCGTAAATAGTAATCGCAGAGCCTGGTACACCTGCCGCATTTATAAGCTGGTCAAGGAACGAATAAATCACATGGGGGCTGGGAACACCTTTGGATGGGTGCCATATACCGTCTCTGTCTTGGTTCATATTGAGCTTGATAGCGATTTTTTCACCCTTCTGGTAGCCGACGTCGCCCAGGCCCCTGGTCCGGTTGAAATGTCTGAAAAGGGCGTCCCACGCCTTTGTGTCGTTCGACTCTCCGGTAAGCCCCTGGATGGATTTGGACATCATATCATCAACAACGTCCTGGTTGGTGTTATTATCGTCCCACCAGTTGCCAGTAGAGCCATCCCAACTGGTCACAGCGGGGTAGTG
>Ga0209636_10005327_pt1 | contig 13141 bp, 12 predicted proteins | sample DeeMarSWOR152_54_FD_187464 | JGI IMG/M metagenome (GOLD analysis project Ga0209636, IMG submission 187464) | Marine sediment microbial communities from White Oak River estuary, North Carolina - WOR-1-52-54 (SPAdes) (version 2) | ecosystem: Environmental > Aquatic > Marine > Intertidal zone >...
TCCATTCTATGTCTATGCTTATAATATGTCAAATCTTCTAGTAATTTCAATTTATCAAATGTATCTGGAACAGAAAGAAAAATTTGTTCCTAAATTTCTAAAGTTACTTTCCCTTGGAAGTTCTCTCTCTCCTGAAGAAATGTTATCTGAAATAGGCATTAACTTGAATTATCCTTCATTCTGGGAAAAAGGCATTAAATACTTATCTGATAAAATAGATGAATTAACCGATTTAGTAGAAAGTAATTAAAATCAATTTTTTTCTTTTTTTTTTAAAACTCAGCTTCTAGTTGCTCTATTTCTGCGAGGAATAGATTAGCAATTGCTATCCAATTTGTTTTAGTCTCTTGATCTGATGCTGAATTTTCAGTAGATTTTATTCCTCTTTTAAAATAATCAATTGCTAAATCATAGTTTTCTAGTTCTTTATAACATATCCCTAATTTAATGTAAGTTTGGTAAATATACCAATCATCACTGCTTAATTCAATGGATTTCTGAAATTCCTCAATAGCATGTTCATGATCGGTAAAGTACATTAAAATTTCACCATATGTATCATGATAAGTAGCGTTATCAGGCGCACGTTCTATAAGTTTTTGAATTAGTTCAGATGATTCTTCTTTGCGATTCAAATATTGCAGCCAAAAAGCTTTATAATTCAGGAGGTCATTATCATTGGGGTATTTTTCAAATAAGGATTCGATAATTTCCAATCCCGCTTCAACCTTCTTCATTTCTTTAAGGATATAAGCTCGTTTTATCTGAATGTTTATTTCCTCTTCTGGAAATTCTTTAAGCATTTTATCTAATACAGATAATCCCTCTTTATATTCACCTGCATCAATTAAAATTTTGCTTTTTGAATAAAATAAATCGTGATTTTTAGGATTCATTTGAACTGCTTTTTCAATTTCCATAAGAATATTTCTTACTTCACTTGGTTTTATGGGGTAATTTATTTCTATTATATCAAAAAACTTTTGTTGGATTTCTTGCCAAATCAAGCCTTCTAATTTATCATAAGTATCTAATAATTTTCTTTCTCTTTCAATTTTGTAGGCCAAATAATTAATGTAACTTGGCAGTAAATCTTTTAATGATTCCCTTAAACCTTCATTATAAAGTGTGCCACAAATTTCATCCAAAATTGCATTAACGGTGTTTTCCATTGTTAAAGGTGATGTTTCTCTAGGAGTTCCCTCATATAAATTGCTTAGATATGAAAATCTTGTTACATGATTCTCAACAATAGCTTTAAGCATTTGTTCAATTTTTTCATTTACATGAAAGTAATAAGATTTCTCATTTGCTACCTCCAATTTGAAGAATTTAATAGGAAAGATATTTTCTTCCACAATGCGGAGAATAACAAAGTTAAGTTTAACCAGCTTAATATCGTATTTTTTAGAAAAATCCTCTGGAGATATATAATTAGGGAATCGATCTGGATGATTTAAAGAGAGGAAAAGTAAAATTTTATCATAATCTTCTTCTTTGTCTAAACTAGATTTAACTTTTTCGAAAGGTAATTTTAGTTTATTACTTAAAAACCGAAATTTGATGTCGTTATCTTGTATATTATACTCTCTAAAGAATCTGGTTGTCTTTTTGGTAATTTCTTTAATACGTTTACCCTCTTCCTCCAAGAGTGATTGTCTATCTAAATCATATAATCTTAATATATTTGAGTATTCTGTTTTACCCAGTCGAGTAATTCTGTATTCTTTTTCCTCTTTTTTTATAAATTCTTTATCCATTAATAAATTCAGATTTTTAGATAAAGATGATTGATTAATTGATAGTGGAGGTTCAAGAAAATCAGACCATTTGCAAAAATTATTATTATAAGCCATCCAAAGAATCCAATGATCATAATTCCTTCTTCTAAGTATAGCATCAGGAGGATAACTTAGTTTTCGCTTTTTTTGCCTTGCTTCGGATAGTTCATAATACCTATCCTTACCTTTAGTTGTAATTTTATACTGATTGAATGTACTTTTTTCAATGTATCCTCTTTCCTTAAGTCTATTTAGGTAGATTGACAATGTTGAGTGTTTAATTTTTACTTTCAGGTTTGCCCAAGTGCATACTTCATTGTTATTCAAAATCCAGAGTATGATAAATTCATAGTTAGGTTTACCAAAAACTGGCTTTATTATCTCGTCAGGAGGATAATTACATGTAGAAACCATGATTAATACTCCTCATTTATTGTGCTTTAATAGAAAATTATATTAAAATCTATTTATACCTTATGATCCATAGAAAATCCAAGACTCCATCTGAAGTTCAACAAATTAAATTATTTATAAAATGTTAATAAAATTAATCTTAGGTAAAAATAAACAAAATGATGAAAAAATTGGTTCAAACCTATGAAAAATCTAAAGCTGATGTGAAGGACAAACTAAATAAAGAAGAAATTGCCAAAAAAAAAAGTGAAGAAGAACTTGACATAAAAACAAACCAAGAAGAGACTGATGATTTACTTGGAGATCTAAATCCAAGATATTTTGAAGAAGTAATGACTCTAGAGAAAGCAAAACAAAGGGACTAGGCAAAATATGGCAAGTATTATTACTTTAGATTTTGATTCTTTTTTTATTATTCACTAATAAAATGGGAGAGATGGGCAGCATTGGAGGGAGAAAAGGGCTGAAGGGTTAGCAGGGAGCTCAGTTGTTTGATAAGGCAAACAACACTTTGAGCTCCTTTTTTCTTAATATCTCTAAACAAAAAAGATGCTGATCCTGAGAATTAGATTATAAAAATCTTCCCTTTTGGGCGATTTGCTGCCCAAAATCCCGCCAGTAATCGATTAAAAGAATTGGACTTGATACAAATTGCTTTTTATCTTTTTCCTTTCCTTTTAATCCCTGTTGCTTATTACATCACATTTAGTAGATTATTAAATAGATAAAACAAAGTTTTATATTTTTATAAATCTAATCTAACAATAAATAAAATTCTCAAGTACTACTTGTATTTAGCATTCTTATGAGCAGTTCAGGAGCAAAATTTAATTTTAAAATCACGGTTGTTGGAGATGGAAGAGTAGGAAAAACATCTCTTATTCAGAAATTTACTCAAGGAGGATTTCAGAAGGATTATATCAGGACAATTGGGGCTCAGTTTTCTGTATTCCCAAAAAAAATAAATGAAGATAATATTAAATTATTATTTTGGGATATTGCTGGTCAAGATAATTTTAATTTCTTACGGCCATCCTTTTTTAAAAATAGTAGAGCTGCTATAATTGTATACAGCCTTGAAGAAAATGATCTAGGTAAACAAAGTTTCAATCATATTACAAACTGGCATGATGACATTATTCATTTTTGTGGTGAAATTCCTGTAGTGTTATTTGCTAATAAAGTTGATTTAATTAATGAAAACGAAATAGACAATTCAATAATTCAAGAAGTAGTTAAAAAGCGTAATATTCTAAAATACTATATCACATCAGCAAAAACAGGTCAAGGGGTTGTAGATGCATTTAATTGGATTATTAATGAGCTATATGAAAAGTTTAAATCTATATCCTCTGAACTGGAGTTATTTGATTCATAGAGAACAAAATCCTTTAGAGAAACACTATTTTTTATAGTATTAAAATGTAATTTCATGGAATCTCATAATTTTAGAATTGCTTTTTATAGAAATATTAATTAATTAACTTCTTTTGAAAAGTCCAGTGAATATCTAAAAATCCAATCAGAGTTCAGTACAATAAACTAAAAATAAAATGTATCTTAATTTCATATAAGACTTTCATATAAAGAAATATCTAATTTTGGAGGTGGTGAAACTTGACTGAAAGTAAGCAAAAAGTATTTCCAAGTTTTAAAGAATTCTTCTATATATTTTATCAAGAAGAAACTAAACAAGAACCCGACAAAATGAGTCAAAATGTTCTATTTACAGAAAAAGAGATAAAAAACAGAGAAAAGTTATCTACTAACAATGAGGTAGATTTAATAGAAAAGACGAGAGCAATAAAGAGATGGAAACAATCTTTTAATTATTATTGGTTACATCCTGAAAAATTTAAGTTTGGAATTAGAAATCTAAAATAATAAAAATAGAGGTGAGCGAAAAATGGTCCAGGTATTAGTTGAAGATAAAGACCGAAAATATAGTACTATATTAGAAGAGATTATAATTATAGAAGAATTCCCTATGGAAAAGGAACAACCTAAGCTGACTACGGCAATTAAATGGGAGAAATTAAAGAAGAAAGCTTTACTAAAGCTTTTAAACAAATCTAAATATAATGTTAATTACCTTAAAGAGATAAAACGAATAGAAGATGTGAAGAATAAGCTAAATTTTAGGAACTATGCAGTTTATTGATAGAAGAGTTTATTTAAATTATAATTTTTTTTTTTTTAAACGGAATCAAACAGAATTTCTTAATTTTTTATTGAAATCTGACAATATTTTTAAACATGAAATGATAAATATACATTAATAATGATTTCATGCGAAATTCAATAATTTAGAGGTGATTAAATTGTCAAATGAAGCACCCCCACCTAAGATTAGGCCTATTGATCTTAATCAAACCATAAGACAAAGACTTATTCAACGATATGGTCACTTATTAGGAAAAAGACTTGTTAAGGTTATTCAAGATTGTATAGCTAAGGGTAAAGGAGCTCCAGTGGAGAAGGCACAATTAAAGCAATGTATTATAGAGAACCTTGGAACTGACATCTTTAAGAGTAATCCTGGAGATATTACTGACACTAATTTAGACCAAATACTAATGTTATTTGCTATTTGGGCTACTGTGGGATAATAATTAGATTTATCTCATAGATTTTTATTTTTTCTTACTTTTTCAAATTTTTCTAATGAAAGTATAGGGAGACAATTATATAAAAGTTGATTAAGGCAATTTTTATTGGATTTAGTACATCTAAAAATAGTGATAATTTATGGATACGAATTCTCAAGATATATTGATGGTCTTTCCTTCTGGAGGTGATTTGTATTTTACTAATTTCTCATATAATTTAGGTTCAAGTTATATTATTGCTTACTTAAAAAAACATGGCTTTAAAGCCGAGCAATTTATATCAGAGGAATCTTATAATGTCAAAGAATGCGTTAAGAAAATTGTGGAATATAATCCTAAAATTGTTGGATTTACAGTATATGAAACTAATTTCATGCAATGTTCCTTAATTAGTAATGGATTAAGAGCTTATAATTCAGATATTATCATTATTTTTGGAGGTCCTACTCCAAGTGTTCAATCAAAAGAAATATTGGAGAGTATTAGAAGTGTCGATCTCTGTGTAAGAAGAGAAGGCGAAGAAATCGTTCTTGAGTTGTTATATAATTTATCTAAAAATAACTTTAAATTGGATAAGACAAATCTTTCAAATATCAAAGCTCTAACTTTTAGGAAAGAGAACGCAATCATCATGAATCCGGATAGTAATATTTTACTTTCAAATCGAGAGATTGAGAATTATATCGATAAATATCCCTCCCCTTATCTCTCAGAAATAATCCCTAGATCTAAAGCATTTCCTATAGGCATAATTACAGCTAGAGGGTGTAATCAAAATTGTATTTACTGTAATTGTGCAGTCATGAGTAAAAGAAACATCTTTACCCATTCAATAAAGCGAGTAATTGAAGAATTAGCATATATTAATGAGTATACACAATTTATACAACCAGTCCCAGTAAATGATGATGCTTTTACCCTTTTGCCAACAAGGGCAAAAAAGATTTGCGAATTAATAATTGAAAATAACTTTCAAATTCCCTTTGTCTGTACTACTCGATGCGATACTGTTACTAAGGAACTACTAGATCTTATGAAGCAAGCAGGTTTTGTTTCAATAGGATTTTCTTTAGAAAGTGCCGTACCAAGAGTTTTAAAAACAATTGGTAAAGTATCCCCTCCAGAAAAATCACATTTGCAAAAATACGAAAAGGAAATAGAGTTTATTCAAAAATTGAAAAATATGACGTCATATGCAAAAAAGATCGGCTTTAAAAATGTCTTTGTTAGTATTATGGTTGGATTGCCCGGAGAAACAATGCTAGATGCACAAAAAACTATTAATTATGTAAAAAAGTTAGATATTGATTTTTATACGCATAATCTTTTTCATATCTTCAAAGGCACACCAATCTATCAAGATCATAAGAAATATAATTATATAATTAAACCAATGGGAGAAAAAAATAAAATTATTCTCCAGAACAATTTTCCATTTGATGTGTATAGAGTTGTATTAACTCCAAAGTGCGCACAGATACAAGTAGATGAGGTTCTTGACTATGAGACTCTAAAAATTTTATCTTTAGTAACCAAACGTTCAAAACAGAAAAATTTCTTTGATAATATCATAATTAATAGTGATATTATAAAACCCTCAGTTGTAGAATGGATACAAGAAAATCTTACATTAAATGGAGCAATTATTCATTTATACACCAATAAATTAAAGTTTTTAAAATTACACGAAAAAAATAAAATGGTCCTCTTTAATGAATTATCTCCTTCGCAGTATTATGAATCCTACTATTGGAATCAAACCAGTGATGCTTCTATTCTAAAATCAGGTAGAATGGCTCTTTATAATGAACAAATTGGAATCCCTATAACCTTAAAAAACACACACCTAGCGATAGAAGAGTATAAAAAAGGCTATGAAAAAATGCAATATTTGATTGGAAAGGATAATTCTCCAATTGACACTGAGACTTTTTATAAATTCTTAATTGAAATTTCTAAAAAAGAGGATAAATTTAATTTTATTCTAGAAAGTAATCCATCACCTCAATTTCAACAATTATGTCGATGGACAAAAACTCGGGCAAATTGTCAAACACTAGAAACTGCAATTATCGAAAATGATGATTCCATAAAAATGTGTTGGTATTCAAATCCAATAGGAAACACTGAAACATCATTTTTAGATATAAAGCTTAACATGTATCGCCTACAAAAAAAGAATAGAGAATTACGAAGTTGTAGAGAATGTAAGGAAAATTTAGCATGTGTAAAATGTACATTTCCATATCCTCTCTCACATGAAAAATATTGTAAATATAAAAGAAGTAATGCTACGATTGAAGCTGCTAAACTAATAGATAATTTTAATATAGTTAAAGATTTCCTCTTCAAACCACTTAATCCTTTTGAATTATAACTTTACTGTTACAAAGTCTTTTAAGCAAGATTTTCTTCTTTTCATTGAAGATTCTTTTAAATGTAGATTTTTAAATTTACCAGAAGGAAAAAAGATCTTTTGACTAATATGATACTTGAAGAATTAAAAACCGCCGAACAATTAATGTATCAAGCTAAATTTGATGATGCGCTTAGAAAAATTTCGAATCTTGAGAAGAATGCTATTCTTGACTCTGAAGAACACTTATCAATAATGATTTTAAAGGGAAAGGTCTATTTCTATAAGGAAGAATATAAAAAATGTTTGGAAATAGGGGAAGTAGCATACAAATTAAGTCAAAAACTAGGTATTGCTTCGAAATCTATCGGTTCTTTACTCCTGAAGGCACTCAAAATGATTCTTGGAGAAAAAGAACAATCTTTGAGTCATATTTCAGAAGCTGAAAAACTAATGAAAACATTATCAACTAAACAACCCTTAGAATTCTCAAAACAAAAAGCTTATTTTTTACTAATCAAGTCAATTGTTTATCACTATTCTGCTGACCATAATAAAGCTTTAGAGCTAGCTTTGGAATGGTTAGCATTAGATCAAAATTTAACGAAAAAACTCGATAATGCTCTTATGTATTATCAAATAGGAGATATTCATATACAAAAGGGTGAACCCCAAATGGCATTAGATTATGCCATGAAAAGTTTAGCCATCCAAAAAGAATTGAAGAACAACACAGGTATAGCAACTTGTCTTTATCTAATTGGACTTAGTTATTATCTCAAAGGTGAATTCGACCAAGCTTTGAAATTTGGAAAGAAGTGTTTAGCAATTAATGAAATAAGCATATTTTCGAAATTGAATATTTCACATGTATTAGGCGCTATTTATAAAGAAAGAGGTGAATTAAATAGAACATTAAGGTATTATAGTAAGGCAGCTGAACTTGCTAAGAAAGAAGGATATCTAGAAAATATGCTAGAGAATTTGCTGGGAATTGGAGCCACATATAGGATGATGGGTGATTTTAATAAAGCAACAAAATATCTCCAGCGAACTATTACGCTTTCTAAAAAGTTTCAATCCCCCTATGGAATAACTTCATCTTTGTTTTATTTGATTCTTACAAATTTAGATAAAAATTCTCTTGATTTAGCAAAGCTTTATTTAGCAGAATTAGAACAGTTTACTACTCAAAATGAAAGCAGTCTATTCAAACAAATATATACAATAACAAAAGCATTAGTATTGAAAAAAAGTAGCCGAATAAGAAACCGAACTGAGGCTGAATTATTATTAAAACAAATAATTGAAAAGGGGATTAAAACACCCCAACTGTATCTATTATCGCTAATTAATTTATGTGAATTATTCTTAGAGGAGTTAGCTATAACTAATAGTAAAGATGTACTAGATGAGATAAACCCACTGATTTCTAGAATATTTAAAATAGCAGAAGATCAAAATGCTTATCTATGGTTAGCAGAAATCAAGTTATTACAGGCAAAATTATCTTTAATTCAAGGGAAAGTTAAGGAAACTGAACAGTTATTAACTCACGCTCAACAAATCGCTGAAATGCATGGCCTTAACTTGTTAGCTATGAAGATTTCAAATGAACATGACAATTTATTGGAACAATTAAATATATGGGATAATATTGAAAAAGAAAATATTCCAATGTCAGAACGCATAAAACTCGCATCATTTGATGTTGTAATTGGCCGTATGCTAGGAAAACGTGCCATAGAACCTCCTAAATTAACTCATGAAATACCAGTATTTCTATTAATTATTGGAGAAGGAGGATTTCCATTATTATCAAATCCATTCACAGAAGAATTGTCTTTTGAGGATGGACTTCTTGGTGGATTTTTGTCTGCATTTGATTCTTTTAGTGGAGAGCTTTTTGCAAAAAGGCTAGATCGTGTTAAATTTGGTGAATATACAATACTTATGCAGTCTATCAGCAAATTTTCTGTTTGCTACCTCTTCAAAGGTCAATCTTATCTTGCCAAACAAAAATTAAAACGATTTGTGAATTGTATACAAAAATCTAGTCAAATCTGGGAGAAAATGAATAAATATTATAATATTAATCGCGAGATTGAATTAAAGGATCACCCTTCTTTTGAATCCTTAATACACAAAATTTTTTCTAGAAAAATTCATGAATTAAAGGTAATTTAACTAGTCATAATCTTAATTAATTTAAACGTTTGATTTATAATCTATTCTCAATTATCTATAGTGATTAAATTATAGTTTTACTTTATTATTTAGGAGTGGATTAATATTCGCACATATGAACAATATGTTGAAGATTTAAAAAAAATGAAACCAAATGTTTGGATTGGCGACGAAAAGGTTGGAAGAGATGACCCTCGTATAAGAGGAGGAATGAGAATTATAAAGGAAACTTTTGATTGTGCTCAAGATCCCGAATGGGAAGATATCTGTACAGCAACAAGCCATCTAACCGGTAAGAAAATCAATCGATTTACACACATTCATCAAACCAAGGATGATTTACTCAAAAAGCAGTTAATGACAAGACTTCTGTGCCATCGTGTGGGTGGATGTATCCAACGTTGTATGGGTATCGATGCGCTTAATGCAGTTTCAGTAATAACTTATGAAATGGACCAAGCACTTGGAACCGACTATTATGAGCGATTTAAAAAATATATGGAATATTTTCAAGAAAACGATTTAGTAGCTAGTTGTGCTCAAACTGATGCTAAAGGAGATCGATTAAAGAGACCTCATGAACAAGAGGATCCCGATCAATATCTAAGAGTTATTGAAACCCGAGATGATGGTATTGTTGTTAGAGGCTGTAAACTCAATATTACAAATACAGCATATGCTGATGAGATGATTATTGTTCCAGTTCGTTATATGGGACCTGAAGATAAGGATTATGCTGTAGCTTTTGCATTACCAACTGATTGGGATGGTGTAAAATTACTTAGTCGACCTGCTAATTTTAGAAAGAGTCCAGTTTATGAAGCACCAGGATTAGAAGTGGGAGATGTTGAAACTTTTATCATTTTTGACGATGTTTTTGTGCCAAAGGAGCGAGTATTCTTAAATGGGCATACAGATCCTAGACAAACACCCTATGCTGGATTTTTAGCGCTTATGTTTGCTCATTTTCACAGACATAGCTATACAGGGTGTAAACCAGCAGTATCAGAGGTAATTGGGAGTGCTGCTGCATTAGTAGCAGAGTATAATGGGATTGATAAGACTTCTCACGTAAGAGATAAATTGTCCCATATAATAGGTACTGCTGAACTCGTATTCGCTGCTGGAGAGTCAAGCGCAAAGCATTCAGAAAAAGCACCTTCCGGTACTCAAGTACCTGATGAGATACTTACAAATGCAGGGAGAAGGCTGGCTGGAGAGATGATTTATGAGGAATATAAAATATTAGCAGATCTTTCCGGAGGAATAATTGCAACTTTACCATATGAAGAGACTTTTTATAATAAAGAGGTTGGTGAGTTAGCAATGAAATATTTAACACGAAATCCTCGAGTTAAACCAGAAAACATGCTTAGATGTTTCAAGGGCATAGAGAATTTAGCAGTTTCTGATTTAGCAGGAGTGATGCAAGTAGCTGGACTAATGGGCGGTGGATCTCCCCAAATGGAGACTATTACGATGATGATGCGTTATGATTTAGAGAAATTAAAGAACATTGCAAAATACTTGTTTGGTATTAAGTCGAAACTAAAAAGATACGAAAGACCAACTGTTACACCCAGAAAACAACTCGAGAGGGTTAGAGTTGCTATGCAGAGAAAGAAACAAGAATAATTACTAATTTTTTATTTTTTATATTTTATATTTTTTATTTATTCACTACGATACAGAAAGACTTAAAGATATTTCAAAATATCTTTTAGGGATCAAATCAAAATTAAATATGATAGACCTACACTCAAACCAAGAAAAATGCTGGAGAAATTTGTAAAAGCAATGCAAAGAAAGAAAAAGTAATAAATCTCTTTTTTAATTTTTTTATATTTTTAAATCACATTATACATAAAACAAATTGCTGAGTTTCTGATAGAGATTCTATTTTAATTTCATCATTTTCTGATATGTATTTCTTAATTGGTATACCGTTTTTAAAAATATGGTTAAATTTATCATCAAAAATTTGGTATATACTCTTATTTCTTGAGATATATACACCAATGAGTTCAAATGCAGGATCAAAACTAGGTTGAATCAACTCATTATCCGTTAAACTGAAGTTACTAAAACTTTCATCTGTTACATGAATTAATATATCTTTAAATTCTAAATTAAAAGGTTTAACAAGGTTTGTAAGGAGTTCAAATTCCTGACTATTCACGAGCTCTTTAATAACATCAGAATGAAAAATAACTCGGATAATTATATTTTTCAGATTATCTTTAATTCTACTCACTCCTGTTTTCAAATATTCGTCTATTTCATCTGGAATCTTATCAAAGCCATATTTCTTTATCAATACAGTTAATGGATTATCATATCTAATACCTATTGCAATTTTACATTCATTTTGTGCCATGAAAGAATGATAGGATTCATCAAAGTTTTTAACATTATAATTAATAAATTCAACAGGTTCTTGAACTATTTCCTCTTCCATTCTATAATTTTTAATGAAATCTGCTAAAGCAGATTCACATTTTCCAGTTTTTTCTTGAAATTCGTTTTTAAGATCTTCAATTCTTTTTTGGATGAGACTTTGCCATAATTCCATTATTGGATTAGCAATATGAATTTTCATAGGTCTATCGTAAATTTGCACCAGCCCTAGATCACTTAATACAGAACAGATTTTATAACCTCTTTTTAAGGAGAGATTAAATTGATTACAAACTTCTCCTAGATTATCTATTCTTTTGTTCAATAGGAGATAATGATAGATTCTTTCAATTCCTTTTTCAATGATACCAATCGAATCAAATAATTGGCTTAGAGGCAAAAATTCTGTTTCTTCCATTAAATCACCTACTACCTGTCTTTTCTAAAGTTAGTTCAGTAAGAACTTTGAAAGCTTCATCCACATTGACATTATCTTTAGCTGAAATTTCAACAAAACTTGCCATATTGTTTTTTTCTGCAATTTGTATCCCATAATCTCTTTGGATTTGTCTTTGAGACGTTTCAAGGTCTAATTTTGACCCAACGAGCATAATTGGTATTGCTCCACCTTTTTGCCTAACAATCGTAATCCATTCACTGATATTATCTAAAGTGGAGGCTCTTGTAATATCATATAGTAAAAATGCTGCATTTGCACCTAAACAGTAAGTGGGCAATAAAAATCGAAATCGTTCTTCGCCTCCAACATCCCATAACTGTAATTTGATTCGTTTATTATTTAAATCAATTGTTTTTACATGAAAATCTACACCAATAGTCAATCTTTCACTAGGGTTGAAGATATTGTAACAATAACGTTTTGTGAAAGACGTTTTTCCAACTGAAGCGTCACCGAGTAGTAATATTTTAAATGTGTAATCATAACTGGTCATTTTCATTAAACCTTGAAGTAATTTAGTAAATTAATAAATTTTAGTATTTATATTATTATACCTCTTTTGTTATTACTTTAATGAATACCAACCTTTTTAAATGTAATTTGAAATATTATTGTTTTTGTTTTAAGCACACAAATCTCATGAAATTTAAAAACTCGAATATTTTTTACTTTCTTTTATTTCAACTCACCTCTTTCGAAAAACTTAAACTTAAAATTCTGTACTTTATTTTCTATTAGGATTAGAATAAACCATTATCTTTATGAAAATTTAATGAAGGACCAAGACATAATTTTAGGGCTTTTTTATGCTGATGAGGATAACTTAGTCTTTGAAAATATCAAATATTCTGAGAAGTTTAATGATATGAAGATTAATGATGTCAAGATGCTTTCATATAAATTTCTTGGTCCTGTTTTTTTAACAGCAGCTAGTAAT
>Ga0209636_10005328_pt1 | contig 13140 bp, 6 predicted proteins | sample DeeMarSWOR152_54_FD_187464 | JGI IMG/M metagenome (GOLD analysis project Ga0209636, IMG submission 187464) | Marine sediment microbial communities from White Oak River estuary, North Carolina - WOR-1-52-54 (SPAdes) (version 2) | ecosystem: Environmental > Aquatic > Marine > Intertidal zone >...
CGGTATGGGTGGCGGATTCGGAGGTGGTGGAGCGAGCGGAAGCTGGTAGATAGGAATTTAGAATGGAGAATTCAGAATTAAGAAGTGATAAAGGAAAAGCAAAAATGAGAAACTTCGGAAAAGCGTGGGTTGTCTTAATCGCGGTGATAGTAGTTTTGTTGTTAGTCGGCTTTGGGATATTTGGATGGTACATCGGCGGCTATAACAAAGCTGTCAATCTTGAGCAAGGTGCGGAAAAGGCCTGGGCGGATATTGACGCTGCTCTGCAGCGCAGGCTCGATCTGGTGCCAAATCTCGTTAAGACAGTCAAAGGATATACAACACACGAAAAAGAGCTATTCGAAAACATCGCCAAATCCAGAGAAAAATATTTCCAAGCCGGCACCCGAGCAGGCAAAATCGAGGCATCTAATGAACTGAGCGGTTTTTTGTCCCGGCTTTTGATGCTGCAGGAAAATTATCCACAACTAAAGGCCAGTGAAAACTTTCGAGACCTTCAGGTTGCACTCGAAGGCACTGAGAATCGGATAGCGGTTGCCCGTACAAGATATAACGAAGCAGCCAAACAACTTAACGCCTACACAAGACAATTCTTCGGGTCATTTTTCTGCAAGCGGGCGGGGGTAGAACCTGTTGAATACTTCGAGGCCAGTGAGCAAGCAAAGACCGAAGTGCCGAAAGTAGAATTTTAGGGATGGGCGCTAATTTTGCCGGTTGCCTCTCTAAGCTTTGCAGGACAAAATCAACAATAATTTAACAACTTATCCACAAGAGCGCACAGATATTTTCTGCCCTTAACTACCTGCCATATAAGGTCTTAGCTGCCAGCCATACTTGAAGTCTAACAGTTTTACAGGCCGTACGGCTGCTAACTTTTCGGGGAATTGAAAACCTATGGGGAAGCCTGGATTCCTGCTTCCGCAGGAATGACAATAACGACTTGAACTACGTATAGCAGTAGTATTGTGCACCTGGGAATCAGGCCTTGAGCTCGGAGAGAGATTCGGCGCTTCGCTTAGAATGAGAAACGGACCGGATATCTATGCTGTCAGGAGCTCCGCACGGCTTTGCTTTGGGGCCATATTTTTCCTTGAGCATTTCTCTTTTTTGATAACACTGCTCTGTGAAAACGGCAATTTCCGAATCAAGATTCGCACTCGGTGAATCACCGAAAAAGGCGTGGATGATCGGAAAAACCAAATCCGGTTTTCTTTTTCTTAACTCTTTTGCCATCGCCTCTATTTTCGCCGTTGCAACACCTTCCTGCATACAGGTGAAAGGACCGACATGAAATATTCCCGAAATATAGGCATCGCCTCTCGGCTCAGTTAAATCGTGCATAAAATGATAAGCAATCCCCGTGCTCAGGGGAGATTCTCCTTCAATACTGCCGTGACATTCGTGATTCTTTTCCAAAGTTTCTATCATTTCTATCGGCTTTGGAAGAACATGCCTGCCGTAAAGGACTTCGTGAAACGGCTCAGCTATCTTTTGCTCAACAGAAGACATGTATTTCCCCTTAATAAAAGACCTGGCAAATTTTCCAGCCGCTTTCGCCGCTCTCATTAGCTTGAAATCCTTAATCCTCAATGCTATGTCTCTTTTTGAATTTCTTTGATTCATTTTATTCACATAATCCAACCAATCCGTCACAGGGTCCCTTACAACTTCCAGGCCTTTTTCTTCCAACTTCCGAACCACAAAATTCGTATAAGGATCATGCTGCCTCATATAGATCTCCCCTATGTAGAGAACAAGAGGAAACCGGTGGCGGTCTCTCAGATTACAGGCCTTGAACAGAGATACTGTTTCTTTTCCCCAATCTATCAGGTCCGAGGTCTCCGCACCTTTTTCCACAATCTTTTCTAATACATTGAGCCTTTCTTTCTTCAGTTTTTCCATCAGCTTTCTATCTTCAGCATACGGATAGAACCTTAGAAATATATCTTCCAACAAATCTGAGGCTTTTATGCCCTTAAACAACATTCGCTGCATTCTCATTTTGCCTGACAGGCCAAGCTTTCTTGGAAAAGGTATGTCTAAATAGTCAGTTTCCGAAGAAGGCCCGGCTACCGGCACCTTTTCTAAGCCTTCCCGGTCGAGAAATTCTCTAACTACCTCTGTATATTTTCCAAATCTGCAGGGACCACTCGTTGTGGGGAGCATAACGAGATAGTTATTCTCTACATATTCCTTGCCCTTTGCTTCAATTTCCTCATTCAAAAAACCAAGTGCATCGCCGACAACGCCTTTAAGCGGATGGCACACTTCCGTATAAATGTGCTTTCTGGCTATTTCATAGCCTCTCTGGGTGTCAGTTGGTAATACCCTGCTGTCCACCCCAAAGTATTTGAGCCCTGCAGCTCCAACGAAACTTGCATCTCCCATATAAGGAATCAGCCAGGTTCTTTCTTCGGTATTATCATGTGTACGTATTCTTAGTCGTTCAATTTTTAATTTCTCGTGCCTGCTCTGATTTACAACCCTCTCATGAGCTTCTGTTCTTGTTACAAAAGGAGCATTGTTTGTTTGAGCATCTGTCAGCAAAACAAGAAGTGGCTTATTCGCCGCCTGCTGGATTTTTTCTTCCTGATAAATCTTTAAGCTGTCTGGCCCACAGGCAAAATTCATCATTCTTACAGCAAATAAATTGGGATGAGCCGCTATAAAGAAATGAGCTTTTAGAATCTTTACGCTCTGGACCCAAAACTCGTTCTCCACCACACCGTCAAGAGGGATATCTGCGAATCTATGCTCCAAAAAGAGTTGGGGTATGTAATTTAAGCCTCTGATTTGAGAAAACATAGCTCCCGAGCTTGAGCTTGCTTCGGGATCGAGCAATACATAGTCTCTGCCAACACCAACGTATGCTTTTTCTTCATTCTGTTCGATTCTTTTTAAGAATTTGTCCCCCTCTACATAAAGCTCGTCTCTGAACCTTTTCTCCGCTCCATCGGCATATTTGATAGCGCTTCTTATCTGTCTTTCCGTAAAGCCTAATCCCAATCTGTCAAATTCCTGTCTCAAAGCCTGAACAAGAAGTTCCTTATCTCCAAAGTGCAAGATTGGATTTATTTGTTTGCTTTTATCAAGAGAAAGAACGTCATTTAACACATAACCTTCTGATTCCGTATAGATACAGTATTTCAGATCCGGAGGAGTATCCTTTCTCTGCTCGATAAAACTTGGATTAAACAAGTATTCTATATCCGGATTTCTATTCAGTACCGCTGCGTGCCCTGTTGCTAACTTCCTGGCTATACAGAACTCAGTTCTTGAGTTGTCAATTCCTATTTTTGCAATATCTTTGTCGGTTTTAGGCGATACTACAGGAAGAAACCCAAGTTTTTTTAACAAGGCGGCACTCCAAATCCCTTTTTCCCCAAGTGTCGCGGTGCTTCTTTTGATCCCTACAGTTTTTGTTTTGTCATCTATCTTCGCAGAAGAGATTTCCTCGAACAAGCATCCCTGTTTTTTGAAATGCTTTTCATATATCTTATGGTATTTTTCCACATAATTTGTTTTGGGTTTTTGGGCGGATTCCGAATTTCCCCTCGGGCAGAAGCCGCCTGTAATTATCTCATCATCCTCAATGGAAAATACTTCGAGCTGGCAGTCTCTTACACCGCAGGATTTTTCCTTAAATAACTCTTTGCAGGAAACTCTACGCTTTTCAAAGGGCATATCCACCAAGTCCCAGCCTCTAAATGCAGATTCATAGCTCCTACCCTGTTCTTCCAATTGTTTTATGTTTTCAATAATATCCAGGGCCTGGCCCCATGCTCCGAACATTTCTCTGTGAGGATAGGCTTCTATTTCCTTGTTTGTTACCTGGGCAAGAGCGGCAAGAAAAGCTTTTCCTAAAGGAGGACCACCCTGGCCGGAACACTTTTCTCCAACGTGTTGAGGCCCTCCGACAAACTTATAATAATAACTTGCGGCTGTTCCTCTTATTATCGCAGCGGCTATTTCGTCCTTGCTGAAACCTTCTGCGATGAGTCTGTTCTCGTCCATCTCCATAAAAACGCCACAAGTTGAGTCAATTACCGGAACACGGCCAGCCCTAAGCGCAGCTTCCTGTAAAGAATTCTCAACGTTCAAATCTATAACATCCGCCATATTTTCGAGAGTCTGTCCGGAACCTGCCTGGCAGCTATAATTCATTTTTGCCTCTTTGACAGTTCCATCCTTAGCAAAACTTGTAAATTTCATGTCCTGGCCACCTATCTCAAAAATAGTATCAATGTCATTGCTGCAGTGTTTAACGCCAAGGGCATGACAGGTGATCTCATCGGTTATTCTATCTGTTATTTCTATATGGTTTTTTGTTAGCCCTTCGGTCTTTTTCTTGCTAACTAAAATCTTCTCATATAGTTTTCTCGCAGAGCCGGTAGCACCAACTCCCTTAACAGTTACCTTGTCCTTGTGTCTGCTTAAGTATTTTATAACACGTTTTAATGACTCCTCCGGCTGGCCATGAGTTTTAATATAAAGTTTGTCGAGCAGTCTTCCTGTTCTTAATTCAACCAACGCCCCCTTTGTCGTAGTGCTGCCTCCGTCTATACCCAACACCACCTCTACCGTCTTCGCTATTTTTCCTTTTAAGCTTTCGTTCTTCTCATTTACTTTTTCAAGGCTATCGAAAAGGGGAGGGGCAAACTGTCTCTTTTCCCTGCTATAGGCTGCAACCTCATCAAGCTGCTCGAGACTAAAAACAAAGCTGTTGTTTTCCTCTATTCCCTTCAGTCCCGCACCTATGGCAGCTATGTTATGATAATGTTCCGGCCTTGTTATTGTAATTCCGAGAAACTCCTGCAGGTTTTTTCTTATAAGATTATTAGTTAGAACGCCACCTGTTGCTATGGCATGGGTGGTATTCTCAGAATTCACAAACTCTCTCGCCCCAAGAACATCGATTTTATAATTTCTGGCGACAGTCCAAAAAAGGCCAGCTAAATTATCTTCCCTTTTTGCTCCTTCATTTTGCTTGTGAATTAAATCAGATTGAATAACAACACCACATCGGGCTAAAAACTCACTCGGTTCTTTTGACTTTTCAGCCTCTTTCTCCGCTATGTAAAACATTTCCTCCAGTCTTGCCTGCAACTTTCTCCTGTTTTCTATTCTTATGCTTTCCTTTTCTTTCCTGCTTCGTGCCAGAGTCGTGTTTCCAAGTTCCGGGTCAGGTATCTGGCCTTCAAATAATCTTCTACACTGCTTTTCTATCAACGTCCCGGAGCCCCCACCGCATTTAGTTCCGGTCTTCCACTCCTGTATAATCTTTTGGCTATTTATGTTTTTAATGTTAAAAAAATACGAGTCCTTTGCTCCTATATGAAAGATGTACTCAGCCTGTGGCTCTACTATTTCTGCTCCTTTCGGAATCGCTACGCTGTCAAATATATAAGTGATTCCCTTCATAACTTTAGGAAAAGAAACGGCACCACTGCCTGTAAATGCCGTGTTCTTTATCCCGCTTTTCTTGAATTTCTTTGTTATATCGTGCCAGGCCTGCTTAACAGCACCAATGGGGTCAGCAAAGTGCATTATTGGTTTCGGAGAGTATATTATACCCTTATCTCTACTAAGAACTGCATAATGCACGAAACTGCTTCCAACATCAAAGCCTGTAAACAGGTCTTTTTCTGGGCCCATTGTTCTTTTTTTCTTTTCTACGACCATAGTCTTTCTGTCAGACCCCTACATGTTTATAATGCTGCGTTTTATGAAAACTTTATGACGCACCGTTTGAAAAAAGGCTCAACTTCCACGACCGCAGCATCCATTCGATGAGAAGATCCTGCGCAACCTATAATATAATTATTTTAGGCCGGCTATTATAACGGCGCAACTTGTTTTTGCAAACAGAAACAGAACTGCTATTGGAGAATTAGGTTTCTACATCTAACTACTAAATTGTTAATAAACTTATTAAATAATGTAAGAATTAACATCTTAATCTTTTACATTAGTTTCCACCGTTAGTTTTGGGACGGATTATCATAAACAATCTAACAAGTTCTCAACATGAAAAGCATACACCCATTATTTTGTAAACTTATCATTTTATAAAGTCTTCGCACACGTGATTATTTGAAATGTAATAATTTCACAACATATATGACTTCTAATACTACATCTTTAAATATATTAATTTTTTCATTATTCTTCCCAAAAGTTAGTAACAACATAAGCCTCTTAGAATGCCATTTTTTTGTTTCCTAAGCTCTTAACTTGAAAGAAAGCAACTTGCTATTCATTAGTACTTTTTGTATTTTGTCCCGTTATGAGTCTCAAATATTTACAGTTACGCAACCATATTAAACAGATTTTTTCTATTAGGTATGTTTACAGCGTTTTTGCACCACGCGCCTACAGCATCATTATGTTCGGTGCGTTATTATGTACCTTATTGGTCAAATTCTTCCATTCTTATCGTAATCATTTGGTTAATGAATACTTCGGCTGGATTATTGGTGACATTTCTTTCCTAATGGCGATTGAAGTTGTCTTGGCGTCAATTTGCTTCCGATGGCCACGTAGGTGGGTTATTCGTATAGTTACCATTATAGCCGCTGTTTTCTGCACGTGGTCGGTGATAAATGCTGGCTGGCTAATAAGGACAGGAACTCAAATCCTACCGAGAGTTCTTTTGCCGCTGGTTAGATCTCCTATAAATACTTTATCTATTATTGTAATCAATCTTGTTAAAATGCCCAAAGAAGCGGCCGCTCTGCTCATCCCCAGTGTGGTTGCTCTTACCTTTTTCTTTTTCGTTTTAGCGAAGCCATTGCCGCCGGCTTATAACCGAAGGCGTTTTATCATCCGAGTTGTTATTTGTATTATTATTGCCCTTTCTTTGGTTGCCGTTCGTCCCACATTGGTACGGCGCGGCTCGCCTCAGATTGCCTCGGTAGGGCTGCGTTATAATTCCCAATTAAAGGCTGTAATAAGTCTCATATTATTCGATTATAGAGGGTTACATAACCCAAGGCGAAAGATACCATCCTTTGACCAGCTAAAGATTACGCTAACACCGCAGCATATAAACAACAATGTAGTTATAGTTATACTCGAGGGTATTCAATACCAGTACACTTCACTTGGAGATAGCCGAAGCAGCCTAACCCCATATCTTACAACGTTGTCTGAACAGGGCGTTGAATTTGTAAATGCTCGTTCATCATTAACTCATACAACAAAGGCATTGTTTACGCTTTTTACCGGCCGATATCCTTCTAACAACGAAGATATTGCAGAGGCGGTCCCTATTGTCAAGCCCTATGCCAGTATAGCAACGATTCTGCGAGATAAATTGAACTATCGAACTGCGTTTTTTCAATCAGCTAAAGGCGACTTTGAATCTCGGCCCGGGCTGGTCTATAACCTTGGATATGAAAAATTCTGGGCTAGAGATGATTTGAATGACCCTAACAGCTTTCTCGGCTATCTTGCTTGTGATGAGTTCTCAATGTTGAAGCCAATAACTGAGTGGATAATAGCAGACGAACGGCCATTCTTCTTAACAATTTTGTGCTCGGTTACACACGATCCCTATGAGGTACCCAATTGGTTTGGTCCTCAAGCCAAGGAGCCTGTAGAGCGTTACCGGCAGGCAATCTTTTATACTGATAAATTCTTAGCTGCGCTGGATGTAGAGCTTGCGCGGTTGAGCCTTACAGAAAAAACTATATTTTGTGTTATTGGAGACCATGGCGAAGCATTCGGTGAGCACGGTAAGCTCGGGCATGCGCTTATAGAATTTGATGAGGTCCTGCGTATACCATTTTGTTTGCGGGCCCCGTTTTTAGTTGAGCCAGCAAGAAAGGTTACAAAACCAGTCGGCTCTGTGGATTTGACGCCAACGTTGCTGGCCCTGTTAGGTTTTGAAACAAAACCTGTTGGCTTTGACGGAGTGAATGCGCTGGGGCCTATTCCTGACGATCGGAAGGTTTATTTTTCCGGCTGGATGCAGGAGGGCCCTGCAGGTTTTATAAAAGGTGCTCGCAAGTTCATATACAATCCGGCACACAACACGGTATGCGTCTATGATCTGAGTGCTGACCCGCGTGAATTAAACAGGATAGAGCTGCCTGAACAGCAGGCTCAGAAAATTGCTGATGAGATTATGGCATGGAGGAAAGACACTATTTTTCAACTTAACCAGAAGCGAAAAGGCAGAAAAGAGCTGTTCGGCCGTTGGCTTTGTCGTTGGACCAATCGGCGCGCCTCTGCGAAATATCTAAAGAATGAGAAGAAGTAATTTCTGCCTTATGCACTTATCATTATCATTTTCTTTGTTCATTTTGTTCACGGCTGCGTTGATAATTGTAAACATTAGGGTAATTAATATATATTATAAGCTATTGCAGTCGTAGATGTGGGAAAATGGGATAGCTGGGTATAATCGGTGTTGAAAAAAAACGACCTGCTGTTAAAATGCAACATGTGGATATTTTCAAGACCAAAAAGGTCTTGTTAACACAAGTATTTCTGGTGTAAGAAGTTATGCGGAACCGTCGGATGCATTGCTTTGTTATTTCTTATTTTTGGCATATTTTTTGCGGTTAATTTAAATTTGCCCTTTAGGCAATGAGATTGGGCGGAACATCCTGACAAATTACAATTGAGAAGGAGGAGGATGATGCCGCCCGATTTCAGTAAATTTCAAAATCGGCATTGCCGGTGCTGAAAAACCGGCAGAGCTGTTTTTTGTTAATATAAAGCGGGGCCGTTCCGGAGGAGGGACGACCCCCATTTTTTGCGCAAAAATCAATCGAACATTGCTGGTGCCAAGGCAATCAGAACTGACTTGCCAGAAGAACCTCTCAATAAGACTACTGTTTTTGCCTAATTTTAGCTACTCAATGTACAAACCTGCTCGTATAATCAGGGCGTTATGGAGCGTGCAGTCTATAGAATTATCGATGCCAATTTCAATCGCGCCCGCGAGGCGATTCGCGTAATTGAGGAGTTTTGCAGATTCGCTTTGAATTCATACCCACTTACCGAGCGAGCCAAGCAGCTTCGGCACGAGCTTTCAGCAGCCATCGGCAAGATCGATGCCGGTCGGCTCATATCATGCAGAGATACACTCACTGATGTAGGTGCCGGCAAAACAGTTGATAAACAGCTTGCACGCAGGAATATAAGCGATTGTTTTACTGCCAGTTGCAAACGCCTGACCGAGGCTTTACGAGCGCTTGCTGAGATGGCCCAGACGCAAGACAAATCCGTTGCAGAGACAATCGAAAAGCTGCGATTTGCCGCTTACGGTCTTGAAAAGGATATTGTTCTTTTCTCCGAGCCAAGTCAGAAATTCAAACGCGTTCGGTTGTATGTAGTAATAACCAGCACCTTACCTGCCGAGGTTATTTCGTTGACACATAAATGTGTAATTGGTGGCGCTGATTGCATTCAACTGCGGGCAAAGGGCATCGAAGATGATAAACTTTTTGCCATTGCTGTCGAATTTGTGCAGATATGTAAAGAGGCTGCCGTGTTGAGCATAATAAACGACAGGGTTGATGTTGCAGTTGCCACCGGTGCTGATGGGGTCCATCTCGGCCAAAATGATTTGCCCGTTGAACAGGCCCGCAAGCTTCAGTTGGCTCCGTTGATTATCGGCAAGAGTACACATTCGCTCGAGCAATTGCGTGCGGCCTGCAAGGAGCGTCCTGCTTATGTGGGGCTGGGGCCAGTCTTTGCCACTGAGACAAAACCAACTGCCAAGGCCGTCGGCTTGGACTATATCAGGCAGGCGACGGAGAAACTTGCTAAAACAGGAATAGGTAATGTTGCCATCGGCGGTATAAACCTGGACAATATCGAAGATGTTTTGAACGCCGGTGCCGGGGCAATTGCGGTCTGCTCTGCGGTGACGAAAGCCGCTGACCCGACAGCGAGCTGCCGTGCGCTAAAAGAGAAAATTACTGATTTTAGAAAGGGATGACTTCCGGCATAATCGTTTCTTTGAGGGATATGTGTCAATTGTTTATCAAACCGATCAGGTTGTGAGGGTAAATATGACTTTGAAGCGAGAGGCCCACCGCCTTTGGATACTATTGTTGTGTATGAGTTGTCCAGCCATTGCAGCGGGCGGTGCTCTGCCGAAGAAACCGCCCGGGAGGTTCTTTCCATTACAGGTAGGCGACCACGAAAGTGCTGATTCATTCAAATTGGGTCAGCCAATTGTCGGGACGACGTATTTCTACTGGTACGATATCGATACAAAGAGTCATATTGTTAATCCTGACGGGACGGATGCATTGACAACTCACCCGGCTGATATGAACGACATCAGCTACAAACGTGTATCCTGGCATAAGAGGCAGTTGCAGGATATGATTGCAGCAGGGGTTGATTTCGTTATACCGGTCTTCTGGGGCGTGCCGGGAAAATACGAGGGATGGAGTTTTGCAGGGCTGGGGCCATTGGTGGAGGCGCATAGTGCTTTGGAGGAGGAAGGTCTCTGCCCGCCGGCGATTGGTCTGTTTTACGATACCTCGATACTTCGATGGAACGGGTTCAATGAAGACGGGACAAATTACCACGTGGACCTGACAACGGATTTTGGAAAAGATTGGTTTTATACAGCGATACGTGATTTTTTCAGTCTTATCCCCCCGTCAAAATGGGCACGCGTGGATGGTAAGCCGATTGTTTTTCTGTACGCGGCGGCCTTTGCCAAGAAGCAGGAGCCGAAACAGTTCGAGTACGTAAGGCGCAGATTCAAAAAGGACTTCAGTTTAGAACCGTTCATTGTCAAGTCGCCGCAATGGGAAGGCCAAGCCGATGCAATGTATTCCTGGGGCGCGGCGGTGAACGGACCGCTGATTTACAGGCAGGTCGTTTCCCTCGGACCGGGATACGACCACAGTGCCGTGCCGGGCAGAACGCCCCTTGTGGTCGACCGGCGTGACGGCCAGACCTATATTGAGCGGTGGACAAAGGTGCTGCAAATGAATCCGGAAAACAGACCCTGGATGGTTCACGTCGAGACATGGAATGAATGGCACGAGGGTACGGATGTGGCTGAGTCGCGTGAGTATGGCCGGAGCTATATCGTCCTGACGCGCCTTTTCTCAGACATGTGGCGTGCCAAAATACATTTACGGCAGAGCAGTAGCGGGAACGTCTTGAAAAGACAGAAATGAGGTAGAGAGAATGATTAACCTGGAACGTTTGAAATATGCTGTTGCGGGCGTTTTATTGGTCCTGTTAATGGGCTCAAGAGGTCGATCTCAATCGTTATGGGATTTGGCAAATGAAAACAAGCAGCTTTTGCGGATTTCTACGCTGTTTACAGCGCAGAACGTGCGCGATCACTTATCCACCGACGAAGGCATAAATAAAGCTATTGATTGGTGTAAAAAGACAGGCGTTACACACGTATTCATCGAGACTTTCAGAGACCGTTATACCGCTAAGAGGAAGACTCTGGAACATGCACGAGACAGATTCGCAGCCGAGGGATTTGAGGTTTCGGGTTGCGTTACGCCCACGCAAGTCGGGAAGCTCTCAACCGGCTGGAGATCAATTTCCTGTTACACCAATAAGGAGACACAAGACCAGCTTCAGAAGATATTTGAATATACAGCGTCGATCTTCGACGAGATTATGATTGATGATTTTCTCTTTACCGATTGCCAATGTGATGAATGTAAACAAGCGCGCGGCCAAGAAACGTGGGTTGATTACCGGTGCAGCCTTATGGTCAGGATGAGTCGCGAACGGATTTTAGGACCGGCAAGAGCAGTAAATCCAGATGTAAAAATCATAATCAAATATCCACAATGGTATGATGACTTCCATAATCGCGGTTATGAGGTTTCACGTGAAACGGCCGATTACGATAGAATCTGGGTCGGCACCGAAACGCGCGATTATGATGATAAGCGCTGGGGAGGGAAAGTTCAGTACGAAGCTTACTATATTATGCGCTGGCTGGGCGAAATAGGCGGTCCAAAAACAGGTGGAGGGTGGTTCGATCCTTACGGCACCACGGAAGATACGTATGTAGAGCAGGCGCGCCAGACGATTCTGGCAGACGCTAAGGAGATGCTGCTGTTCTGTTATGGCTCTCTTTTGCGAAATACCGGGCCAGCAAACGTCAGGAAATTACGCACAGAGATTCCCGGATTATTCAAGCTGGCCGGATTGGTGCGAAATAAACCTATCAAAGGGATTCATGCGCCGAAGCCGCCGAACAGCGATGCTTATGACGAGCAATACGTATTTGATTTCGTAGGAATGTTGGGGTTGCCGCTTGTGCCCACCGCGAGAATTGACTCTGATGCAAAAGCTGCTTTTTTTGCGGTACACGCGCTTAAAGAACCGGATTTTGCCGACAAACTTAAAAAGATGCTTGAGGCCGGAAAGCCTGTGCTGATGACAGATGGGCTGGCCAAAAGATTAAATAACGTAAATCTTAAGGACAAGAGCTTGACAATTTTAAGTGTTAACGGAAATCCTAAAAGCCTGCTTCAGTTAACCCGAAAAGAGCTCCAACCTATTAGGGACAAATTACTGGCGCCGTTTGGAATAAGTTTTGATGCTCCCAACAAAGTGGCTTTGTACTTAATCGGTGAGAATTGTCTGGTCGTCGAAAATTTTAACGATGAGGCTGTAGATGTATCTATGGAATTCTCTAACGCCGTCGAGGCACGAAAGGCGTTAGTTCTGCCGATTGATGGAAATGTAGATTTCTCCTGCGAGAATACAAAATTGAAATTCATTGAAATTACTCCGCGAACTTTGGTGGCGGTTGTATACTGATAGAACTATGATGTCGCGAGGTGAACTATGACTGAAAAACACAAAAACAGTTGCCTGGTGCTATTTTCCATGCTTATCAGCATTGCGTTCGTTTCGTATGCCGGTGCACAGACCGGGAAGGAGCGCAGTAAAGTGTCCCGGATGGTCCTGACGTTCTATTATCCATGGTATGGTACGCCAGATGGGCCGGGCGGGGCCGGCAGGACGGTGCACTGGGGCCGCATAGATGCGGCCAACAAAGACATCGAAGCGAGTACGAACTATCCGATACTTGGCGCCTACGACTCGCACGATCCGAAACTTCTCGACCAGCACTGCCGATGGGCCGAGCTTGCGGGGATAGATGCGTTCATCGTCAGTTGG
>Ga0209636_10005329_pt1 | contig 13140 bp, 9 predicted proteins | sample DeeMarSWOR152_54_FD_187464 | JGI IMG/M metagenome (GOLD analysis project Ga0209636, IMG submission 187464) | Marine sediment microbial communities from White Oak River estuary, North Carolina - WOR-1-52-54 (SPAdes) (version 2) | ecosystem: Environmental > Aquatic > Marine > Intertidal zone >...
AAGTGCTTTCAGGTGGTCGTTCCTCCGCGACGATGTATCGTAAACGAATATCATTTGCATTTGGTATAATATTCGTTTCCGCTACGACTACCATTGTGGCGATGCTTGCTCTTGCTTTCATGGCACTTGGCACTTTAAGGGGTTTTGCGATTGTGACCATCGTTGGACTCTTGATAGGCGTTTTTATTACCAGACCTGCTTATGCGAGGGTGATAGAAACGATAGTGTGAAGTTGTATTTTTGTTACAAATAGTACAAATCTTAGAACTTAAGTTTTGAGAAAAAATGGGTGAATATAAAATAAAGATAAGAGATGCTGCAAAGGTGGAAAGTCTCCAAGAAGAAAGTTATCAAATTCCTATATTGCAAACAAGAGAAGAATTGACAGATTTCTTAATAAAAAACAAAGCGTATCCATATTGCAGCAAAACAGGAAAAATCTTTTTCAGAAGATTGAAAAAAGCGGAAGACGAGAATACGAATTTTGAAGGAATATTAAAGAATGGTGCTGTTGAAAAATTGGGCTTGCAAACAGAAGAGGATTGCAGAGTTCTCAGAGAAAATATCAGGGGAGAGCTAAGCAAGAAGAGGGAATACAAACCCACAATAAAAGATTGGCCTGAGGAAGAAAGGCCGAGAGAGATGTTGATGAAGCGCGGTGCAGAAAATCTCTCTCCTGCTAAACTTTTAGCGATTATTTTACGAACTGGAGATGGTGTTAAACGGATAAGCGCAGAGGATTTAGCAAGAAATTTGATGGACTGTTTTGGCAATTTCCGGAACTTGGACTCTGCGAGCTTCCCGGAGTTATGCTCGGTTGAAGGAATTGGCATGGCGAAAGCAGCGCAGATAAAAGCAGCTTTGGAAATAGGCAAACGCTTTTTGAGAGAGAAGACCAAAATAGGAAGGAAAATCAAATCAGTTGACGATGTAGTAAATTATTACAAACCTTATCTAAGAGATTTAAAGAAAGAGGTATTCAAAGTCATGCTGTTAGATGGAAGAAATAAAATAGTTGACGATATAACAATTTCAGAAGGAAGCTTGACAGCAAGTGTAGTGCATCCACGAGAAGTGATAAAAGAGGCGATAAAGGAGTCTGCGGCTGCGGTAATCTTCGTGCATAATCATCCAAGTGGAGAGCCGAAGCCGAGTGAGGAGGATATTGAGATCACCAATCGGTTGGTTCAAGCGTGTGATTTGGTCGGTATAAGGGTTTTGGACCATATTATTATAGGCGGTGATGGTTATATGAGTTTTGTGGATGATGGGTTGATGAAGGAGGGGTGAAAAATGTTCAAAGAAGGAATGGTCATAGAAGGACCTTTCTGGCCTGAACCTGTGGAGGTAAAGAAAGTTGACGAATTTGGAGACCGTATTCACATCATAGGAGCAACTATTTACTCCAACACACATATAGACCAATTAATTCCACGAGAGGAACTCGAAAAATTAAAAGCAAAGGAGTTTATTTTGGATTTCTCTGTGCCGGGCAGTGAGACGTTCTTATCCATCGAAGCTGAGCGTTACAGATTTGCATCACTTTTTGACCCCCTTTTAGCAATGAACACCTCAAAGATAGACCCTCTCCCATTCCAGATAGAAGCGGTTTATGGCTATATTTTAAAACTTCCAAGGATAAGATTTCTCATTGCTGATGACCCCGGTGCAGGCAAAACTATCATGGCTGGGCTGATTATCAAAGAATTGAAATTGCGGGGTATTGTAAATCGGATTTTAATAGTTGTTCCGGGACACCTTAAAGACCAGTGGAGAAGGGAATTGAAGGAGAAGTTTCAAGAACCCTTCACAGTGATTGATAGAGGTTTATTAGATGCACACTACGCAGAGAATGTATGGAGAAGAGAGAGTCAGGTTATCACATCAATGGATTTCGCAAAGGGTGCTGAAATTTTACCAGCACTTGGGAGCGTTGATTGGGATTTGGTTATCGTTGATGAAGCGCACAAAATGGCAGCTTACAGGTATGGGGATAAGTTATCAAGGACAGAACGCTACAAATTAGGGGAAGTAATGTCAAAGAACTCTGACCATCTGCTCTTTCTCACTGCAACACCGCACAAGGGAGACCCTGAAAATTTCAGATTATTTCTTGACCTTTTAGTTCGTGGATTCTTCGCTACACAGAAATTAATTGATGAATCTTTAGAGAACAAGGACAATCCACTTTTTATAAGAAGACTGAAAGAAGATTTAAAAGATTTTGAAGGAAAGCCTATTTTCACTAATCGCTATCCAGAGACGATTAAGTTCAGGTTATCAGACAAGGAGCAAGTATTATACAACGAACTCTCAAAATATGTGATTTCACAATACAACGTAGCTTTGCAGAGGGATAAAAGGAGAAACGTTGCATTTGCATTGCTTATCCTGCAAAGGAGAATGGCATCAAGCACCTATGCTCTTCGCAGATCACTTGAGAGAAGGAAAGAAAGGCTTGAAGGTTTATTGAAGGGAGAGGAACTTGTAAAAGAAATGCCCATGGCAGCTATTGACCTCGAAGAAGTTGAAGATTATGAGGAAGAGAAACGCTGGGAACAGGAGAAGAGATGGGAAACGCTGAGCATTGCTGAGAATAGGGCTGAGTTAGAAAAGGAGATTAACACCCTTAAAGACCTGATAGAAAAGGCAAGGGATATTCTCAGAGAGGAATGTGAGGTTAAACTCTCGGAATTAAAGAAGGTTATGGAATCACTCGGAAATGAGAAGATTTTAATTTTTACCGAATCTCGAGATACACTGGAGTATTTAGTAAAAAGGATTAAGTCGTGGGGGTATTCTGCAAATTTTATTCACGGGGGTATGAGGTTAGAGGAGAGAGTAGACGCCGAAAAAATATTTCAACACGAAACACAGGTTATGGTTGCAACAGAAGCCGCAGGTGAGGGGATAAACCTCCAGTTCTGTCATCTCATGATAAATTATGACATTCCCTGGAATCCTAATCGGCTTGAGCAAAGAATGGGAAGAGTTCACAGGTATGGACAGCAGAAAGATGTTTATGTCTTTAACCTCGTAGCAGATAGCACAAGAGAAGGAAAAGTTCTGGCAAAACTTTTTGATAAACTTGAAGAGATTAGAAAAGCTGTAGGAAGTGATAAGGTGTTTGATGTTATTGGCGATACATTTTACGGTAAAAACCTCTATCAACTCGTTTTAGATGCGGTGGCGAATGCGAGAAGTATGGATGAGATAATAAAAGAACTCGATATCAGAGTGGATGAAAAGTACATTAAAGAGATTAAAGAGGCGTTAGGAGAGAGTCTTGCAACCAGGCACATTGACTATACCAGAATAAAAGAAATGGCGGAAAAGGCGAAAGAATACAGGCTGATTCCAGAATACGTTGAGGAGTTCTTTAAAAGAGCGTTTCAAAAGGTGGATGGTAAGTTCAGGATTCGAAAGGATGGATTTATGGTGATAGATTCCATTCCGTACGAGATAAGAAAAATAGCAGAGGAGGTTGATTTTAAAAACAGATATGGTTCTATTTTGAGGCAATATCCGAAGGCGACGTTTGATAAAGAGATTGCTTTCAAAAATCCTGATGCAGAGTTTATATCCTTTGGGCATCCCTTATTTGAAGCTTTACTTGAGTGGGTGAAGAGAAATTACTTTGCTAAATTGCAGAGGGGAGCGGTGTTTAAAGACCCTTCTGGAAGATACAACGGTGTTTTGTGGTTCTTTGAAGGAGAAGTAAAAGATGGAAAAGGAGAAGTTGCGGGTAAGAGACTGATGGCAATTTATGACGGGGGGAAAGAGCTGAACGAGGTTAATCCTGCGATTTTATGGGATTTTGTCCATTTGGACAATAACGAATCAATAAGAGTGGACATAAGCAGAGAAAAAGCACAGGAATATGCCATAGGCACTGTTGAGAACTACAAGCAGGAGATAGTTGAAGAAAGGAAGAGGCAAGCGGAAATAAAGAGGAAATACGGGATTAAATCACTGGAATTTTTAATTGGTGAACGGGATGCCGAACTTGCTGAACTTTACGAGAGGCAGGCAGAAGGTGAAAAAGTGGAACTTGTGATAAGGAACAAAGAAGAGCGAAAGAGGCAATATGAAGAAGCTTTAAAAACGCTGCAGAAGGAAATAGAGCAGGAAGTGAGTTTAGCTATATCCATGCCGAAGTTCTTAGGTGCAGTTCTTGTAAAGCCGGAAATTTCAGAAAAAGTATGTTCTAAAGAAATGAAAGAGATAGGCAGAGAGTTTGTAAAAAGGTATGAAAGAGAACATGGAAGAGAGCCAACAGATGTGCCTGATGGCTATGGATATGATTTAATCTCTAAAGGGAAGGAAGAAGTCAGGTATATTGAAATAAAGGGATTTTCTAAAGAAGGCGATGCTGACCTTACACCAAATGAATGGTTCAAAGCAAAGAGATTCAAGGAGCAGTATTGGCTTTATGTGGTAGCTAATGCTGCTACGAGTCCCACGCTTTACATAATCAATAATCCTGCTGATAATCTAAGTGTAGAGGAGAAGATTGAAGTGGTTCGTTTTTTGGTGCCGGTAGAGGAATGGAAAGGTAAGGGTGTGAAGACAAGTGGACATTGAAAAGCTAATCCAAAAAGGAGAATCGGAAAATACGGAATTCAAACAAAACTTTGATAGAGGAACCATAGAGACGGCGGTTGCTTTTGCCAACACAAAAGGTGGAATAATACTCATCGGGGTGTCGGATAATAGAGAAGTGATAGGTATTCAACTTGGTAGAGAGACTCTAAGAGACTGGGTGAACCAGATATCCCAAAGCACTGAGCCTACGGTAATTCCTGAGATCCAGGATATTCAGATATACGGAAAAGACATTGTTGAAATTCAAATTAAAGAGTATCCCATTAAGCCTGTGTCAGTGAGAGGTAGATGTTTTAGAAGGGTTGGAAACAGCAACCGAGTGATGACTCCACAGGAAATCGCACAAATGCATCTTAGTTGTCTGGGTATGAGTTGGGATTCCCTTTCAGCGCGAGATTCTTCTATGGATAATATTGATTTGGAAGATGTCAAAAAATATATTAAGAACGCTAACTCCAGCGGTAGAAGAAGATTCGAGAGGAGCGAAGAGCCAGTTCGGATACTTGAAAAACTAGAACTGCTGAGTGAAAAGAAACCTACTTGGGCTGCAATTATTCTTTTCGGCAAAGACCCACAGAGTAAATTGTCACAATCAACCGTCCACTGCGGCAGATTCAAACAAGAAACCATAATAATTGATGACAAAATGATTAGAGGCACGGCACTTGAACAAGTAGAAGAAGTAATGGATTTCATTCGTAAAAACATAAACGTGAGGTTTGTAATAACAGGTAAGCCACAAAGGGAAGAAATTTGGGAATATCCTCTTGATGCTCTGCGTGAGGGGGTAATAAATGCTATATGCCACAGGGATTACGCAGACAATGCGGACATTCTGATAAAGATCTATGACGACAGAATAACAATATGGAATCCAGGTGGACTGCTACCGGGAATGACCATTGAGGAATTATATGACCCAAATCACTCTTCAAAGCCAAGGAATAAGCTCATAGCTCAGATATTTTATGATGTTGGATTGATTGAGAGATATGGTAGTGGCATTCAGCGGATTATGAACGCCTGTAAAAGCTCAAATCTCCCAATACCAGTGTTTGATGAGAAATTTGGTGGATTTCTGGTTATATTTCGTAAGGATATTTATACCGAGGAATATCTGAAGGAATTGGGATTGAAAGAAAGGCAGATAAAAGCGGTGATGTATGTGAAAGAAAAGGATAAAATAACAAACAAGGAGTATCAGGAGATCAACCACACAACAAGAGAGACATCCAAGAGAGACCTTGAGGTGCTTGTTAATAAAGATGTTTTTAAACGAAGAGGCAAAGGTAGAAACGTTTACTATGAATTGGCTCAATTGGGTCAAAATTGGGTCAAAATTGGGTCAATTGAGAAATAACGTGGCATCAAAAAGGGACAAATATTGCAAACAGAAGAGGATTGGATAATGAAAGACAATAAACGTTTCATAGAACAAAGCTTCCCGGTAAAAGAAGTGAGCGTTGAATCCGCAAGAGAGAAGAACATAAGGCATGGACACATCTCCACCTTGCATATCTGGTGGGCTCGCAGACCTTTAGCAGCCTCTCGTGCCACTGCTTATGCCGCTTTAATCCCCGCTCCGGAAAACGATATGGAATGGGACAAGAAAAGACAGTTCATAATAGACCTTTCAAAATGGGAGAACTCTTTAAACCCAGTGCTTATTGAAAAGGCGAGAAAAGATATTTTAGAGGCAAACGGTGGGACTCCGTTAAAGGTTTTAGACCCGTTTGCAGGTGGGGGTGCTATCCCTCTGGAAGCGTTAAGGCTTGGCTGTGAAACTTATGCTGGCGAATATAATCCAGTTGCGGTTTTGATTCTGAAAGCAACCCTTGAGTATCCTCAAAAGTATGGAAAAGTATCAAAAGAAGATGAAAAATGGGAAGAGCTTGAACGTGAGAACAGGTCAAAGAATCCTTTACTTGAAGATGTGAAGAAATGGGGAAACTGGGTTTTAGAAGAAGCAAAAGAAGAAATAGGAAGATTTTACCCAGAAGAAAAAGATGGTTCTATCCCAGTCGGCTATATCTGGGCGCGTACCATACCCTGCCAGAATCCATCTTGCAATGCAGAAATACCTTTGATGAGGCAGTTCTGGCTTGCAAAGAAAGAGAATAAAAGGGTGACATTGAAACCTTTTGTCAATAACGGTAAGGTTGAATTTGAAATTGTTGAAAATCCGGATTTTGATCCTACAAAAGGGACTGTAAAGGGTGCTGTTGCAAGATGTCTGGTTTGCGGTTCAACTGTTGATGCAAACACTACAAGAAAACTATTTCAAGAAGGAAAAGCTTCGCAAAGGATGGTTGCGGTTGTCTTGCATCATCCGAAAAAGAAAGGGAAAACTTATAGGATTGCTACGGAGAGTGATGTAGAAGTATTTGAAGAGGCAGAAAAGTATCTTGAAAAGAAAAGAGCAAAGTTAATGGAAGAATGGGGGATTGACCCCGTGCCGGATGAAGAGTTACCACCAAAAGAAACTCTGGGCTTTCGTGTTCAAAGATATGGTATTCTGAAATGGGGTGACCTTTTCAATTCTCGCCAGAAATTGGCTTTGATTACTTTTTTGGAAAAGGTTCGGCTTGCATACAAGAAGATGATTGAAGAAGGATATGAAGAGGAGTATGCGAAGGCGGTGGGGAGTTATTTGGCACTGGGGTTAGGTAGAATGACCGATTATTTCAATACTCTTTGTATTTGGGACAATGGACAAGAAAGAACTGTGCATGTTTTTGGAAGACAAGCATTACCTATGGTTTGGGATTATTCAGAGTTAAATCCATTATCCTCTACTGTTGGTGGTTGGGAAAGTATGGCTTTCAGAAGAATATGGAAAGTTATAGAATTTCTCTCAAAAATAGATTCTTTAAATCCCTCCATCGTCTTCCAATCCTCTGCTACCTCTCCCCCCTATCCTGACAACTACTTCGATGCAGTCTTCACTGACCCCCCTTACTATGACAATGTGCCTTATTCCTATCTTTCCGATTTCTTTTATGTATGGCTGAAAAGAACGATTGGCGATTTGTATCCAGATTTATTCTCAACGCCGCTGACTCCAAAAAGTAAAGAGATAGTTGCATACACTAACGATAGAACCTGGGAAGAGGCAAAGACATACTTTGAAGATAACCTCAAAAAATCATTTCAGGAAATTCACAGGGTTCTTAAACCAAATGGCGTTACCACTATTGTTTATAGCCACAAATCAACATCCGGCTGGGAGACGTTGATAAACTCGCTATTGGATTCTGGATTAGTCATCACCGCTTCATGGCCTATCCATACAGAGATGAAAGCGAGGCTAAGAGCAAGAGAATCCGCAGCTCTGGCATCCTCAATTTACTTTGTCGCCCGCAAAATGGAAAGAAAAGAAACAGGCTGGCTAAACGAAGTTAAAGAGGAAATAAAAAGATACATCTACGAAAAACTCGAAAGATTATGGCAGGAAGGTATTTCAGGTGCTGATTATTACATCGCTGCAATAGGCTCTGCAATTGAAATCTTTGGTAAATACGAAAAGGTCATGGATTACGAAGGAAATATAATAAGAGCTGATAAACTTCTCGATTTTGTTCGCGATGTGGTGACTGATTACGCAGTCAGACAAATATTGCATAACGGCATAGCGGGAGAACTCTCACCTCTTACAAAGTTTTATCTCCTCCATAGATGGACTTATCAGGAGACGAAAGTGCATTTTGATGATGCAAGGAAACTTGCCCAGAGCACAGGAATAGATTTGACAAAGGAATGGAATAAAGGATTTATAAAGAAAGAGAAAGAGTTTATAAGTGTTTTGGGCCCTCAGGATAGAGAAGAGGAGTTGGTGCTAATTCCCAATGCCCAATCCTTAATGCCTGAACTCATAGATGTGCTTCACAGAGTGTTGATTTTGTGGAAAGAAGGAAAAAGGGAAGAAATGAAAGAAGTGCTTGCAGAAACTGGCTGTGGGAATAAAGATGCTTTTTACCGAGTTGCTCAGGCGATATCTGAGACATTACCGCTGGAAAGCAAAGAGAAGAAACTACTTGATGGGTTTCTTTCAGGGAAGGAAAGGTTAATAAGTGAGGTGGGCGATATAGATAAGCAAAAGAAGCTGAATGAATGGAATAGGTAAATATAAAAAGGGTGTTACGCGGATAGGATGATGATAAAAGAAAGCGTGGGCGGTGAAAGATGGATAAAAGCTTTCAAGAGATGAAAAATATCATCAAGGAGAACAAAAAGCTCTTAGAGGATAGGTACAAGGTAAAAGAGATAGGAGTGTTTGGCTCTTTTGTAAGCGGTGAGCAGAAGAGGGGGAGTGACGTAGACATTCTTGTGGACTTTTATGAAGTGCCCGACCTCTTTAAATTCATCAATCTTGAACGGTATCTCCAAAGGATTTTGAAGAAAAAGGTTGACCTGGTAAGAAAGCCGGTAGTGAGAAAAGAGCTGAAGAAAAAGATCTTAAGTGAGGTAGTATATGTATGAAAAGGGACTATACACTCTATATAAAGGAACGCGTACCAGTATTGAAACGGCAGATCGAAGGACTTCTTAAGGAGGTAGGAGAAGAATGAAACCCTTTTCAACCATTGCCATACCGCACAGAGATATTCTGGAGGGCCGGCTTACGATGGACGTTTTCGCCGCTAACCTCTGGGAAGTGTATAAAGATAGAGCACATGAAGATTATCGTGATTCAAGCATCTTCTTCAGAAAAACTTACACCACAGAGGGCTTAAAAAATCTCCTGGGTATTGCGGAGAAAAGACTCAAAGGCGAAGGTGGTGACCCAATTATTCAACTTCAAACACCTTTTGGAGGTGGAAAAACACATTCCTTGATTGCACTTTATCACAAGGCAAAGGAATGGGGAGTAAATGTTGTGGTGATTGACGGAAATGCCCTTGACACAAAAGAAACAACCCCGTGGGAGGAAATAGAATCACAACTTACAGGAAATGTTGAAAAATTAAAAGGCAGAACCTCATCCGGGGGTGAAAAATTAAGAGACCTCTTTGCATCACATCAACCCCTGCTGATTTTAATGGATGAGATACTGGAGTATGTAATTGCAGCTTCTGGGATAAAAGTTGAAGATTCAACTTTAGCTTCTCAGGTGCTAACTTTCATGCGGCGTTTAACCGACACTGTAAGAACTCTTGACAAAACCATTCTGATTCTCACATATCCTTCTGGCTCGCATTACGATGAGCATGAACAAAGGCTTCTCAACCAGCTCCAGGAGAGGTCTGGGAGGATGGAGAAAGTTTATACTCCCGTCCACGACGAGGAAATATATCCGGTGATTAAAAGGAGACTTTTCAGTGCTGTTAACGAAGAAGAAGCAAGAGAAATCATAGAGGAATTCATGGATTATGCAGAAAGAGAGAAGATGCTTCCAGAAGGTGTGGAGAGGTCAAGTTATCGAGAACGGTATATGAAAAGCTATCCTTTTCAACCTGATGTTATAGATGTGCTCTACAAGAGATGGGGCTCTTTTCCCGCTTTTCAAAGAACAAGAGGTGTGCTCAGGCTTCTTTCTTTGGTCGTGTATTCATTGAAGTCTTCCCAAAACCCATTTATTAAATTGGCTGATTTTGAATTAAGCAATGATAAGATTAAAGGGGAACTTTTGAGATACATTGGACCTGAATATAATAGTGTTATCGCTGCAGACATCACATCACGCGATGCGGGTGCTAAGAAGGTGGATAAAAACCTTGGAGATGCTCATACCTCTTTTTGTTTTGGAACAAAGGCATCAACCACTATCTTCATGCATTCTTTCTCTGGCGGTCCCGAAAGAGGAGCAACTATTAACGAGATAAAACTCTCTTCAGCCGATATTTCCGTTCCGAGTAGTATAATTGCAGAAGCGGTCTCGAAATTAAAAGAGAACCTGTTTTTCATCCAGTCCGATGGCAAATTCCTCTTTACAAACCAGCCGAATTTAAATCGCGTTCTTTTGAACAAAATGGAAAGTATAGGTGATGAAAAACTTAAAGCCGAAGAGAAAGAGCTTTTAACGAATAATCTCAAAAAAGAGTATTTTGAAGTATTCCTCGGACCAGCTAACTCTAAAGATATTCCTGATACGAAGGGACTGAAATTAATCTTGCAGAAAAGCCAGAAAGAAGAGAAATGCAAAGAGTTATTGGAGAATTATGGAGAGCGTCCAAGAGTCTATCGTAATACTTTGTTCTTCCTTTGCCCTATGGACTCAGAAAGAATAAACTTTGAAAGTTTCTTGAAGAGAAAACTTGCATGGCAACTTGTAGAAGAAGATAAAAACCTTAGTTTGACTCCTGAGCAGAAGAGGGAAGTTAAAGATAAAATAAAAAAGGCGGAAAATGAAGCTAAAGAGCATTTAAGGAATCTCTACCGTATTGTTTTGCTCCCTTCAAAGGATATTTTTACAGAAATTGACTTAGGAATCCCTCCCTACGGGGCAGATACTACCATAGATAGGGAAATATATGAAAGATTAAAAAGCGAAGGTCAAATCCTTGAGAAACTCGCACCTCTGTCTCTTAAGGAAAAATATCTCAAAGATAGAGATTACGTTGAGACAAAGAATATTCTCGAATCCTTTTTTAAAACACCCGGCGAGTTCAGGATTGTTTCAGATGAAGTGCTTAGAAATTGTATAAAAGAAGGTGTCAGGCAAGGATTGTTTGGACTTGGAGATAGAGAGGAAGGAAAACCTATATGTCGTCATTTCAAGGATGTATTTTCTCCTGAGCTAATAGAAGGGGAGATTTTGATAAGAGCGGATGTGTGCAAGCCTCCAGAGAAAGAAGAATATGAGCCAGAGGAAGATGTGATTCCCACTAAAAAGGGAATTGGGGATGGAGTTAAAAAGGTGGAGTTTGGCAAAAAGTATCATACCATCCACTTGAAATTGGGCGTTCCTACGGGTAAATTATCCGATATCGTGAGAGTAATACCTTATATCAAAAGTAAGTTCAATAAGGTAGATGTAAAAGTAGAAATATCGGCTGTAAATGGCGAGATGTCAGTTTCTGATTACGAGGATAAAATCAAGGAGGCAATCAAGCAGGCAGAAGTCGAGATAGAAGATGAAGGAATGGATGAGGAATAAGTGCATCTAATTTTGTATGGCTCTTATGCATGGGGCTTGCCTGACGAAGACAGCGACATTGACCTCCTGATTATTAAGGATACTGAAGAAAAACCTCATGATAGGATTGTAAATGCAGCACGAATTATTTCACCTCTTAGAAGAGGCTATGCCGTTGATATCTTTGTTATTACACCAGAAGAATTGAAATCAAGACTTGAGATTGGCGACCAATTTCTTCAAGAAATCATTTCACGAGGTGAAATTTTATATGGCTAAAGAGTCTCGCTACTGGAAAGATTGACTTGATAAGGCTGAAAGAGATTTGCAAAGGGTAGAAAAACGTCTTGGAATGGAGATACAGAAGATGCTGCGTTTCACTTACAGCAAGCTATCGAGAAATACCTTAAAGGCTATCTTTTGTTAAAGAGCTGGGAATTTAAACCCATCCACGATTTGGAAAGGCTTTTGGATGACGCTGTTCTGCTTGATAGTGATTTTGAGAGATTTAGGGGGATTTGCGAAGAGGTTAACTTTTATTATACGGAGGAAGGCTATTCTCTCTTCGTTTCTGAGCCAAGCAGGGAGGAAGTTGCGGAAGCTTTGGAGATGGCTAAGGAATTGGTTAAAAGGATTTTAGAGGAGATGAAAGAAGTTTAGATGATACTTTTTAGAAATTAAAAATATTTCTTTAGCAAAGGTTTCTTTTTAAAAGAAAAGTTTATGTGCGTAATAATCGGTGTTTTCAACCACGAAAAAGCAGCAGAGCTTGTAATCACAGGTTTAGAAGTGCTGAAGAATAAAGAAGAAGCAGGCTTCTGGATTAGCACTGAGAATGGCGAATGGTATTCAAATGACTTGCAAGAATTAAAACAGATTGTGAACGTGGAGAAAAGTAAAAATTGCATTGCATGCTGCTCTTGTAAAGCTTCTCTTTTAAGAAAAGGTTTAAAAGGCAAGTTCGTAGCAGATGCGGAAATTTATAACCTGGATGGGCTAAAGGAAAAATACAATATTGAAGGAGAAAACAGCTATGAAGTGCTGTCAGAACTGATAGAAACTTCTCTTTTACAAAAAGAAAAGTTTATTAAAGAAAAACAAACTTCGTTGGCGAATCTTCCTTTTCTGAAAAGGTTTGACGGAGTGTATGCTTTTGCGTATTGGATAGACGAGGAGTTGTATATAGCACGAGATATCATAGGCTTAAAGCCCGTTTGGTTCGCACATACCGATGGATTTGCGTTTGCTTCTGAAAAAAAGGCATTAGAAGCGATGGGATTTCCCCATGCAATTGAACTTGACCCACGGGTACTTTTGAAATACAGCATAAAAGAAGACAGGTTGAGTTTCGAGAGAAGAGACTTTTTTGACATTGTACCAGAGATAAAAGAAGATAAAGGGAAAATAAAAGGAGAATTACAGAACTTGTTGCGAGAAAGTATATCGAGTAGAATACCTCT
>Ga0209636_10005330_pt1 | contig 13138 bp, 8 predicted proteins | sample DeeMarSWOR152_54_FD_187464 | JGI IMG/M metagenome (GOLD analysis project Ga0209636, IMG submission 187464) | Marine sediment microbial communities from White Oak River estuary, North Carolina - WOR-1-52-54 (SPAdes) (version 2) | ecosystem: Environmental > Aquatic > Marine > Intertidal zone >...
CATCCTCTCCTTCTCCTGCCTCGCCTCATTTACCTCGTTGAAGGCCGCCTTGACTTGATCCGGTGGGTTGACGTCCTGGAGCTTGACCGTCACGATCTGAATTCCCGTCTCGAATCTGTCAAGGATTCCCTGCAGCTCTGACTGCACGGTATTTCCAACCTCTTCCCGGCCCACGGTCAGTACATCCGTCTCCCCTCTGTTTCCCACGACCCTTCGAACCACAGCCTCTGAGAGATCGCGAATGACGCTCTTCACATCCCTGACCTTGAACAGGAACTTCACGGGATCCTTTATCCTGAACTGGACGATCCACTCGACGTCGATGACGTTGAGATCTCCCGTCAGCATGAGGGATTCATCCTCGTACCCTCTCTTGACGTATTTGGTCCTTATCCGGGGCAGTACCGTTCGAAACCCGAACTCCTCCTTTAATACCCTGGCCGTCTTCACCTTGGTCACATCCTCGACGCCGAAGGGAATCTTAAAATTGAGGCCCGGTGGCTCAGTTCTGACATATCTGCCGAACCGCTGCACCACGCCCATCTCCTCGGGACCTATGGTGTAAAGGCCGGTGAACAGGAAGATGAGGATGATGATGACCAGCACGCCGGCCAAGAGGAACCCCTTCCCGGGTAATCCCTTCCCACCACCTCCGAAGCGCTCCTTGGCCTTCGAAACGAGGTCCATCAAGTCCGGGGGACCTCCTCGATCCCAGCCTCCCTTATTTCGGTTGTCCCACTGCATCTGATCCTCCTCTCATGAAAAGGGCGGAAACGTTGCATCCGTAATGGGCTACATGTCATTCCCTTATACCATGTGCGCCCGATAAAGTCAAACCACGTCCATTGAAGGGGTTTGCCCATTGGATTCTAATCAACGGGTTCCCATTTTCCCGACTCAGTAGCTCATGATCTCCCCGTCTACTCGGAAGACCTTGGCGATCAGCGACACCCTGACCCACATCCCGTTCCTCACTTGCCGCCAATACATAGCCCTCCGGTCCAGGTCCACCTCGGTACTGATCTCCGCGCGCCGCGGTAGCGGATGCATGATGATGGCGTTGGGCTTGAGAAGCTTGAGGTGATCCGGCGTAAAGTGAAACTTGCTGTAGTCGACCTTTTTCGACTCGCCACTCTCGTCATATTCGTCCTGGATTCGAGTCATGTAGATGGCATCCATCAGGGGAATGATCTCCTCGAAATTCTCGCTTTCCTCGAAGTCAACATCGTTTTCCGTCAGGTAATCCTTCAGGTCCTGACCCATTTGGAGATCCCGTGGGGCTACGAAGTAGATCTTCACCCCATCGTAGTTCTTCAGAAGGTAGGAGAGGGAGCGAACTGTCCGACCGCGTAGCAGGTCCCCCACCATGGCAATGACTTTCCCATCAATGCCACCGTAATTTTCGAAGGAGCGATGGAGCGTATAGATATCGAGCAACGACTGGGTCGGGTGTTGATCCCTTCCGGAACCAGCATTAATCACGGAAACGGGCCGGCCGGTCTCGTTGAGCAGCCATGCCATCTTCTCGGCGAACCTCTCCTGGACGTGGCGCATAATGATGAGATCGACATAGCTGGAGAAAGTCCTCACGGTATCCTCTTGGGTTTCACCCTTCATCTCCGATGAGGTCGTGGGATCCCGGACCTCGGAACATTTTATCCCCAGTATCTGGCAGGCGGACATAAAGGAGAGGAATGTCCTGGTTGAGGGTTGAACGAAGTAAAGCATGGCCCGCTTTGTCTGAAGCAGGGACTGGAGAAAGAGCGATCCCTGGTTTCCCTTGGCGATTCCCCTGATCTTCGTAGTAAGATCACAGATGTAGTCGAGGGTAGGTCGATCGAACTGTTGAGCCATGATCACATGGAATATGTTCCCATCCCGCGTGAAGTAATCTTTCTTCTCGCTTCCCCTGAGTTCCTGAAAGGTCTCCCAATCAATTGCGCGTATCATAACACAACCCCCGCATAGCTCTTTTCGACACGAGACTATCAGAAAATCCCCCTTTGCTCAAGGGGATATATTTCCGGAGTTTCGTGAGTTTCGAGTAGACACCATTGTCCCTTCGCTTCAGCGCTTCCGAAGTGACCCTCTCGGGGCTCGCAGGCGGGGAATACTTTCCCCTTCCGGTCTCTGAAGGACCGGTTTTCCCCTTCCCGCTCACCCTCGATGGGTACCCCACTTCTCCAGCAAATTTCGCTCATGGACAACGGTGTCCTCTTAAAACACGGGAAATTCCACACCAAAGGGTTGGAAATACCCGCCAAAATTTGGTACTATTTCAAAGATATTACCTTATTTCCCTAATGATTTCAGATGGATGTAAGAAGGCGCATTGAGGAATTGAGGCGTGAAATCGAGGGGTACAACTACCGCTATTACGTGCTCAGCGAACCCATCATCAGTGACCGTGAATACGATGCCCTTTTTCGAGAATTGGAAGAACTCGAAAAGACAAACCCCCAATTCTATTCCCCTGATAGCCCTACCCAGCGGGTTGGTCCTCCCTCAGCCCATCTCTTCCCCCACGTAAGGCACCTTAGCCCGATGCTGGGCCTGGAAAATGCTTACAACCGCGAGGAGCTCTTCGCATGGGACAATCGAGTTCGCAAGATCGTCGGACGGGATGCCCTCGATTATGTGACGGAGCTGAAGATCGACGGAGTCGCCGTCTCCCTGCTCTATAAGGACGGCCAGTTGGTGCGAGCGGCCACCCGCGGCAGTGGAACGGAGGGAGAGGATGTAACGGCAAATATCCGGACAATTGGTGGCATCCCCGCCCAGTTGGGGGATGGACCCCTTCCCCTTCTCTGTGAAGCAAGGGGCGAGGTGTATATCAGCAAGAGGGGTTTCGACATCCTCAACAGGACGCGTTTAAAAGCCGGCCTCCCCCTGTACTCCAGCCCGAGAAATGCCGCCTCCGCCTCGCTGAGGCAAGGGGACCCCCACGTAACCCGCGAGAGACCGTTGGACATTTGGATCTTCGGGATCGGCTCTCTGGAGGGGAAGGAGTTGGAGAGGCACTGGGAAATCCTCGAATACTTGGCGTGCCTCGGCCTTAAGATTAACCCCCACAACCGACGACATCAATCCATTGAGTCGGTGTGGAAATACATTGAGCACTGGAGTCGAAAACGAGATGAGCTCCCCTATGATACCGATGGAGTGGTGGTAAAGCTCGATTCCCTGACGGATCGGGAGAAGGCCGGGGAAATCCTCCGGGCCCCCCGATGGGCCTTGGCCTATAAGTTTCAGCCTGTGGAAGCAACCACTCGGCTCAAGGATATCTTTATTGTCATCGGGAGGACGGGGGCCATCAAGCCCTTTGGCCTCCTTGAGCCGGCCCGTGTGGGAGGGGCCACGATTCGGGTTGCGCCCCTGAACAACGAGGAGGATATTCAGCGGAAGGACATTAGAATTGGCGACCACGTCGTAGTGCGCCGTGCAGGAGGAGTGAGGCCAGAGGTGATAAAACCCATTGAAGCCCTTCGAACGGGAAAGGAGAGGCCCTTTCAGGTACCCCGGTCATGTCCTTCGTGCGGCGCCCCGATAACGAAGATACAGGGTCAGGCGTTTTCGAGATGTTCAGGAGGGAGGTGTCCGGCCCAGCTCGCCCAGCACCTGAGGCAGTTCGTTTCCGAGGATGGGATGAATATGGTCGGGATAGGGGATGCATTCTGTTATCAACTGGCCAAGAGGCGCATGGTCGAGGATGTGGGCGACCTCTACTTCCTGGGAAGGAGGGACTTGGAAAGGGTGGGCTTCAAGGGAAGGAATGCGGACCGAGTCCTTGGTTCTATTGCCGGCGCTAAGCGGAGGCCCATGGAGAACCTCATCTTCGCCCTGGGAATTCCAGAGGTGGGACTGGGGACGGCCAGGGTCCTTGCGAAACACTTCTCCTCTATGGATGCTTTATCTGAGGCGCGACCCTCGGACCTCAAGCGGGTGCCGGGTATTGGTGCCAAGGTGTCCCATGTCATAGTTGCGTTCTTTGGTTCCCGCGCAAACCGAGATATCCTGAGGAAGCTCAGGCGGGCTGGGGTGAGGATTTGAGGGATTGATCTCCAAATAACATTGGTTCTGCGGTCAGGGAAAGGCGAAAGAGGTTTGAGGTTAGAGGCCGGAGGCGAAATGTCAAATGCCAGAGGTCAAAGTTCGAAATCCCTGGAAAGGCGGAAAAAGGAGCTCTGAGCGCGAATCAAAGATTTTTTCGTTCTAGAGTTCCATTCGTTTGTGGAGAAAACTCGTTGTTCCTGAGCGAAGTTTGCTGGAAAAGTGTCACGTAGGGACAGGTCGTTACCCGGGTTCCCTGGAGCGAACATTAAAGAATTTTGGCTAACCATTCTTAGTGAAGCGAAACGGCCGCAAAGACAATGTTTGAGCCCACAGGGCGAGTTTTTGTATTTGCAGTGAAGCGAACTCTAGAATGGCCCAAAATTATTTTCAGTGAGCGGAGGGGAATTCGGGCAACAGACCGAAGTGCGTTGAAGCGAAGGGACAAGGGTTTTGTCCCTCATGAAAGAATATTTCTGAGCGGCGAAGAGCGAGTTTTTTCGAGACCTTGAGGGAGGGGGTGGAGACGGAAGGCGAAATGACAAATGACCGATAACTGATAACGGACACGGATCACGGACACGAGCCACGAACACGTGGGCGTATCACGAAAGACGAACAGTGAGCGAATGAGAATCGGGGCGACAACTCCTTAAATCCCGGCGGGATGTCAAGGGGAATTTCGGAAGGTTTTCATGGCCTCTTGGATCAGGAGCTTTCCTTGATGGGTGTACTTAGGCGAGAAATGGTAGGGCACCAGGTGTTTAACCCCGGCCTGGCGAGCGAGGTGGCCCGCCTGTTGAGCCGTGAGGTGGAACTTCTCCGCCGCCAAATGTTTATCCCTCTGTAAAAAGCTTGTTTCGATGAACAGGACATCCGATCCCCTGGCCAGCTCGACTACCTTGCGCGCGTTGTCATCGTGGTAGATTGCATCGGCAACATAGGTAATCTTCTGACCAGGAACGATCCTCACGATATTTGCCTTCAGTTCTCCCAAGGGTAATTTCCTTTCCTCCACCTCGCCCTTCTCCTTCCACCATACCCTGAATAATTTTTCATCGGGGTCTTCCCGTACCACGGCCTCCTTCAACTCCCTCAACCACGGACCGATTGGAAGCCCCATTTTCTCCAAACGAGTTTTCAGGATGTTGACGTGCCGTTTCTCCTCAAGGGAAAAAGCCAGGCATGGGATTTTGTGATCGAGGGTTGCCACCTTCACCCGAAACGCGGGTTCATCCAAGAGGATCGTATCGGAGGACTCAACGCAGGTGAACTCTTCCCGCCTGAATCCAGATTGACACCGAAAGAAGGCCTTTTTCCATACCGCGGGATGGACTTCGGTAACCTTCAGGGTCAGGTTGGTGGAGTAATTCTCCACGAGATTCCATGTGTAGGATTCCAGCTTGCTCTCCATATGCTCAATGAAAAAGGGGGGCCCGAAAAGCGACAGATCTTTATCCCGCCCAAGACAGATCCGCAACAGGTGGTCAAACCCGATGAAGTGGTCCATGTGGGTATGGGAGACGAAGATGTGGCTGATCTTCAAGATTTTGCGGGGAGCGAGGGGATGGAGATCTCCCATGTCAAAAAGGAGGGCCCTCCTGTCAAACATGAATTCCACGTAAATCCCCGGGTCGCCGAAGGGATCATGGACAGGTTGTGGATGAAACAAGGGTTTCATGGGCAGTGGCGGGAAATCATTTTCCAAAATTATAGTTTCTTTTGGCTGAAATTGCTATATAATGAGTTTTTGAGGTTATCAGTACGCCGCAATGACGAAAGATGAGCCGTAACGCAGCAGTTAGACTTTTTACGAAGCCGTCAAATATCGGGGAAAGGGTTTTCCTTCGAGGTTCAGATGCCTCAACTCCGCATACGGTCGGTTGTGATGTCGCCTTCATCTCCAGCGGCTAAGGGGAGAGGAGTGGGAGCCGGATCGCTGAAGGTGGTGGCCCTGTTATTCATTATGGGGGTATCATTGTGCCACTGCGCCCGGTACCCTCACCTTCGCGAGCACGAGACCTATGTATATCACTATATAAGGAAGGGGACTGAAATTGGGACCGAGGTCTTTTCCGTGGAAAAGACGGGGGGGAAGCTGGCCATAAAGTCCGATATAAATATCGGGGAAGCCGACAGGTTTCAACGGGGAAATAGCGAACTGATCCTCAGGAAAAACGGAAAGCCCCTGGCTTATTCCAGGCGCCTGGAGGTCCGGTTGCCTGAAGTACCCGCTCAGAATGGCGTGTGGGAATTTAAATTTGACTTCCAAGGCAAAAGGGTGATGGGTGATATTACAAAAGATGGTGTGCCCCAGTGGAGTGGAACCGTTGAGGTGGGGAAGGGTAGGGTCTACTGCATCGATAACAATGCCATCTCTCTCTTGGCCATTCTCATAAAGGCGATCTATCCTGAGATGAGGGAGGAGACCGCATATTCGGTGAGGGCAATCCATTTTTCGGAGGCCAGGGTTCGGGACGTAATCTTCAGAAAGGGACGGGATGGCACCTATAATTGTCGAATCGGAGGGGTCGATGTCGGGGATCTCTTAATAAGAGATGGTATAGTGCTCAAACATGAGGACACAAAGACGGGACTGGTAATTCTGCTCAAATAATGGGCAGGGGCTTCTTCGGCTCTCACGGTTGGATCGATTGGGGGCCCGTCCTTTCTTCTCCGGATCTTCTTGATTTGGGGGAGTCGAAATGATAAGGTAATCGATATAAGGGGAGAACAAGCTTCAAACTGGGGAAGAGGGATGACGCAGAATCACTATCGAGAGAGGATAAAAGGAATCTACGATTTCATTAAGGAAAATCTCTACTTCAATCGTCCCGATATGGAAATCAAGGGAGAGAGATTCAATTCCGCCCTCATGTTCAGCTTGCTGACGGGCCTTAACAGGGGAAAGGAGCTCATCATCGGGGAACCCGGCTTAGGGAAGACCACATCGGCGGAATACGTAGGCTCGCTCCTCTACCGAATCCCCATGGGCATTATCTGGGGATCGGAGGTCTCGGGCCATCCCGAGCAGACCGAGGAGAAGATCATCGGGCGGCCCGATCTGGGAAAACTAAACAAGGGGCAGGAAGAGGTCGTTTGGTCGAACTTCGCCCAAATTCCCGTTAAAATCGTTGACGAACTTAACCGTCTCCCGGAAACGAAGCAGAGCATGATTCTCGACGGGGTGGACAGGGGAAACTGGGAGTACCTGAACGAGATGATCATTAACGAGGAATACTGCTTGTTCGCAACGGCCAATTATCAAGATAGGGGTACGAATACTATCATCGCCCCCATGGTTGATCGTTTCGATGTCGAGGTCGAATCACGGCACCCTGGCCCCAATATTGCCTATCTTGTCGGAAAATTCGACCAGAAAGACCGCGTTCTCCGCAATCCCAAGGCCGAAAATTCCCTCCAGAAGATCCTTACCAGCAAACTGTCCTATCAAACAAAGCTCCGTCAAATGGAGGAAGTGTGTGATGGTTACGGGGAGTTCCTGAAGAAGAAACTCGGCGTTCAAACGGTTGGACTCCGAGATAGGAAGGCCATTCGCGGGGAAATAGCAAGGATGGAATTGGATTTGGATGCCAATGCGTTTACCCGCATGTTACTTGCCGAGCTCTCCTTTTGTTACAAATATGGGCAAAAGAGATCCGTTGAGAATTGTGAGGAGGGTTGCCATTTTACGGGATATCTGTGCCATGAGGTAAGGAATTGTGCATCCAATCGACTTCCCACCTCCATCAAGACCTATTCCCAAGCATTGGCTTGGCTGATAGGAGATTCCGAGGTAGATGTTGAGCACGTTAAGGCCGTCACACCTTTTACCCTCGCCCATCGAGTTCAGTGGAAGGAGGAATACCTCGCTACCAAGGAGAAGGACAAAAGGGATAACCCCTTCCAAATACACCTGGCAAAGGATGCAGTGAAAACCGTCTTCAATCGCTACGGTGAACAGAACGAACACCTTAAACGTGCGCTGGCCGTCGGATATCGGGTCTTCAACGGTGAGGCCCTGGAACCAGTGGATGGCGATCACCCCGTTTATTTCGAGATTAAGAACGACTTGGGATTGGAGAATTAAATGAAAAACCCCTTTGACGATTTCAAGGACCATCGGACAAGGGAAAGGGAGATACCCCTGGACTCCATCATCCAATCAAGGGACAGGGTGATGTCCAGCATCATCAAGGGCTATGAAAAGCTCTTGGAAGAGGAGGTAAAGGAGCTGGTCTGGCTGGTCCAGTACAATACCGTGATCAAAGCATATACTCTCGCCGAAAAGGTGGTCAAGGAGTTCGATTATAGGGCGGAAGACGTCGAGGAATTCTGCTACGAATTGGATAGTACGGATAAAATTCCCTATCTCATTACCGGACCCGCTGGCATTTATATCTCCGCGCTGTGCAACTATGCCAAGGAGGAGGAGATATACCTCAAGTTGAATGACCTGAAGACCCAGATCAACTTGCTTGGCTATCGGCTTCCCGTTGGCAAGAAGGTGATTGTTGAGGGAAATTTAGGCGATTTTACCGGAATTGGGCTGGAAGGGGGGGAGCTGGTGCTTGAGGGAAATGCCAAGAATTACACGGGAGCCGGGATGAAGAGCGGAAGAATTCGAGTCACGAAGAACATAGGCCTCCACACGGGAGAATGGATGATGGGGGGAGAGATCCACGTGGGGGGGAGAGTCAGGGGTATGGGCAAGATCGTCGACGGGAAGGTGTATGAAGATGAGAAGCTCATCTACCCCCGGAACTATCGTCAATCCAACGTCTACTATTGAGGGATTACCGTTGGGCATAATTCCCGAAGAGGCGATCAAGAAGATCTGGCCGAGGATCAGGAAGAAACACCTCTTTCCCGAGATACCCATTCCCAAGGCCTCAGAGGGCGATGAAAGTGTTGCCCTCGAGATGAAGAACAAACAGATAACCATAAGTACCGCTTACTGCGACAAGATCGCCCATAAGATGGACGCTGAGGAGGCTGTTGAGGCACTTCTGGATCATGGGATCAGCCACTACACCTTTTGCCCATGGGATTTTCACACTCATCTGCGGTTGTTCGCCGAGGCGAAGCGAGTCATAAAGGATAGGGAACGGGCCAAGAGGGCGGCGGGACTGTTTATGGATGTGGCGGCGGATACGTATTGCGTCAAGAGGAAAAAGACGCCACTGCCCGAGTTCTACAAACATATTGACAAGGGGAAGGTGGATGAGGTTATCGCATCCCTCTATCAGAGGATATGGGGTGTAGATCTCCGCGCCAAGGAAGACGAGGGGGTTGTGCGGAGGTTGGCCAGGATCCCTTATCTGGATAAGAAGCAGTGGGATAAGAGCATCCAGAAATTCGCCCGTGTCATTAAGGTTCTCCTGGAGGTTGAGGAGGAGCAGGACCGTCAGGCGGGGAATCAGACATCTCCCATGGGGGATCATGGTTTGGACGGATATACCCTGGAGGAGATCGACCAGGGCCTTCGGAATTTCGCCAATCAGAACGTCGGGCTTAAGGAATTCAAGGAAACCTTCGAAGACTTCAAGGAAGAGCTGAAGGAAGTCGGATACGGAATGGAAGGGGGAATGGGCAGGGGCGAGGGTACCCCGTTAGACGCGGATTTGGTTTACTATATGAAATTGGCCGAAAGCTATTCCATCCCCATCAAGAAAATGCCCATGGAGAAAAGGGGTCACCTCAATCCCCATTCCCATTGTCCTTGGGAAATCGGAAGGCCTTTCCAGGACGTGGATGTGTGGACCAGCTTTGGGAAGATTATGCCCGGCATCACGCAGACGTGGAACAAGATCGAGGGGAGCACATTCGGGGAGAGGGAGGCCGTTCCCAATTGCATTATTATCATTGATTCCTCGGGAAGTATGACGAATCCGAGAAAGAACTTATCCTATGCTGTCCTTGGGGCTGCATGCGCTTCGGACGCCTACTTGAGAAACGATGCCGAAGTGGCGGTCTATAATTTCAGCGATGCCCCCATGGGGGGGAAAGCGCTTGTCGATTTCACATCGGAAAGGACGAAGATCTATCAAGTTCTGTGCAAGTACTTCGGAGGTGGAACTGCCCTCAACCTCAACGAGCTTGATCCCCTCTTGGAGGCCTCCGAGAGGCCCGATATCTTCATTATAACGGATATGAAGATCACGAATTTGGGAAAGGTGATCGGATACCTCAACAATATCGACAATCGCATCACCGCCGTCTATATCGGGGAAAATACGTACGCTATGAGATTCAGGGAGGCAATGGAGAAGAAGAGGAATGTTAGCTTCTATAACGTAACCAAGAAGGAAGACATCCCTAAGATCGTCCTGGGAAAGATTCGGGAGTACTTCCAGGGGAACCTCTAACGGGGAGTTCTTTGGGTCCCCCTTCCCCCGAAAGCCGGAAGGCCTCATGGCCTCCGGTTTTTTTTATCGAGGGGGACGGTCCATGTCGAACTTGAAGAATTCCGTGGGGCGCGAGGGCTTCTCCTCGGAATAGTGAGTGGGGGCGGTTCCCTCCTTAAAACATTCGAAAAAGGGATTCTGGGAAGAAGGAGAGGCCAGCAGCCCTGTGTCGGGGTCAATTTTGGCGAAGATAATTCCCGGCGGAACCGCAAAGTGCTTGATTGGTTTTCCCTCCAAGACGGTTTTCATGTAATTCAGCCAGATGGGGCATGCAGCCCTTGAGCCCGTTTCCTCTATCCCCAAAGGCTCTTCCTGGTCAAATCCCACCCAGATGCCCGTGATGAGGTCTGGGGTATATCCCATGAACCAAGCATCGGAGTAATCGTCCGTCGTCCCCGTTTTTCCCGCACAGGGCCTCCCGAGGGCCTTCGCCCTCCATCCCGTTCCGTTGCGTATGACTCCTTCCAAGAGGTTCGTGATGATGTATGCCGTCTCCGGGCTGATAACCTGCTCGGCAGGGCCGTTGGTTCCTTCTCCTTCACGGTCGTTCCCCTGATGAGGAAGTGTCTCCTGGACAGGAGGTAGGTTTTCCTCCAAGGTGGTTCCGTCCTTGTCGGCGATCTTCTTGATGAAGATCGGCTCAACCCTGCGTCCTTGATTTGCGAAGACGGCATAGGCCCTCGTCAATTCCAGAAGGGAGACAGAGGAGGACCCCAGGGCCATGGAGAGGTCCTCGTTAAGAGGCGATTTGATGCCCAGTTGTTGGGCATATTGGGTGACATAGGGAATTCCTATGTCCTGTACGATCTTTACCGTGATCACGTTCCTCGATTTGGCGAGGGCCTTGCGAAGGGTGGTTGGCCCGTAGAATTTCTCCTCGTAGTTTCTGGGTTTCCACGACTGGTAATCTTGGGTGCCATCGTAGATGATGGGGGAATCCACGATCACCGTTGCGGCGGTATACCCTCCATCGATAGCCGAGGCGTAGATGATGGGTTTAAAGGCAGAGCCAGCCTGTCGTCTTGCCTGAACGGCCCTGTTGAATTGGCTCTCCTGAAAATCCCTCCCTCCCACCATGGCCTTTACGTATCCCGTTTTTAGATCAATGCTCAGCAGAGCCGCGTGGGCCAAGGAATCTTGCTCTAAGGAGAGCGCCATCGTCTTGTCCGAGGAGTCCTTGACCTTCACCTTGATGACATCTCCCACCTGGAGGACGTCTCTCGGGTTATCCACCCTCGCCTGGCGATAGGGAACCTCGGGGTCGGGTTTTCGGGCCCACCTCATATCCTCCAGTTTAATTCGGCCCATCCTTTCGCCCACCTTGACGAGGACGACCTTCTCCCTGTCGCTGATCTCCGCAACGACACCGGCGACTTCCTCGCCTTCGGTTAGGGGGGATTGGTCTAGGGATTGTTGAACCTCCTTACAGAAGGATTCGACCTCTTCCGGTTCGAGATGTCTGATCGGCCCTCGATATCCCTGGCGTTTGTCCAGTTCCTTGAGTCCGCTGTGCACGGCCTGCTGCGCCGCCTTTTGCATGCCCACATCAAGGGCCGTGAAGATCTGAAGGCCTCCCTTGTACAGCATATCCCTTCCGTACTTTTCCTCGACGTAGCGGCGAACATGCTCGGTGAAATAGGGCGCCACCTCCAGGAACTTACTCCTCCTCGGGTGAATCTCCAAAATGGTTTTCAAGGCCTCCTCGGCCTCCTCACGGGTGATGTACCCGTTTTCGACCATCTGATCCAAGACGTAGGCCTGACGCAGTTTAGCCATTCGCGGATGATTATAGGGCGAGTTCCTACTGGGTGCTTGCGGGAGGCCGGCAATCATTGCGGCTTCCGCCAAATTTAAATCTTTGACGCGTTTTCCGAAGTAGTTCTGCGAGGCCGCCTCGACTCCATAGGCCCCGTGCCCCAGATAGATCTGGTTGAGATAGAGGTAGAGGATTTCCTCCTTGGAGAGGGATTTCTCCATTCGGTTGGCCAAAATGGCCTCGCGGATCTTTCTCGACCACTTTCTCGCGGAGGAGAGCAGCAGCGATCTCGCCACCTGCTGGGTGATGGTGCTTCCCCCCTGGACGATTTCCCCGGCCTGGATGTTCTTCAAGAATGCCCTGACGATGGCGGGATAATCGAGGCCCTCATGCTGAAAAAACCGGGCATCCTCCGCCGAAAGAAAGGCATGGAGGACGAAACGGGGGATCTTCTCAATGGGAACCACGACGCGTTTTTCCGTAAAGAATTCCCCAATGGGCTCTCCCGCATCCGAATAGGCGGTGCTGATTATGGGGGGGGTGTAGTATTTGAGGGAGTCCACCCGGGGGAGATCATGGGTGAAATAGAGATAAATCCCCCAGGCCCCCAGGCCCAGGATGACGAAAAAAACCACCAATGTGGTAGCAATGACCTTGATGCGCCGTATCCTGCGCCGCCGTCTCTCATACAAACGCATGAATATTAATGTAAGGGAAAAGGGAATTCCCGTCAATAGAAAACAACTCGGAGTTTCCGGCGTCTAAGGAGAACACCATCGTTCATGAGCGACTCGCGGGAGCAGTGGGGTACCCTTCGAGGGTGAGCAGGGAGGGGAAAGCCGGCCCTTCAGAGGTCGGAAGGGGTAAGTATTCCCCGCCTGCGAACCCCGAAAGGGTCACTGCGGGAGCGTCGGAGCGAAGGGAT
>Ga0209636_10005331_pt1 | contig 13135 bp, 9 predicted proteins | sample DeeMarSWOR152_54_FD_187464 | JGI IMG/M metagenome (GOLD analysis project Ga0209636, IMG submission 187464) | Marine sediment microbial communities from White Oak River estuary, North Carolina - WOR-1-52-54 (SPAdes) (version 2) | ecosystem: Environmental > Aquatic > Marine > Intertidal zone >...
TCTGAGTAATGGTGGAATTATTGGAACGATTCTTTTAATGTTGGAGTATGCACAGAAAGGGGCCTTGATTGATTTAGTCTCAATTCCTATGCCACAGGATTTCGATATCGTGACCTGGCTAAAGATGTATATTTCCACAGGATTTGTGGTCGCAACCACAACGGATCAGGCTGAACACGTGATGACCATTTTTGAAGACCATAATCTCAGTGCTGCAGTTATTGGAACCGTAGATGATAGTCAAAAGCTAAGGATACAACTTGGTGAAGAATCTGAGACGATTTTTGATTTCACTCAAGAGTCAATTGTTGCCCCACCTCCTCCCCCCCAACTAAACCGAGTTACGGCTCGTGATTCCTCCCGACAAAAAACCAAGGAAGACCCTAACCATAAATAGAAGAAGAAGTACACAAGGTATACAGACATTGAAGGGTGAGCCCGATGGCTGTTGAGAAAACACAAAAAGATTACCCAGCTGAAGTTTCGAAGGCAGCAAAAAAAATCCAAAAAATTGTCAAAGACATGAATAAGGAACTGCTTGATGAGCAGGAACTACGAGCAACTGCTGATGCTCGTGTCGAAGAACTTTCTAATGAACTTCAAAATAAGATTGCAACAATTGAACGATTGGATCGTACCATCAATGAACTGAAAACAACCGCCGATGAAACTACCGATCTTAAGACTAAGAATAAGGCTTTGCAAGCGGAGCTTGATGGCATTCAAACTCAACTGGAGAAAATGTCGGAAACCTACAAGGAACTTGTTTCCGAACAAGAAGCCTCCATACCTGTTCAAGAGTTATTAGCCTTGTACATCGCTTTGCTTGAAGATGTGTTCTATGCCCAACCACATGCGAAGACCTTGTTTCTTCTTCATGGCAGAAAGAAAGAAATGACTCGTGAAGAGATTGTAAAAACTGCTGGACATGAACCAACGGCAATCCGAAAAGCCCTTGGTGATCTCTCTCGGGCTAATCTCATCGATTATGATGTTGAGGGCGGAAAAGCCAGCTTGAAGAAGCGGTTGTACCCAACTTAGACTTTCATATCAGCAAGAAGTTGGTTAAACCGGGGTAGGCTATGTAAGCTAGCAGCTAGTGAGCAAACGTAGCGACTGAGCTCCGCGTGGATGAGGCGTTCTAAATCAGAAAGCGTTTTACTTTCTGTAGCACGGTCTACAAGTTCTCGAGCACTACGATAAATGACCCCAACCACCCGCTTTTCGACATCAGGCGGACCCCAATCAAATGACCGAAGATTTCGCTTAGCCTCATTGAGGCTAGCGTCCACAGATTCATTCTTCAACGCATTCGATATCTGGTCATAGAACTCACCCGCAACGTTCGTGATTTTATTGCGTTCACGACTTGTCAACTCGGTGCCAAGAGTACCTCTGCGCATCAATTCTTGCAGTAGCCCAGCACAAGGAGCCTCAGCAAGAAACCGTCGAATCAGATCATAAAAAATTTGACCAGAAATCCGAGTGACCTCAGTTATGACTTCCCGAGGTTCACTGTATCGGAAGAGTTCTCGACACGCTTCGAACCAGTAATTGGGTAGTAAGATATGGCTTCGGCTAGAATATTTATCAATTAATTGTTGGATTGGTGGGAGCAGTTTCTCGGGATCATGAATTGAGAGACGACGTTGAAAGGGTTTTCCCGTAAGTGCGGCTAAATCTTGTGTAGCTTCTGTTACTGACTTTTGAGCAGCTAAAATTGGTTCCTTTATTTTCTTCTTGGAAACTTTTGTATCACGGGATTTGGCTAACGAATTGAGAGCTTGTTCAATTCGACCTAGGTGTGTGAGAATCACGTTGATGGTATCATCGACAAATGAAGAGCCCGAAGTAGCTGAGTTATTTTTGGAGTCTGCCAAAGTCTGTTCCACGGATTCACGGACTGCATGAACGCCTTTGGCGAGTTGATCAACTTGCTTTGGACTCAGATCACCTTCAGCCTCAATTGTAATCAATGCATGAATTAGCGTGGAGTTGACAGTTGTAAGGATGAGAATTCGTTCCAGCAATTCTTCTGCTGTTATCACCCTTTCTTCTCTCCTCTAGTAAGATGGCTACTTCATTTCTAAATTGAAGAGTTCTGCGACATCACGAATGGAGGCTCGAAGAACTTCTTCTGAGACGCCTTTGGATTTCTTGAACCAACCTCGACGTAGTGGTGATGGTCCTGCATGGAGATCAACGAGCTCGGTGGCAGAATTCACAAGATCCTCGATTTCTGGAATTTGAGGGAGCCCTAAGAGAAGTAGGAGGTCGGTGGGGTGTCCTTCCTCTTCATAGGAAATGAAACAAGGTGTAATAGCAGCTCCCTTCGCAGTGTATGAACGGAGCGCTTGTTTGATGTGTGGGTCATATTCTGCTCGAGCGAACTCGCGAGTTCCTGAGAAGTTATAATAAGTTGATGATGCACCAGGTTCGTTTCCAATTTCAGCGAAGCTACAATGTTCCACGGCGTATTTGACCATAGTTTTCAGTTGAGTAGGAACATTTCCTGCAGAGGGAATCAGGCTAACATCGGTATAGAGGCAAGGAACAACAATGGGATCGAGTTTCCGAGCATAGTCTGCGATGTCAGTTGTTGGAAATACTTCCTTTCCGGGTTCTACAACACCAGGACTTAGCATGTGTTCAACGAACCGGAGAGCGAGAGGATTGACAAGCTCCACAAAGGCTGATTCCTGAGCTTTAGAAACATCATCGGCCCCATCCACGGTTGAAGGTACCATACCTTCAACATCGTTGATCTTCCCTACATCAATTTGTAATTGGCGCTGTAGGAAGTCAGCAACTTCTCCTTCCCGCCAAGCAAGAATACGCCGGAGCATTGCTCGATTGCTAAGAAGACAGACGAGGTCTGCACCCCGATCCTCCAATTGACCTCGGAGAAGTTTGGAAAGAGACCACATTGTATTGAGAGCCTCCGAGGTTTGATCCTTGAATGGAAGTACTGTAAACACGTAGACGAAGATTCGTCGACCTTCCTCCTCTTGGAAGCGTTCCTTTAGGATCTCAATAAGAGCGGGAGCCCCACCACAGCCGGTTCCTCCACCAGAGGAGGTGAAGATTACGAAGCCTGAAACGCCTTCAAAACCAAGTTGGGTGAGTTGACCCATTATGACATCCTTGAAATCATGGACGTAATTATAGCCGTCCGTGAAGTTGCCGCCACAGCCAATATCTGACGCACCATAGAGCAGTGTGTTCTCTTTGGGAATGTCATATTTTTGGCGAAGCTTTTGGATATCTGACCGGTCGGTGTTCATGCAGAGATAGCCACGTATTCTGGGCGGAAGCATTCGTTCACGGGCTTGTTTCAGGTATGCACCCACAAGGTTACTTCCACATTCCCCAATTCCAATAGCGAAGACTTCAGCCACACGCGGATCATCATCTGTTAGTGCCATGGTTCATTCATCCTTTTTCTATCTGGTTTTTCCTTTCTTATCAGACATAGCAGCTGCTAGTTCACGAGAAGCCCACGCAAGGTAATTTGAAGTATCCTCACTTATGTAGGTTTCCCGAATTCGTTTCTCAATTTCGTTAAGTTGACGATTGCGCTCAGCCTTGGGCGCACCAGGATTATAATCTGCAAGAAAGACTCGAAGCGCCTTGTGCCAATCATCGAGTTGCTTGATTTTTTCTAACCATTGTTGCTCTAAACTTCGAATAGTTGTAAAGATATCAATTGATTCAGGTAAAGAATCAACGTTTTCCAACTTATCACGCATCGTCTGTAAGGTATCTAACGGGAAGATAATTTGACTAAATTCCTTTGGTCGAGAATTATAAACAGCGATAATTGTTGAATAATATTCTGTTGTGTTTTCCAGTAATTGTGCAAAAGCTTTGGATGTCTTTTGCTCCATGTTACGGAGAATATCAATGACACTTTTTTGAGCTTCGATCAAAGCCATGCAAATTTCAAGGACTGTAGTTACTTGTTCAGTTTCTAACGCATCAGGTACCCGGGCTAGAAGCTCCTTCAACTTCAAAACGGTTTCAGCCTGACCATGGTGCTCTAATAGGTCAGTTACTGAATTGAGATTTCGCCAGACTTCGTTCGCTTTGTCTCGGATGGCTTTGAGCAATTTGGGTTCAGTGAGCAATTCACGAAGCTCATCGAATCGATCTGGAAGATCTTCAATAGTCGAAGGAAGTTTATCCTGTAATTTGACGCATTGTTTGACATAACTATCGGTCTTGATTCCTAATGAAGCAGCAACACTAGTCAATTCCGAATAGGCTTTGATTTGTTCATTAAGGACTTGATTGAAGTACCCCACAATCCGTTTTTCGAAGATCTCAACAATGTGATGAGCCTTTCGAATCGCTTCTTCATAGGTTTCGCTTGCGGGTACGATGGAGGTTAATTCTTGAATCGCTGCTTGGACCTCAGAGGGTATTGTTAGATTCATGCCAAGGAGTTTCGACACCGCTAAACGGAGTTTGAGATCAAGACGGTATTTGAGGTTTTCAATGGCATCTTGGGTTTTGTAGAGGGCGTCTCCTTGAGCTTCGCGGGAAACAGCCTCCATTTCTTCAAAGCTTGTACTAGCACGGATTTGAGCAATTGCGTTTTCTAGAAATTCTTCCATTGTCTTGAAGGATTCACGATAGGTGGGTTTGATGACCTGAATTTCCGCTAAAAGTGCATTCAGTTCGCGTTCCCATGCTTTTCGGAAGAGGTCCATCCGATTTTCAACGTGTTTTTGGAGACGGGCATAGGCTTCGACAAGTTCTGAGAAGCTGATATCTGTACTTCTGACTGGAGCGGGAGCAGCACCCATTGTTGTTTTATCCAAGACCGTGCTGGCCGTTTCGGAAATACGGGCTAAAAGGGCTTCTTGGGCTCTGATTTCTGCAATCAGTTTTCCATGTTCTTCTATGATTCGTGCGGCAACATCCGAGTACACTTTAATGAGTGTGCTGAGTTCAGCTTTGGTTAGCTTCTTCGTGTTTCTCTTTACAAAGGCATCAAGTTCTTTGGTATTAGGAAGCACTTTACGTTTTACTGCACGAGTCAAATCATCTAAAATTCGTGTGGCTTCACTTCGAAGCGCAGTCTCCACATTTGTATTATACGCTTGAAGGCGTTCATAACCTGCGATCAGAGCGGCAAGATCAGCCTCTTTGGGAAGTTCCTCAGGTGCAGGAGGCAAGAAGGTTGCTTCATTAGAAATGTTTGCAGAGGCTAAGGTGCGGTTGAGGTTATGACCAAATTCAATTATTTGGCTGCGAACTTCGCTTGAAGCTTTGAGAACCTGACCATCATACTGTTGAACTAACCCCAGAAGGGTTGTAAGATTGGATTCACCCTTCAATTGTTTCTTTATTGCTTCTAAGGATGTTGAAATCGCCATTGGCACGTTTAAACCAAGGCTCCGAGCTGTTACCAAAAGGGAAATAGAGGATTCAATGCTGGTCTGTAATTTCGCACGAAGCGTATCAACGACCTCTCCTCGTCGACTCGTCAAATATTCATGTTCCGTTCGAAGTGTTTTGCGGATTTCAAAAAGATCAGGGATAGAATTAACTTCAATCGTCTCACGTTCAGCACTAATGGAAACATCGCTGGTGTCAATGCCTACAAATCTGTCATAGGTTTTTATGAGTGCCCGATTACGCTCGAGCATATCATTGGTCTGTTTGTTTAGTGCACCACGGAGCTGCTTAGAAATTCCTTCTAGATTCGAGACGAAGCGGGATAGGACTGGTAAAACGACGGAAAACCCACCTTGCGTTGAAGGAAATGTAAGTCTATTCAGTTCACGCCCTAACTGGATATCGAAACTCATAATTGTGGCTTTCAAATCTTCAAGTTCAGTCATATAGGTGCGCAGCAGCTCTATATGAAGTCTAAGTGACTGTGATAGACCCTCTTCGATTTTAGGAAGACCTGCATCGATTTGTTTGCTCAAACGTCGTTTTTTCGGACTTAACGACCAACTAGTTTTTGCATCTCGATCAAATCCCTCAAGAGTTACTAATTCACGTCCAACATCCTCGATGGACGTTTCGACTTCAGAGGGAAGAGCACCCATAACTGTTCGGCATTTTGAACTGATTCCTTTGAGTGAGGAATAGTACTTCCGAAATTCTGCCAAGTTAGTAGTCACTTATAAAGCCCCCAGGATAAGTGGCTTTCACCCACCTTTCTAGAAACATTGGAAAGTTAGTTCTTAACTCTTTTGAGCCAACAAAATTCTTTCAGCAATAACTAAATTTATGCTAAAGCCCATTTCTTATTATTCCTACAAAAATTCGTAAAAAAAATCAGAGGAGAACATGGCATGTCCGTTTCAGATCGCCACCGATACCGTCGAGAAAAACTCTTTGAAGCAGGGAAGATTGCGTCTAAAGCATTAGCCTTTGCTTGTAGTCAAGTTGCAGCTGGTGTGCCATTGCTCACCATTGCAGAATCAGGTGAACAGCGAATTCGGGAACTGGGAGGACAACCAGCGTTTCCGACTAATATTTCCATCAATCATCATGCGGCTCATTACACCCCTGCCCTAGATGATACGTCAACCGTTCCTGAACTCGCCTTGGTGAAGATTGATCTTGGAGCACATGTACATGGATACATTGCTGATACTGCCCAAACGGTTCTAGTTGGAAAAGATGAGAAACTCCAAAATTTGGTACAGGCTGCAGAAGCCGGTCTTCAAGCAGCAATGCAAACGATTCGAGCAGGTCTACGAATTTGGAAGGTCTCAAAAGCAATTTCGGGGGCAATCCGGCAATTCAAGGCACGACCAATAGAAAACTTAACTGGACACAGCATAGATGCATTTAATCTCCATTCGGGAGTGGCAGTGCCATCCGTCGCCCGTTCAGGAGAACGTTTTGTGTCTCCGCGGCTGAAAGAAAAGATGGTGATCGCCATTGAGCCCTTTACTACGTACAGTCGAAATCCGAATGTGGAGAATTTGGAACCAGGTCACATTTTTGGGTTTGTCCGTTCACAAAATCCCAGTAATTCCAAACTCCGTAATCTTTTCAGTCAAATGAAGGTCAAGTTTGCTCAACTTCCCTTTGCTTCGCGCTGGATGACAGAGTTTGTTGAGCCTGATCAAATTTCTCACACCCTTGAAACCCTTCGAAAAGAAGGGTGTATTCATAGTTTTCCAGTCTTAGGTTTACGAGATGGGAGTTTTGTGGCACAAGCTGAACACACAATTATTGTCGAGCAAACAGGATGCACCATAACAACAAAACGTCCAAATGAATGAGGAGAAGTATCACATGGAATACATTGACGTGTTGCGACAACTTATTGCATTCTCCACCGTGAATAACCCCCCACAAAACATACGACCCACGCGCGACTGTGTCGATTACATCAATGATCAACTGACAGGAGTAGGATTGAATTCACAGGTGCTTGAACAAAATGGCTTTTTCTCGGTGTTAGGGACCATCGGAGAAGGGCGCCCAGTGACTCTCTTTTTAGCACATTTTGATGTGGTTCCAATTGGCCCCGGATGGCATACAGATCCTTTCGAGTTGACGGTCCGAGAAGGAATGGGTTACGGACGAGGAACAGCAGATGATAAGGGTAACACTGTCGCGTTACTACTCACTGCTGAAACAATCTCGAACCTGAAATTACCAGGAACTGTAGCCTTTGCCATGACAGGTGATGAAGAAATCGGAGGGTTAAACGGAGCTACTATTGTCCGAGAAACCCTAGAAAAACAAGATTTGTTTCCAGATTATCTTATCACCGCTGATGGAGTAGGAATGCAAATCGTTACACGGCGCCGGAATACAGTAGGTATTACAATATCTGTTCCTCAAAAACCAAAAGGACTACAAGGATCCCAAGAGAACCATCGGTTTATCACCGAATATTATGGACGTCAATCGCGTCATTCTGCCTATTTCTGCCCAGGAGTCGATCAACATGCACTCCTTATGGCGTCCAGTTTTCTTCTCCACAATCCGCATATCATTGTGAGTCAGTTTTCGGGTAGCTTTGTGAAAACCAATGTTGTACCAGATTGGTTTGAAATAGAAGGTGTCAATCCCGTCGAGAAAAAGAAACAAGCCAACAGAAAAGGTGACAAAAATCTTACAAGATTACTGCAGACCCTTCTCCCAGTTTCTCGAATTCATTTTCCAACAAGACCTAGTGACTATGGGATAACACTTTGTCCAAATCTACTCTATGAGAAGAATGGGCAATGGGAAGTCTTCTTTGATGGTCGTGCGATGACAACAGATGCAAGCACGGTTGAAACCGCCATTGAAGAAGTTCTCTCAGAAAAATTACAAGATATCAAATATCAATCGACTATTCGAATGGGTAAAGCCTTCATGAACACAGCATCCGATTCACGGCTCGTAAGAACTGCACAAAAAGTAGCGTTACAGCTTGACCTTGAGAGGCATCCGATTGAATTAGGTGGTGCTAGTGATACCCGTCACTTCACGGATAGACCAGTGGAAGCCATCGATTTTGGTCCCATAGGCTTTGGCGTTCACGGATCAAATGAACATGTTCTTCTTGAATCCATTCCTAATACCGCCCAATTTTACACTGAATTAGTAAAAGCCTTGCACAAGCCCAACAGGGATTAGGGTGCCTTTTCTGGACTAGGAATGCGAGTAACTGTGGGAGCAGGAGTTTTCACTAGGGTCTCATTTATGGTCAGGTATCCCATTGAGGCGAAGAGCCGAATGACTGCTATAGTAAACATCATCGTAATCACTACGGTTCCATACGGAATAGTGAGAACTAGAAAATCAAGTATGAATCCGGAGATCATGGCTGCAGTAAAAGCGCTGACACCGGTGACTAAGTTGAACAATGCAACAACCGTTCCCCTATGGATTTTGGGAGCTGAATCCAACAGCCATGCGGTGCTACTTACAATGAATAGTCCCGTCAGAAACCCTCCAGCTATGTTACTGGGAATTAGGAACCAAATATTGCCCGTTATTGCTGCCGTTGAGTGAAAAACGGGAACAGTAAAAATTACAGCGCGACTGACGAAGAGGACTGGTTTTCGTCCAAACCGGTCAGTTAGTGTTCCACCGGTAAGCTGAGCGATTCCTGAGCTAATACTGAATATGGCAGTGAAAACGCCAATAAAAAACAAGTCGATATGTAAAATTCCCCTGGTAAGAATGGGAAATAGTGGCCAAGCCCCGCCCATGGCAGCAAAAAAGATAGCATTAACCACAAGGAAGTGGACAAACCGGTGTGTTCCCTGAATTGATGCCTTAATTTGGAAAAGCCGTTGTCTTGAAGGTTGAATAGTCTCAACAAGAACTAATACACAAATTAAAGCAATTCCAATTGAGATCGCACCAACATACATGGGTACTTGATATTGTGTAATACCCGCCAAACCAAGATTTGTTGCAAAATAACCAACTATGACAAGGGCAATGGCAGAGGCAATCGTACCGATGGCGGTGATTAATCCTACGAACCGCCCTCGACCCTTCATTGTAGTGAGATCGCCAAGTAATCCATTCCAAGCAGGAATTGATGCACTTCCAATAATTGTTGGAACAAGTAATAATGCAATGAGTTGTACAGCATTATGAGCCAGCGGGATTAGAGCGGCTGTAATTCCAATGGCTAAGAGCCCGAGGAGTAAGAGAGGTCGACGTCCGAAACGGTCCGATAAGCTTCCCCAAACCCACTGCATTGATGAGTTTCCAAGTGTTTGAACACCTGTAACCATGCTCTGTTGAACGCCTGTTGCACCCAAATCAACAGCAAGTGCACCTGTGTAGGCCCAGAGCAGATTGGCGCCAATTTGCCATGACGACCAGAGCGAGGCTACACGGACACGTTGCTGGTCCAAAGGCTCTATTAGAGTTGGTTGGTCGTCAGGCATGAATCATCGCCTTTTTTGTTGTGAGAGGGTGCCATCTTGCCTTTGAGTAGAAAAAGCTTGTTCAACCACAGGTTATCGAAGACAGTGAATTTCCGCGGTTTTCATTGAATTCTGTGACTTATTTACGTCAAATAGTTACAGAATATGGGTGTAACCCCACACCCTCTATCCCGTCCGCTGTGAATGCTTTCGGGACTGCTTTTCGCCCGATATTATAGGCACCGTTTACATCCGCGTTCAGGATGCGTCCTGTAGATGACTGAAACAGTCCTCGTGTTACTCGCTGACCTCGATAAGTCTGGTGATGTCTAATTGGTTCGTCATCAAGGAAGCTCACCTTGGAGGTGAAATTTTCTTCCACCGACATCACCTCGATTCCTACCAAGGCGGCTTTATATTGTATTTGCCGTACAAGCCTTAAGAAAGGTACATTCACGAAATTTTGATTAGTTCGCTGACCCAATCCGATACATTGTTTCCAGGTTTCGTTATACCCAATCACGATGCGTCCAAAATCATTGGTCAAGCAATATTCAATGAGCTGACGTGACACTTTATGAAAGACATCGGTAATCTTGTTTCTTCGTTTTCGAAGTAGCCTTTGAAGTCGCCTTGTAGAGCGCACGAGACCTCGTTTATCCAGAAGGGAATGAAGTTTTGCTCTTATCCTGTTATAGTACTGATTGATGGATTTGACGCACCCGCCTTTAACGCGCCAGGGCGCAAGCCCTGCGTTGTTTACAACAGTTACGAGATTGTTCAACCCCAAATCAATACTAATTACTCGACGTGGATTCAGTTTATGGTCAACAGAGATCTTCTCATATATAATTTCCAGGATGTAATGATTACCCCATGGTAAGAGTCTGATTTGACAGAACCTTCCAGTGATTCGGGTCTTGATTGGTAGCAATTGGGTTTTTTTCGGAAACACAATGAATTGATTTCTAATATGGCATTGCTGGTTAGTGAAGATCACAATGGATTCGCCATTTTTCGGTTTGTATCGTGGTAGCTGAGGACGTCCAAGATACTTACAAGGATGCGAACGCCAATCCTTGAAGGCTTTGAAAAAAGCTTTCCAGTTCTGATCAAGAAGTCGGAGTACCTGTTGGGCCGTTTGTGCGGGAAGGTTCTTGTATGCTACGGTATTTTTCAGGAGGATGTATAAATCTCTGTATCGCATCCAGTGTCCTTTGTTGATGAACTTTTGTCGGACATGATAATTCGCTAGATTGTAGAGATTTTTAGCTTGGTGGCAGAGCCATGAAAGAGGTGCGGATGCCCGAAGTTGTATTCGTTCTGTAAGGTGCGTGGCGCTTCCTCCTGAGTGTTAAAGGGACGTTGTAGTGCTGAGGGCGAATCCATTGGGCTCATTAATTTTTATACAAGCTACATAGCAAAGTTTTCTGATACACTTTCAAGTTTTGTCGTTGCCCGCAGTTTCTATAAAAATAACAGACGGGGTAGTTTAAGGAGAGGTAGAGAAGAAGATAAGTGGTTCTTGAGAACCTTAAGAGCTCCAAGAGTTAATGTCAGCCCATTGTTATTTTTTTAATAATTCCCTTAGCAAACAGGGAGAATAACCAATTATTTCAACCACATACATTCTAAAGTTCTAGTTACCCGTTTTCTTGATGTATCAGGAGGTTGAACGTAGATGTGTGCTGAATTTTTCAACAAAATTACAGCGACTGTGAGAACCCATGAGCATTGGCGAAGTAAGTGCCTAAATTTGATTCCATCTGAAAATCTTACTAGCCCACAAGTTCGAGCTCTGTTGGGATCCGATTTCGGTCACCGGTATGCTTGGGATGAGCCCTGGTACGGAGGACAAAAATACTCAATTCAAATCGAAAAATTTGCGGTCGAAGCAGCGAAGCAGCTCTTTGATGCAAAATATGCGAATGTTCGGCCACTTTCTGGGCACCTCTCGTTGATGTCAGTGATTATGGGTTTATGCCAACCAAATGACCCTATCCTGATTTCGCATTTCAAAAATGGTGGCTACCCTTTAAATCTCCAGGCGCGGTTTCCCCTCGATGTCCATTACATCCCCTACCAAGTGGATCAGTACACAATGGATGTAGCCAAAACACGTGAGCTTATCGAAAACGCTAGTCCAAAGTTAGTTATTCTTGGAGCCAGCATTTTCTTGCAGCCTCACCCAGTGAAGGAATTAGCTAAAACTGCACAGGATGCTGGGGCTGTACTGGTTTTTGATGGATCCCATGTTTTAGGTCTCATTGCGGGTAAACAATTTCAGAACCCCTTCAAGGAGGGGGCTCAAATCCTTCTGGGAAGCACACACAAGACTTTCTTTGGACCACAAGGTGGCATTGTGCTTGTAAAAGATGATATGGAAGTGGCAGAACAAATTGATTTGACGCTGCGACCGAATCCAGTTTTAGTTGATAATTACCATTTGAATCGTGTGGCAGCGCTAGCCCTCTCTTTAGCAGAGTTGCTCGCTTTTGGAGAGGATTATGCAAAACAAGTCCTCACTAATGCGAAAGAGTTAGCTCAGGTTCTGCACAAGAATGGTATTTCGGTTACTGGTGATAAATGGGGTTTCACTTCTTCTCACCAAGTTCTGCTAAAAACAGCCAGCTTTGAGGAAGGAATTCAAATGCGTGATCAGCTAGAAAAAGCGGACATTATTGTAGATGCAGGTGTGCGGTTAGGAGCTCAAGAGGTTACCAGACGGGGAATGAAACAGGGTGAAATGCAAGAGATTGCAAGATTAATCACGCAGGTGCTTAAAGAAGAAGAGAAGCCAGAGAAGGTCAAACAGGCTGTTCACTCTCTTGTTCAACAGTTTGAATCGGTTCAATATGTCTTTGAGAACTGAGTTGATTCATTATCCTTGTTTGTATTTTGGGTTTAGCGAAAATTTTTAGCGTAAAACGGGTTGCGCCACAAGCTTTTTGCGTATTCTTTTTGATAGTCTAGTGTTCCAATGGGGAATGCTCCATGCCAAATGAGATGCCTGAGGATAAATCAGACCCTGAAAAAAAATGGCGCTACCGAAAATACAATAATGACAAGATAGAGCCAGGAGAGCCTGTAGAAACCACTCTAAAGCCAGAAGAACCACCAATAGAACCCGAAGACCTAGAAGAACCCGAAGAAGTCGAAGACCTAGAAGAACCCGAAGAAGTCGAAGACCTAGAAGAACCCGAAGAAGTCGAAGAGCCAGAAGAACCCGAAGAGCCAGAGACACCAGAAACAATTGAAGACACAGAAGATAACGAGGAAGC
>Ga0209636_10005334_pt1 | contig 13129 bp, 12 predicted proteins | sample DeeMarSWOR152_54_FD_187464 | JGI IMG/M metagenome (GOLD analysis project Ga0209636, IMG submission 187464) | Marine sediment microbial communities from White Oak River estuary, North Carolina - WOR-1-52-54 (SPAdes) (version 2) | ecosystem: Environmental > Aquatic > Marine > Intertidal zone >...
CGAGTCTGTTCCGCATCATTCTATAATCTTCGAGGCCTGTACGCGATGGGACAGCCACCATGATTAAAGTGACTTTGCCCTTATATTGTGGATTTTGAGACAGGAATAAATCAAAAGCCTCTAATCGCTGTATAATACCCTTAGTGTAGTCCAATCTGTCGATGGATATGACTATTTTACTGCCGCCGACTTTTTGAAGGATTTTACGTACTTCATTCTGAACGTCGGTGTCATTGACGGCCTGAGAATATTTTTCGTAGTCAATGCCCATAGGAAATGCATCGACTTTAACGATGCGATTGCCGACACTAATTTTTCCGAGAGTTTGTTCAAGACCTAATATTCTGCTGGCGCTGGTAATGAAGTGTCGGACGTAGTCGTAAGTGTGGAGTCCTATTACATCGGCTCCCAGCAGACCGTTTAGAATTTCTTCCCGCCAGGGCAGTAGTCGAAACAATTCAAATGAAGGAAATGGTATGTGCAGAAAAAACCCAATTTTTGCGTCAACGAGTTGTTGCCGTATGAGACGGGGCACCAGCATTAACTGATAATCGTGTATCCAGATGCAATCTCCCGGCTTGGCAATATTTATGACTTCGTCGCTGAAAGTCTGATTCACCTGCTTGTAAGTTTGCCAAAAACGATTTTCGTATACTGTGTTCAAAGGTTGATAGTGGAAAAGAGGCCAAATTGTTCTGTTGGAAAATCCCAAATAATATTGTTCTACCTGCTTTTGAGAAAGAAATATCGGGCTGTATTTTTGAGCACTTAGCTTTTCACTAATTTCGGCTTTATCTTCATCTGTCAATTTTTCACTTGCGATGCCGGGCCATCCTATCAGGTGGCACTGGTAGGATTGGGACAGTGAAGACAAACCGGTAGCAAGCCCTCCCGGACTCGGAGTGAAGCGAAGCTCTCGCAGTCTCTTTGTTATACTAATCGGCAATCTGTTTGCAACCAGCAGCAGTCTATTCATAATATACTTCCTTGTTAGTACTTTTTATATCAAAAACATAAAGAATCGCAAGGTTAAATATTGTGAGGCCTGAGCGAATTGCGATACCCCTGTAAGAAGTGTCCATCCGGCGTGGCTTACATTACAGTGATGGATTAGCTGGACGGTTAAGTATTGATTTTTATCATTTACTGTTTATTATTTACTCAAACTGACCGTTTTTTTTGTTGTGCTGTCAGAAGGACTCCTTACGGAGAGCCGAAGGCGAAGCATCCGGCTTTAAAAGCAGAAAACGGCATTTTATCTTGGGCCAGGTTCTTCGCTCCACTTCGTTGCGTTCAGAGCTGTCCTCGAGCACAGCGAAGGAATGACATACTATTATATGTACTTGTAGATAAAAGAATTACGACTATTGATGCCATCGAATTGGTCAGTTTGAGTATTTAGCTTCGGTGGTTTATGTCTTTTCAACAGAAATCTATCGTTGATGCTTTATCTTTGGAAAACAAAGTCTGAAATAGCGTTTAAGGTAAGCAGATGAATGTAGAGCAAAGGGGGTCGAAGTCAGAGGCTACAGTGGAGAAGTTGATTCGGCCGGCTTTGATTGTATCAGAACATACAGTCTTAGAGTATTCGATGTCTTTGGAACATCTGTTGGTTGGGTTGGCGGATGAGTCGATTCCTGTGGCTTTGGTTTGTCCACCGAGCTGCGATATGGATTCTATTGTCTCCGGGACTGTTGAGGTTATCAGGCACCCGGCTTTTAACTTGCCGTTGATGGGACATCTAAGTAGAAAGGAACTTGTTGAAAAACTAGGCAGATTCAAGCCTACTGTTCTACACTGTTTGTGTGAAAGCAAGGCGGGACTTACGAAACGAGTGGCCCGTGAATTGGGTTTGCCTTACGTGCTGTCGGTTAATTCGCTGCAGAAACGGTGGAAACACTTCGTTTATCAGAGGCAAATACATCCACTTTCTATTTTATCGAGCCATTGTGCAAAAATCATTGTACCGACTAAAAGTATCGCATCTAATGTTGCTGAGGTTTACCCCGGTTTTGCCGAACGAGTCGAACAGATAAATATCGGCACTTTTGTAGGAGAAAGCAGTGTTTGTTTTTGCGAACCTTCTCGGCTGCCGAGTATGGTGATAGCTCATCCTTTTGATAATGTGGATGATTTTGAGAATCTATTTGGCGCGGTGAGACATTTGGCAATTGACGGTTATGAATTTATGTCGTTTGTGATAGGCAGCGGGCGGGCCGAGAGGCAGATGCGGAGATTGTTGGCTGCGCTTGGTCTTTTGCAAACCGTTACTATTGTTCCAAGGTTGAGGCCCTGGCGTTCAGTTGTTGGCGCCGGAGACATCTTCATTCGGCCTGCGGCCAGAGCCGCTTTTAACCCTTTACTCCTGGAGGCAATGAGTGTTGGGTCGGCGGTTGCGGCCTGTAAAGGCGGGGTCGATGATTTGATTATTGAGGAGCAGACAGCCGTTGCTTTTGATCCTGATGATGAGCTTAGTATATATAGCAGTTTGCAGCGGTTGTTCGACAGACGTGAATTGGCACGTCGAATCGCCAGAGGAGCCCAGAAGTATTTGAGGAAAAATCACACGGTTAGCAATATGATTTCTTCCACTCTGCGGACGTATCGCGAAGCTGTGCAGTGGTACAAGCGTTAGAGGGAATATCGGCCGGTTGTATCTGAAGCAACTTTTGTTGCCTGAGAAAAGTGGCGTTAATTGGCAAAAAAAGGGGATTTGGGTGATTTTCGGGGCGGTCTGCAAGGGGATATGAGAAAATATCAAAGATTTTAAATTTTTTGTTGACATTGGATTACAAATGTAATACTTTATATTAAATTACACATTTTTCTTAGGAGAATTGCTTATGAAGAAGCTGCCGAGGATATCGGAATCGGAATGGCTGGTAATGCGAGTATTATGGTCTAACGGAGCGCTGACATCTAATGAAGTTGTGAAAGAACTAACAGGACGCACGAAATGGAAGCCGAAGACAATAAAGACGTTGATTACCCGGCTAATGCAAAAGGGAGCTTTGAGATTCAGGAAGGAAGGAAAGAAGTACAGGTACTATCCTGCCGTTAGTGAAGCCGAATGCGTTGGTGCACAGAGGCGTTCATTTGTCCGCCGGGTTTATGGGGGAACAATGAAGCCAATGCTGGCTGCGTTTATTGAGGAGGCGGACCTGTCTGCAGAGGACATATCAGAGCTGAAGAAAATTCTTGAGCAAAAAGGAAGGGAATAAAGATGGAATCTTTCAGTATACAGTTATGGCCGTTCTTTGAATGGCTGTTACAGACGACAATACAAGCCAGCTTATTAATCTTCCTGATTCTGCTGGTTCAGCTAATGCTGCAAGGTAAATTAGGTGTTCGATGGCATTATTGTCTCTGGATGTTGTTATTGATACGGCTGGTGATGCCCTGGGTTCCTGAGAGCAGGATCAGTATATTTAATTTGTTTCAAATATTATTTGAAAGAGGGCCTACGGAATTGGTAGCGGCCGATTCGGCAATTGAAGCAGGCAATTTAGCAGTTGAACACCAGACACTTGGGCATATCTTTGTTAATATGTTACCTATTATCTGGTTATTTGGTGCTTTGGTTTTACTGTGTTATATGTTTTTTTCAAACCTGGTCTTCTGGATAAGCGTCGGTCGCGAACGTCTCCTTGTCAAAAAAAGTATTTTAGAACTGCTGGAAACGTGCAAATCGCAGATGGGTATATGGATGGATTTGAGGATTATTGTAACCAGCAAGGTCAAGAGTCCTGCACTTTTTGGTTTTCTTCGACCTGTTCTTCTGCTTCCTGTCGGTATGAGTGAAAAGCTCAGCTTTGAGGAACTTCGTTATGTATTTCTGCATGAGCTGGCACACCTGAAACGTTATGATATATTAGTGGCTCATTTTGTGAGCCTGGTGCAGATTCTACACTGGTTTAATCCTCTCGTCTGGCTGGCCTTTTATCGAATGAGGTCTGACCGCGAGCTGGCTTGTGATGCATTAGTGCTGTCAAAATTGAGTGCTGATGAACCCAAGAAATATGGCCGGACTATTATCAGTCTTGTGGAATTGTTCTACCAAAACTGGTATCTGCCGGCGATGGTGGGGATAATGGAAGCTAAATTACAGTTGAAAAGGAGAATCCGAATGATTGCAAGATTCAAAAAGATTTCGAAAAAATGGTCATTAGTGGCAGTGTTAGTCATTGGCTTGATAAGCGCGGTAGCTCTGACCAATGCAACAAGTTCTTTAAAAGACGATGCCGACATCCGCGAGGATACTCCCATGGTCCGGGTGGGATATGCTGAGGGGTATGAAGCAAGTGGGTCCCCCCAAGGCTATGGCGGCCTTGGGGGATACGGTGGTGATCCCAGCGGCGAGGGCACAAAAGGAGCGCCTATATTCTACGGAACAAGTGACAAAGGCTCGGCACCAATGGGTTATGGCGGCTACGGCGGCCTTGGTGGATACGGCGGTGATCCCGGCGGCAACAGTGCTCTCGGCTATGGCGGCGGTTCTGGTGGAAGTGGGGAGCCGTTGGGCTACGGAGGTTACCGAGCGGCGGAGCCTGAAGAACCAGCCGATACGGATAGTAACTCGCCATCGATTGGACAATGACGAATTTCCAACGACGGCTTGATAGTAGTTTAAAAGGGACAATCATAATCCAGAAAGGCCTGCAATGAAAAACGTAAGGAGAAGAATTCTTTTTTTTGTGCTTGTTTGTTTGCTTTTGATAACGGTAAGTGCAAAGGCAGTGTCACGACGTACGCCGAAAAAGTACACGGCAAAAGAGCTTATTGCCAAGATTATCGCAAGTGAAAAAAAGATGCACGATGTGGAGCTACATTTTGATGACATACTCGTAGGTCGAGGAAATCACATCTACAGAAGTTTTGGTTGGGGTTATCAGGACGGCAAAAAATATTGTGCCGGCAAGGTTTTTGACCTTGGGTTGCCGGAGAGGAACATACCGCCGTGGGAAAACACAGAAAGGAAGACCTTTGATGGTGAGAAGTTTTGCTCGATGAGTGACAAGACGAACTTCCCCGACGGCCAGGTTTTCAAAAAGGGATTGTGCGGCAGAATAGGTCCGGATCTGGATATTTTCGGTAACCTTTACCCAAATCGGCTTTTAGGTTATGAGTTAGTTAAGAAGCATCCTGTGAATCGCACGAACGTCACGCTGGGCGAGCTCCTGAGCACCGCGCGTAGGGTCTCATTAAGGCCAAAGGCAGAGAAAGTTGATGGGCATTCCTGCCTTGTTGTAGAGGCGATCGGAGCTAAACATGTGACTGTCGTCGGCACCGTTTCGGGAACCAAGTACGAAGATAGTACTCTGGATATCCGGGTTTGGATTGATACGCAGCGCGACTTTCGGCCTCTGCGTATTGAGACGTATATCGGAGACCAAGACCCAATTCATGCTATGGGCAAAGTAGGGCGGTGGCAGGGCCCAGGATAGGTAATAGAAAACATCAAGCTGGAAAAGATAGACGACGTGTGGTTTCCTGTGGACGGAACAACCGCCGCATTCAGGCGTGAGATAGTTTTACCTCTTAACAGAATGACGGAAGCACAGTTCGCACGCCTTCCTCTTAGGAAACGGCTATAGTTGACAAGATACATATACAAACCAAATCCGGTGGCGCAGAGGAGGGTGAGGGTTTATAAGGATACTGTTCGTATCAACAAAGGCATCGATCCGGCAAAATTCACCATTGAATTTCCTCTAGGCTGCGAGGTGTGGGACGATTTTCGAAAAGTGAAATATACAATTGGCAAAGGAGATAGCGATGTGGAACGATAAGCGACCAATCCTAATCGCAATGCTGATTTGTGTGGGTTTTGTGCCGGTTTGTTCGGCCAAAGCTATTCTTGGAAGGACTAAAGAAAAGTATCCCACCGCCTTTGAGTTGCTGGACAAATATGCGGCAACACAGGACATGCTCCAGCGTTCCTTCATTATCAAATCCGAAGTGTCATCGGTATACAGCGGTGTTGCTTTCGGGGGTACGCTAAGGGCCGATGGACTAAAGACGTACAGCATTATTGAACTACGATATGACGGCGAACGAACGTGCAACCCCAGCTACGAGTGGGGTCAGCGAGACGCTCGTACCAAGAAGTTCATTCCGAGAGATAAAGCTTCATATTCGAATACACTGTGGGACGGCCAGAGGCGTTTCAACTACCATATCCATCCGAGCAGGAGCAATCCTTTAGGTACGGTCATTATTTCGCAGGAACCCAGCCGGGAGCAGGTTCGGAATATGATATCTTTTGCTTATAACGGCCATGAGATTTTTGGGTTTTTCTACGGAGAATATGAACGGGTGGATTCTGTGCTACGCAAGGTTAGCAAACTATCCGTTAGAGACTCGCTCGAGAAGATAGGCGGTTCTAATTGCTACGTAATTGATGCGGAGACACAGGGTGGCAAGTACGCGCTCTGGATAGACCCTAAGCACGGCTACAACATTGCAAAAGCTGAAGTCCGGTGGGGAGAAAACTTGCCCCCTTATGGCGCGCCTAATTGGAGGGTAAAGAGTGCCTTTAATTCTGTAAGCAATGTTCGTTTCAGGAAGATTCATAATTTGTGGGTACCTGTTGAAGACGACATTGTACTAAATAGAAACTGGCACAATGGTGAATTGACCAAACAGAGCTGGCACCATAAGCTGACCGAGGTTATTTTAAGGTCTGATCATGAGGCGCTGAGTTCTTTCGTTCCTGATGATATCAAAAATGGGGCGAAAGTTCGCATTTCAGGTGCGGACGCCAAATATGCCAAAGGCAAATATACTTGGCAGGATGGCAAAGTCGTGGACGAGAAAGGCCGCGTGATTATGGATTGCAGGCCAAAGAAAGCAAGCGGCTCCGCCGGGTCCAAGCCGAAATCTGCTGTCCCAAAGCGTCCGAGCGCGTGGGAATTGCCCCGCAAATATACAGTGCAACAGGCGAATGTTACTGCACCTCGGAGCAAAGAACGCGTTGTTCATTTTCCCAAGGACAGGTCTGTTGGGTGGCTTTACCTGGTGGAGAGGCCCTTACCCAAAGATTGTTTGTGGCGCGAAGTGTTTGTTTCTTGGGAGAAGAAACTATTGGGTGAAGCTCAAGGTGATGTAAGGGTGCCGACAGACAAAATGCTTAGACTCGATGTTGGCAAGAACGCGTGGCAAGGCGGCCGGCCCTTTGCGGGCCTGAAACCCGATGATATCCAGATACTGAACTTCCCCAAGTACCCTCACGCCAGTGATTCGGCGCTGAAAGATGTTGCGAGGTTAACCGGCCTGGAGGTGCTTTTCTTTGGGGAGGGTAATTTCACAGAAAGAGGTCTTAAACATCTTACCGCACTCAAGCATCTCAAGGCCCTTAAGCTGCCGGGGCGTACTCCCAGCCGAGGATTGACCGACCTTCAAGAATTACCCTCACTTGAATATCTCTGTTTTGCAGGTTCAATGGTTACAGATGCCAAGATGTTCCAGATTGGAAGACTAACCTCATTAACCCAGCTAAGTATCGGTGGAAGCAGGGTAGGCAGGGGCCTGGTGCATCTGAAAGGTCTTAAGTCACTTAGATATCTGAATCTACAAAGTCTGGCTGACAAAGACATCGACAAGCACCTAACTCATCTATCCGGTATGACCGAATTGCTGGAACTGGACCTTCGCAACACAGCGGTGAGCGATGCCGGCCTTGCCCATCTGGCCGGGCTGACAAAACTCAGGAAGCTGTACCTAAGGAGCAATCCTGCCACAAATAAAATCACGGATGCCGGAATGGTCCACCTGAAGAATTTAAGAGCTCTCGAAGAGATAGACCTGCCCTGGGGCGATGACATAACCGACACAGGATTCGCGTTCCTGGCGGACCTGGATTCGCTCAAGAAGCTAAATGCCTGCAGCAACGGCATAACCGACAAAAGCATGGCGACCTTTGCACAAATGAAATCCCTCGAGGAACTTGATCTCATGAGCCGAAATCTAACTGATGCCGGCATGGAAAAGCTGGCCAAGTGTCTCCATCTTAGATGTCTTGATCTGCAGAGGTCCCCTATAACCGATGCCGGCCTGGCGCACTTGGGAGAGTTGAAGACGCTGAGGGAGCTCTGGATCAGAAAAACTCAGGTGACAGGGAACGGATTGACAGTTTTGAAAGAGCTGCCTTTGCTGACACGGTTGTATCTTCACTATGTGTATTTCGGCGAAGTCGGCACGGCTCATCTGGCCGATTTGAAGTCGCTGGAGCGCTTAGGGATATTCTGGCCTGAGACGGAAATCACAGACGACGATCTGGCGTATTTATCACGCATAACCTCATTGAAGTATCTGGATATTCATGGCCGTGGCTTCGATGGTTCGCACCCGTTGATTACCGACCATGGGCTGGCCCATCTGGGGAATCTCAAGGCACTGGAGACTCTGACTATCACCTCGTGTCCGCGTGTAACCGACGCCGGCCTTAAAAACCTGGAAGAACTCACCTCGCTCAAGCAACTCCGGCTGGATAAGTCGCGCATCACAAATGCAGGAGTCGCTCGTCTCAAAGCAAAAATACCAGGGGTAATGGTTACTGTGCAAACCGCCGCCCCGCGCCGAAATGCTCAGCCTGAGCTGCGAAATAAGCCAGGAAGAACCGTACAGAGACGCGTACCACGCCCATGACCTCAATTAAGCAGAAAGCGTTGAAATCACCCGGATTAACAGGAAGAGGTTCGAATGCAAAAACACAATTTTTCGTTTATGTGGATGATTTTTCAATCAATAAAAGCTAAAAATGCAAAAGTAAGGATCATTCAATTTTTTCTTTTGTCTTTAGTAGCCGTTTTAGGGATTATCACTTTGATTTGGTGAATAAATTCCATCTCATACTCATCAAGCTGGTCAAATAATCTATATTCTCGCATATCGAATGAGCGACGAGGCTTGCTTTGTGGTTTGTCTTTCTGGTCACCGTTATGCAGGCACCAGCCGGCAGCACCCGACTCCAAAGCACCTTTCAGGTCAGCTAAAAAATCTTGCGCATTCGGCTGCCGCCGTTTGGGTGTGAATCCTCGACGAAACGGCTCCTGATAATGGACCGGCACCTTTCGGCCTAATTGTTTCATCATCTCGAAATACTTCTTTGTTTGAGCGTCGGTTTGTCCCGCTGATTTCGCATGTCGCGGACGATGGGGGGCCAAAAAGTCAACGTGGTTTTCGAGAAGGATTGTTTTGAGCTCGTCTTCGTTGATGTCCCCGACGTATGAAGCGGTGACGAGACGGTCGGAATCGATGCCTTTTATGAACTTTTGTAACTCAGCTAATTTCCCGGTCGAAACAAATCGCTTGTCACGGATGTTTCTTTCATTGCCCATATCGAGATACCAGTTGCGATAAGGTTTGAGCGATGTAACAAGGGTTTCGCCTGCGCGGCGGAGTGCTTCCGGGCTTTGAAGACGAACGGGGCCGGTTACACCGTTGCCGCGAGAAAGAGTTACGTCAATTATGATGCCGCGACGGTCACATTCGGCTACGAGCCATCGTAGCTTGGCCAAGTGCGGCTCGCGGGGATTTCCCTGCGGGTCTACGGCTGAGATTTCGTTATCGAATGCTCCCCAGGTCGCCCAAGGCGGAACCAGTTGAAGCCGTATTTTTGCATATCGTCGAGATCTTTAAGGATGAAGTTCTTAGACGAACCGAGCGCGCCGTAGAAACTTATACCTAAAAGGAATGTAGGCTTTCCGTTGACAGTAAACTTCGTGTCTTTAACGCCAAGTTCTGTGCCGGCTGTAGCAACAACACTTGTTGCCATGATGACCAAAAGAACAATAGCTCTTCTCATCTCTTCTCCTGTTGAAAAAAAGTCGTTTTTATTGCAGTAAGCCGTAAGTTTGCAGTGTTTGTCGCAGGAGAGCCTTTTTGTCATCGTCCATAGGCGTCATTGGCAGACGCAGTTCCTCCGAAGCCAGATTCAACATTGACACCGCCGCCTTGATAGGTATCGGATTCGTCGCCAGGCTGAGCAGATTTCTGCATAGTGCAAATAACTTTTTGTGCCATTGTCTGGCTGAGACCAGATCGCCTTCAAGAATCAAATCGGTCATTGCTTTGACGTCAGCAGGGACGATGTTTGCCACAACACTGATAACACCCTTGCCGCCGACCGAAGCAATTGGCAAAGTCATTGAATCGTCCCCTGAGAGAATGGTCAGGTCGCAGCGGGTAGCAACTTCGCTTACATGATCCATTTTGCCGGTCGCGTCTTTAATTGCAACGATATTTTCGATTTCTGCCAGTCTGACGATGGTATCAGGGGTCATTCCGGCACCGCATCGGCCGGGTATGTCGTATAATACTATAGGCAGGTCGACTTCTTCGGCGACCGCCTTGAAATGCTGATAAAATCCTTCCTGCGTAGGCTTGTTATAGTACGGGTCGACCTGCAGGGTTGCATCGGCACCGACCTTTTTTGAAAATGCGGCCAGTTCGATTGCCTCAGCGGTTGAGTTTGAGCCAGCCCCAGCTATTACGGGGACTTTACCGCCGACAGCTTTGATCACTCTTTCGATAACTTTTTTGTGCTCCTCGTGGCTTAGCGTAGGTGATTCGCCGGTCGTGCCTACCGGCACAATCCCGTCAATTCCGTTTTCCAGTTGAAAGTCAACAAGCTCATCAAGCGTTTCAAAGTCGATTTTGCCGTCCTGAAAAGGCGTAATCAACGCCACCATTGCTCCTGTAAACATATTTGTCTCCTTCAAACTTGTGCTAACACCTTCAAGTATTCTTTTACTGTATTATCAAGTCCCATCTGGATTGCCTCAGCTATCAAGGCGTGGCCAATGGAGACTTCCAGTATGCCCGGGACGGTAGAGCAGAATTTGCCGAGATTTTTCAGGTTAAGGTCGTGGCCCGCGTTCAGTCCCAGGCCGATTTCATTGGCGAAGCCTGCAGCTTCGGCATATCGTTCCAGTGTCTGCTCTACTCTGTCGTTTGTTCGAAACGCTCTGGCATACGGCTCGGTATATAACTCAACACGGTCGGCATCGATTTCTTCGGCCATCCGGATGCCTGTGGTATTGGGATCCATAAAAAGACTGACGCGAATTCCCATATCCTTAAGCTCTCTTATGACCGGCTCGAGACGCTCTTTGTTTTGCTGCATGTTCCAGCCGTGGTCGGAAGTATTTGCGCCCGGTGCATCCGGGACCAGTGTCGCCTGGTCGGGTTTGAGCTCACGCAAAAGCTCCATCAGTCTGCCGGTGAAAGGATTGCCCTCTATATTGAACTCGACGCTGAGCATCTTTTTCAACTGGCGGGCGTCGTCATACCTGATGTGTCGCTCGTCCGGCCGGGGATGGACCGTTACGCCGTGAGCACCGGCTTTGATAACGGTTTTGGCCGACTCTATTACATCGGGGATGCCGATGTTGCGCTGGTTTCGCAGCAGAGCAATTTTGTTTAGATTGACGCTAAGTTTCGTCATTTTTAAGCCCTCACCTGACTGCCGCAATTATATAATTGTGTCGGTTTACATCAAGAAAATAAGATTATAAAATATTCTCAATCAGCGGTCAGCAGCAAAAAGACAGAAGTCAGATAAATTAACCATACAAAATGTGAAATTACTGAGATGTCGGAGAAAATAAAAATAACGGCAGGTCAGGTTCAGGTCGAAGCGGAGCTTAACGACAGTCCTACCGCGAAGTCCGTAGCCGAGGCGCTTCCCATTAAAGCAAAGGGCAACCGTTGGGGCGGTGAGATATATTTTCCAATTCCCGTTGAGGCAGAGCTTGAGGCGGACAGCCGGGACGTTCTGGAGGCAGGAGAATTGGGATACTGGCCGACCGGCAGTGCTTTTTGCATTTTCTTTGGGCCGACTCCCGCTTCGCAGGCCGATGAAATCCGGGCCGCATCGGCCGTGAATATTATTGGGAAAGTCAAAGGCGACCTGTCGCAGCTTCCGAATGTTGACGATGGAGCAGACATCCTGCTCGAAGCGGATTAATACGAATTTGTTCTGCCATAAAGGCCGCAGGATGCTCTTAGTTGGTAGCTGACAGTCAGGGTAGAACGTCGGTAATAATCTCTTTTCTGCGGTAACTAATTGCTTTGCGTCAAGATTGTGTTATATTTGGTCGAGTATTGTCGATAAGTTTGGTAGGTTACTGATTAACAAAATATTACGAAGGATTAATTATGAAGCATAAGTACTCATTCTTATTGGCGGTTGCTCTAATTTGTGCGTCGATAGTACTTGTCTCATGCAGGAGTGCCAGAGTCCGCAGGACATCGAGCCATAAGCAAGAACACATCTACGTACAAGGGCCTCCGCCGCATGCTCCCGCCCACGGCTATCGCCATAAGTATCAAGAACACGGCGTTGAGCTTGTTTATGACTCAGGGCTGGGTGTCTACGTCGTCGTCGAGCTTCCCAACCATTTCTACTTCAAGGGCCACTATTACCGCCGCATTGAGAACCAATGGCAAATAGGCGTTCATGTCGATGGTCCCTGGGAGGTGGTTTACGAAGAGTCGCTGCCGCCGGGGCTTCGGGGCAAAAAGAAGGGAAAGGGTAAACCGGAAGAGCATCCAGGCAAAGGTCGCGGGCTCGGCCTCGAAAAGAAAAAATAACCCGCGATAACGAAGAGAATAAATTAAAAGAGAATTGTTAGACACGGATTAACACAGATTACGCAGATTGTTAGAATTGACACATTACGCGCACGTCGCCGGGACTTTTCATTTTTTAACAGCTTATCATCTCTTTTCCGGATTTTCTGTTCTTTATTAACCATGTTTGGAGCTTTAGAACATAATAATACCGCAGATAAAAAAAACAAGTCCCAATCACCGTTTCCTGTGCAATAATCCAATAATGTAGGGTGCGATACATCGCACCAATTATTACTGTTTAGCCCTCCAAATTTATTTGGGGGGTCATCCTTCGAATTTTTGATTTTTAATTTTTCTGTGGCCTGCCCTCGACTCCGATCGGGGGTTCACTTTCCAACTGGGCTAAATTCCCTCGTCTGCAAGCTTTAATTCTTATTCCTCAGTGTAAAATGTGATCGATATCAAGAACCGTTATTTCCCCGTCACCATCCAGGTCGCCCTTATCGATGGTTTCAGCGCATATATGGCAGTTGAAAATAGTCTTAAGATATTT
>Ga0209636_10005335_pt1 | contig 13125 bp, 9 predicted proteins | sample DeeMarSWOR152_54_FD_187464 | JGI IMG/M metagenome (GOLD analysis project Ga0209636, IMG submission 187464) | Marine sediment microbial communities from White Oak River estuary, North Carolina - WOR-1-52-54 (SPAdes) (version 2) | ecosystem: Environmental > Aquatic > Marine > Intertidal zone >...
CCAAGATGGATGTCGATTTTTTAGAATCTTATTATAGACATCCATATGTTTGGATGCAATAATCTTCCAGGAGGCATGCTTTTCGACATAACTTCTGGCATTATCTGAAAACTCTTTTGCCAGATTCTTTTCGGTCAGAATAGTAATTATTGCTTCTGCCAGCTCAGAGTCGGTCCGAGCCACAAGGCCGCTTCTTGTCTTTTGAACTAAACCAGCCATAGCTTGCACATCAGAAGAAACAACCATAGGTTTTGCAAAGGCGTAACAATGAGCCATAATCCCGCTTTGGGCGCCTTTAAGATATGGAAAAACAGCTACATCTGCTGCTGAAAGAATGAGGTCAAATTTCTCCTGGGAAAATGGTCCAAGCAAAACTTTTGTTTTATCTTTTGCAACTGAGTTAGCCACAAATTCAAGAAATTTATCCCGATAGGCAAGATCTTCTGGTCTCCTCGCTCCAGAGGCTACAAGAAGAAGAGCATCATCGACTATCTCTGCAATCTTTGGGAAAATCTTGACCACTCGCTCAAAATTTTTACTCCTTCTGAAATAACCCACCAGAAGAACTATCTTTTTGTCTTCAAGGCTCAATTCTTCTTTCGCTTTTGAGATAGATTTAATCTCGCGCACACCGTGAGGAATGACCCAAATTTTATCTTGATGGCCAACCCGCCCTACGATCAATTCTCTTTGAAATTGTTCGTGAACAATAATGGCATCTATAATCTCAACCAGAGCTTTCTCAATTATTTGCTCTTCATAATCGCACTTTTTAGGGATGGTATGGAGAGTTATCACTGTTGTGACTTGGCTCAATTTAAATTTATAGGCGAGAGGAATGACATTCATCCCTCTCTGCTCTCCAAAGAGGGCATATTCATGTTGGATGTGGACAAGATCTGGTGTCAACTTCATCATTGCCTTAAAAGCTTTATGAGCCAAGTCTGGGTCATCGTAATTGAACGCAGGATAACAGTCAAGTCCTTTTCCTCCCTTATGACAGACGATACACACTCTGTTTCTGAGTCTGCGCAATTCTTCTATTAAATATGAGGAGTAGGTGGCTATACCACAGTGAATGGGCAAATAGGAAGAAATTATTCCAATCTTCATATATTTTTCTGAACCATTATCCCAATATTCCCATATCAATTTTACAGAAGAGAATACTGGGCATCATAATGACTGAAATTTTACCCCTCATAAAACACTTTCTTTGTTTTAGTTTTAGATCAGGGGATAGAATTCTCCTTTTTTTGATTAAAGCAAAACTTTCTACCTTTTGGCGGGGCTCATATTATCCCCAATCTTGTTTACTTTGACTTTTAGCACAGTAAAAGTTCTAAGTCAAATAAGAACCTAATGGAAAACAATAGACTTCTCTCCATGTTCCACCTAGGTAACAAAATAGACTGAAAATTGCTGAAATTATGGTAAAGGGACTAAAAAGAAGATTAAAGGTAAATCGCTGATAATATTGATATTTCCGGCAAAATCAAGACTTTACGGATCAGGGAGTTTATCGTCTTGCGAACGCTGCGCTCTCCCAGCTGAGCTAACCGCCCACCTGAAATCGTAAATGAGGGAGCTTAAAATTTACCACAATTACTCGACGGGTGGGAGTGTTATTCCTTCTGGTTCAAAAATGACGCAGCGTTCTCCTTCTTCCACCTGGCCCAGATCCAGGAGTTTATAATCCGCCTTCCTGCCTGTTTCGATTGCCCGCTCAACTTCTTTTTCCGGCACAAAAACGTAGAATCCGATTCCCCAGTTGAAGGTGGTGAGACAGTCTTCCAGGCTTACCCCAAGTTCCAGCATGAACTGGAACAGCGGCGGGATTTCCTCCACCCATTTTTTGATGCGGTAAGTGAAGGGCCTTTTGTCATAGGCGATCTTCGAAATCCCTCCGCCTGTCCCTCCGAGTAAAGAGTGTATCTCGATATTGTTTTCCAGCACTGCTTCGACAAGTCCAACGTATGAGCGCGTGGGAATAAGCGCCTCCTCTCCTAAGGCATTTCCATTCGGCAGTTGATGGAGGAACTTGTCTTTAAGGGTCAGGGCCCGCTTGATCACCAAAGAAATCCCGTTAGAGTGGAGCCCGGATGATGTCGCGCCGATGACATGGTCTCCGACACAGAGCTTTTCTCCAGTGACCATTCTCTCGGCAGGGGCAATAATTCCGGTGACGCATCCTGATAGAGAAGGAGCGCTCTTGACGGGAGGTTCAGCCTTGATCAAATAGCGGAGCGCAGGAGACTCACCGGCTGGTAAGGCCATGCCGCACATCTCACAGACTTTGTAGAAACTTTCAGCCAGGTCATAGCTGCGCTTTTCATCCATGAACCACTCACTGTCACCGGCTGCGACCTCATCGGTGTAGATCACAGGAAGAGCACCCTGACAAATCACATCATTGGCTGCCATTAAGGCTGTATCAATGCCAATTCCTTCATAGTAGGTTCTTCCGGTTCCTGCATGCTGATACATCCATTCAGCAATCCAGTTTTTGTTACCCAGCCCTTCCTGAGTCATGCACCAGAAATGAGGCTTATCCCCGCGGTATCCAAAAACAACACCATGCAATCCCAGGCTTTCCTCTTCGATATAAACATTTCTTCTTTCCGGAAATTTCAGCGTCTTCTTCCCGGCACCAACCATAGCCATCTTGAACGGTTCGATCTTGGTGTAGTCAACCCCAGCCTGGGCATACTCTGATTCTGGCTTTTTTTCTGACATGTCAGGCATCCTTTGTCAATTCATCCAAATCAGCTTCTGAAGGGCGGTTGGGGATAACCGCGACGGTCTTGCCCTGGTATTCGAATATCTGTTTGTCATCATCATTAATCTCTCCGATAACTTCGGCCTTTACTCCTTTAGAGCGGATGGCTGTTAATACTTCATCGCCGTCCTTTTCTTCCACCTGGACTGCCATCCTCCCCTGAGTTTCACAGATCATGATTTCTTCTGGCGTAATATCGTCAACCTTAACCTGAACCTTGGATAAATCCACCATGGCGCCAAAGCCTCCGTACCTGGCGGATTCACAAACAGCTGCCCCAATACCGGCTGCTCCCAGATCAGAGCAGGCCTTAACCTTGCCGGTGCGAAAGGCAGCCAGGGTGGCTTCCATGATCTGCCTTTCCTCTTCAAAGAGAGCTACAGCAGGTCTCATTTCTTCAACCAGCCCTGCCCTGTAAAGAGTGTCGTTGCCGTCATTGCCTGTCTGGCCAATGAGGATGAATTTATCTCCGGCTGATTTGGCTGGCTTGGTGAGCGGCTTTGAGGTTATCAACTTGCCTATTACGGAAACCACAACTGCGGGAACGATGTCTGAAAATGAGGTTGAAAAACCGCCGCCGATGATGAAGACGTCCATGGCCTGGCACATGTCTTTTAAGCCTTTGGCCATCAAATCTACCCTTTCTTTGCTTGTCATCTCGATGCATTTTCCGCAGGTGCATTTTCCTTCAAACCCGCAAGGACCGACAATCACCTTTTCATGCAGAGGTCGAGTCCCGATAAAATTCAAGAGAAAAATGGGTCTGGCCCCCATGGCCAGGACATCCCGCATGGCTCCGCCGGCTCCGGTCGCAGCAGCATCATAAGGTCGGGGCACGCAAGGAGAACAATGGCTCTCCATCTTGGCCACAAATGTTCCCTCTGTGTCAGGAAATCTGAAGACAGCCGCATCATCCCCCGGACCCACAACCACAGCATCAGGAAAAATCTTGCTGACCTGGGTGTTTAAGGCTTCGATAGCTTGAAAGTCAATGGCCTTATCGATATTGTGATGCAGATGGAAAAATAGGGCATGCATCAATGCTTTTTCAATCGTATTCATTTTCTAACCTCCTCAGGATTGAATGTTCTCAAAATGAATTCAAAATCAAATAATCTTCTCCCGCGCTAATGTAAGATAGACAAATTTTAGGAAATAAGCAAATTTTTTAATTTCCATAGAGGAAAACAGACTCACTCCGTGATGCGCCTTGGTGAGAGAAAGTGATTTATCATTTTTTCAGTGTTTTTTCCCCCCTTGAGAAGCTGGAATAAGCTTCCAGGTGGCTTTTAACAAACCTTTTACAAACCCTTTACAAACCCATAACAACTCCCCTCATCCTTCAACTTAAATTGTTTATAGAAAACATTGAAAGTGAGGGGACGAAAATGAGAAACAAAAAAGCAAAAGAGAAAGCAAGAGATAATTTTAGCCTCAAATCATTTTTTGATAATTTCTCTCGGATAATCACATTAGTTGCGCTAGGACTCGTTCTTCCAGTATTTTCCAGAGAAATACCTCGAAATGAATACATCTTGTATATGCCTATCACCTATTCAAAAATCATCTCCCAGACTGAAGCCAACATAGCCTTTGCCCTCTATGGTGATAAGAATGATCCAGATTACCAAGATGTCAATCCTGTAGATGGAATTGACGACCAGAGGTTCAAAGTTTTGAAAAATTTAGCGATAAGATTCGCCCCTTATCTTGCCCAAAATACAAGACACGCACCAGTGGATTTTAAATATTTCATGAAAAATATAGACCCTTTTCCTTTATATGTGGACACTTGGGATATCTCCTACGAAAAACCTCAGTTAGTCGAGTCCCGTTCTATAAATTTTGCCTCGGATGATTCTCAACTTCTCTCTTTGATCAAGGAATTCCATCCAGACCATCCCACTCCTAATCACTTTTGGTCAATCAAAAAGAATCCCAGCAGTGAATTCTTCAAAGTTCTCTACTTTGACTTTCCAGGTCACGACGAGAAAAGTTGGGGGGGAAACTACGAGCGGCTAATCTCAAAAATTCAAAACGCATTCACTCCTTCCTTTGTCAAAACCTTTGTCCATCCGTTTATCTCAGATGAACGCGCCAGGTCTCTGAATACTTCTGGTTATGAGTTTGTCATTCAATACTGGTTTTTCTATCCGCACAACGACGGTGGCAACAATCACGAAGGAGATTGGGAACATATCAATGTTGTCATCTCTCCTCTAGACAAAGTCGAAGATTTCCTTACCGCGAATGATGTCCAGCAACTCCTGCAAGGGAAAGGACTTTCGGATAGGAATCGCAATGAATCACTCATCATCAAACGCATTGAATATTATTTTCATTACAAGGTCATGGTCCTGGATTTTTCTCATCCAAATGTTTATCTCCCCAAGATGGAATGGCAACAGGAGATCAAGAGCCTCGAAAAAGACCGTAGAGGCAAGTCTTGGATTTGCAGGAAAATCCGTTCTCTGGCTTACCGAGACGCCAAGGAAACAGAAATAAATACCCACTCCTTTGGATACATTGGCGGAAATTGCAGAGGATATGAACAGATTCTTTCTCCTCCAGGCAAAACAAATCGAGACTCCCACGGTAACTACCCTTTCCCTGGAATTTATAGAGAAGTCGGTCCAGCCAATTCTAGCGAGCAAATCTCAGCTCGTATCGATCATCTGACCTATTATAAAAACGCTTCCTCGAAAAAAACGGAGAATAAAAATTCATATGGGCGCAGCAATGTGATTGAGTTTGACCATCCTTCCAAGATTGAAATCATTCCTGACTGGGAACGGGTTATTGATTTGGTTGAATCAAACAGAGAGATAAGGAAAAACTGGTTCTGGTTAGTTCTCCCCATAAGATGGGGATATCCTGTCTCTTCTTCTCCTCTTGCAGGTGTCGTTGACCATATGGATGTCGGAAACCTCTCTGTGGTAGGTCCAGCTTATATTGAGGCTTGGAATAGAGTCAGCGGAGGCTCTGGGTTTAGTGTTTATGTTCCTCATAAGTTTTCTTCGCTCTTTCCTCTTGATTGGCAGAGCAGTTTTAGCAATAAATTAGGCTTATTCAACCTTGTGATTCCCACACTTGAAAACATTCCTCCGTTTAATCTAGTCTTGAGTTTATTTAAGGTTCCTTTTAATGGTTTAAATCCTCGAAAGCCGGTTTTTTTTCCAAAAGAAAAAATTCCCTTCCGGTTTGTTGGTATTTCAGTAGGGATGTTCAAGCAGAATATCCCTGAAAATCTGGCAACTCTCTCCTTCAGCCCCGAGCAAGTCAATGAAATCAAAGAGCGAATCATAAGAATTGATCCTTATTATCAAAATAACAATATGAAAAGAGAATACATCAGTGAAAAAATGAAAGGAGCGATGTTTCAACTGAATTTTCATATGGGAAGACGACTGATCAGCGAAAATATTCTTCGTTACTCCTGCGCCACTGTGGGCGAAAATATTTATCTGAACAATCGTGCTGAACCGTTCAAAATCCGTTCAGAACTCAATCTTTGGGAATATATTGGCAGCCTTCGCTATAATCTTAAGACAGGAAATACTCAGCCTTATGTAAAAGCAGGCTATGGATGGAACTGGTATAGAGTTGAAAATGTATCTGCAGATGGCCGACTCCTCAAAGAGCCGCATTCGCCCTGGATTCGTAGGCCCTCATTAACCAAATTCAAAAATCTCTTACCAAATTCCTGGCATTTCGGATTAGGAATTGAAGTCATTCCCATCAAAACTCTGAATGGCATCGATATTGGATTAAAGCTGGAATATCTTAAAATTTACAGTTCCATTGGCTTAGAGATGGCACTCTCGCCCTGGAGTGAAGTCACTCAGGGCGATGTCAGAGTTAGCCGGGACAATATCAGTCTTTCACTCAGCATTAATTATTAAATTTCGACTTCGGAATTCCTATCCATTTTGGAGTTCTTTTAAGATATTTTCGATAACTCTCTCCATACTGTTCAATTAAATCACGTTCTTCAGTTGGCAGAACAAGGTGCCACAGGATTATCCAGGCAAAGGCGAACAGCAAATAAAGCCAGGAAGCACAGGCAATGCCGATGCCAAAGTATATCAAGAAGCCGCCAAAATATATCGGGTGTCTTGAAAGACGGTACATTCCTTTGGTAAAAGGTTTGTCGAGGGCAGTATTCATAATGTTGATAGAAGCAACAAAGAGTATTACTCCTCCCAGAAAACAAACGGGAAGTCCGACATACAGCCATACCGTACCTAATTTAAGCGGCAGAAAAATAGAATAAATAGCAGCTGCAGGCATGATCACCGCATGAGTAATGAGGGCTAAGATTTTCTCGGTTTTATTAAACGGCGGCCATCTCATCTTCTGATTTCTTTCTTTGCTGATGAAAAACATGGGGACCATACCTGTCAAGATTAAGTAAACAGTAAGAATCCAGGCATTCCATAATCCGAGTTTAAGAGCCGGAATGAGTGACATTTTCTGCTCCTTTCTGAGAATTTGTAAGTAAACTCATAATATTTCAATATGCAGTCAATTTCTTGATTATTCTCTATTGGCACTCTGTTTAGATTATCAAAATAGGGGTCAGGTCTCAACCTTCGACATTACGATATCAAAATGACAGATGTTAAAAAAAATATCGAGAACTAACCCTTATGATTTGACTTTGAAATTTTCATTATGATATAAGCCCTATTCTAAAACGGGTAAAGAAATGAGCGGAAAGCAGGCCATATCGCCAATCAGCAAAAAAGCAAATCTCCTGATAATAATTTCAATTATTATGTTTCTTATCCCTTTCTCAAGATTACTCGCCTCTGCCCAGGAAAAGCTTCAACCCCTCATTCCATTCAAAACAGATATCCCTCCCGTGATTGATGGAATAATGGATGACCCGGTCTGGAAGATGTCTCCGCATGTAAAGGGCTTTAAGACCTGGCATCCGGATTTTGGCATAGATATGGCTGATAAAACGATAGTTTATTATGCTTATGATAGGGAGAATCTCTACTTTGCCTTCCTGTGTTTCGATAGCCAGCCTGACAAAGTCAAGGCCTCAGTTTCCAGTCGAGACAATATAGACGCTGATGACTGGATTTGTGTCAATTTGGATTCCTTCAATGACCACCAGTCTCTCTATGCTCTGTATTGTAATCCCTTTGGTATTCAGGGAGACTCACGGTTTGAGGGGGGACAAGAAGATTTCAGTGTCGATATTATTTGGTACAGTGAGGGAAAAATAAATGATGAGGGGTATGTCGTTGAGCTGAAAATTCCCTTTAAGAGCATCCGTTATTCTCATAAAGAACCCGTAGAGATGGGTGTCATCTTTGAGCGAGGCATATCCCGTAAATCAGAAGCGGGTACTTTCCCTCCTTTGGATCCTAAACAGGGAGCGAATTTTCTGACCCAGACGGTTCCCCTCGTTTTACACGACATAAAACACTATACTCTTTTTGAGCTGCTTCCTGCTGTGACCTACAACCGCAGAAGCTCCACAGATGAAGGAAATTTGGCCTCCCAAGGAGATAAAGGTGACCTCAGTTTAACCGCCAAGTATGGTATAACTTCCCGGCTAATCTTCGATGGCACCTATAATCCTGATTTCAGCCAGGTTGAGGCAGATGCCGGGCAGGTAGATTTCAATATACGGTATGCGCTCTTTTATCCAGAAAAACGGCCCTTTTTTCTTGAAGGTTTAGAAAAGTTTAATTTTGGAGGATATGATTCCAGCGATCCCCTGGGGGCCATAGTTCACACCAGAACGATTGTCGATCCTTTATTAGGACTGAAGCTGATCGGCAGAGTCGGAAACAGGAATACTATTGCCTCTATCTATGCTATAGATGAGCTTCCCGATGAAGAGGAAGGAGATTACGCTCATTTCGGGATTTTCCGTTACAAAAGAGCCTTAGCTGAGGATAGCTTTCTTGGCGGATTCTACACGGGAAGGGAACGCCAGAGCGGCTACAACAGAGTTTTCGGATTGGACGGCCAACTCAGGATAAACCAATCGAGCATCTTTGGGTTTCACTTCTTCGAGTCTCAAACCAAGAGGAATGAAGAGTCTTCGAAGGATGACGGACATGCTTTGGGGCTCCATTACTTCTATCAGACCAGAAACTTGCTTCTCATGCTCGGGCTCCAGGACATAGCGCCAGATTTTCAAACGGAAACAGGCTATATCACGCGGACAGGTATGACAAGGTTCAGATCAGGAATATTGCGCATGTTTTATCCGAAATCGAAGATCTTCCGGAGAATCGATCCCATGATCCACAGCGACCAGCTCAGGGACAAATTCAGCGGTCTCTATGAAACAAAAAATGCGTTTGACCTGAGGCTCATTCTTCCCAGGAATTCAATCTTCCTCATAGGTTATCGCTATTCGACCGAAGTCTATTTAGGGGAAAAATTTAACACCAGCCGGGTAAGGCTTTACGGCAGCAGCCAATTCACCACTCAGTTCTATTTCGACCTGCTTTATCAATACGCAAAAAAAATCCGTTATATCGAGGATCCATATCAGGGAAAGGGAAATGATGCCTCAGCCACCCTGAGGTATTTGCCCTCTGATAAGCTCCATCTGGACTTGAGTTTGATCTATTCTGATTTTTACCGTGATTTCGATTCGGCGAAAGAGTACGGCTATACCATTATCCGGAGCAAAAATACCTATCAAGCGAACAAATATCTCTTCTTCCGGGCAATTGTGGAATATAACTCCTTCCACAAACGGTTGATGACCGATTTTCTGGCTTCCTTCACTTATATCCCCGGAACTGTCATTCACATCGGCTACGGCTCACTTTACGAGAAAATCAAATGGGAAGACGGCGAATACCGAGAGGCTAACAGATTCCTTGAGACTAAAAGGGGATTCTTCTTCAAAGCCTCTTTTCTATGGAGATTGTGATCTCAGATGCCTCTTTATTCGACTGTTTTCAAAAATCTGGATTCCCAACCCACCATAAGTTTAAAATTTGTTCTGACCTTACCCACGCAGCCTTTTCATGATACTTCTGCTTAACCAATCATCTCATCCTGTATCCTAATCCTACCAAAATGTGAAACGCGACATTGGAAGCATCGGCATGTCCTTCTACGATGGAGACCCGAGCAAAGGAGGCCGTCAGTTTCCCTTCTATGGTAACGTAGAGACCTTTCCACAAATCTAGTCTTTTCCCCACAGCTCCTTGGATAGTCGGCCCAGATACATAGTATCCCTGACCGAACATGCCCTTTGATTCGTCAAAAACTTTATCCCTTACAGTACTTTCGGGGTGAGTAATTATCACTCCTGCGCCAACACGCCATATAAACTTTTTCGTCTCCCAGGCTCGGTTGACCATCAATAAATTATACCCATCAGAAATAGAGAAATTCTGCACATCTGAGGGGGGATTATCAAGGTAGATCTTGTGATGGACAAAATCCAGCTCCCAGGCTCGATTTTTTGACCAGCGGCTTACCCTAAGGGCATAATAAGGGAATCCTTCGAAGGTGTGTTCCTTATATCGGGCTGTCAGGGCGATATCAGGATAACCATTCTGAACAATAGTCAGAGGAGTGGGCAGGTTCCATGCTGTGCCTAAAAAACCCTCTAATGTCCATTCGCCTCCCAAAGCTGGCCAACCCAGGGCACAAACAAAAATCAGGACTATCATAAATACTTTCTTCATAAAGATTCCTACTTCCTCAAGTTCAATTTTTATCTCCTATAAATATCCATTTTTTGGATGTTGAAATCAAGAGAAAATCCATAAGAAAATTATTGAAATTCTAAATGTCAAGGCCTGACCCTGAATATTTTGATTATGGGTCGTGAAAATGATATTCGGGCAGGTGGGATCTATTTAATAGGGGAATCTATTCAACAAAAGTAAAAGATGAAACCATCTGGTCATAAATTTGTTTGTGCTGCTCTATATGAGGATCGTTGGGAGTGCTCCCTGTAAAACGAAGAGAATAAAAATATCCTTTATGAAAGGAAACAATATCTATCGCTTCGTGATCAAACCCAAAAATAGACAGCCTTTTCGCTGGTTTTCCGCACAGGATCGTATCTGATATATCTTGAATTAAACTTCCCCCTGTGACATCTTGAGGTTCATGCTTATCAATCCACTGCTCAAGAGATAAATTATCCGGATTCGAATAAACGCATACCTGGAACTCTCCTGGCCAGAGCTCATATTCTTTCTCCAAAAAGGTGACCTTTTGCACCTCTTCCCCGAACAGGAATTTTGCTCCCCATACGGCTTTATTTCCTTCCCTCGGTTTTGCTTCCATAACTTCGAAGCCTTCTGGATATTTCACCTCGTATCCATATCTTTCATTCCTGTAAATCTTCCACTCGCCTTTTTGGTTATCTAAAGAAGGAACTTCTTCGTTTGGAAAAGTCGTATCTTTTTTGATTTTTGTCTGACTGATCTGTTTCTGGATAGTCTCGCAACTTTTTATTACAGCCGCAAATTTCCCCCAAAGATAAATCCCAACTACGAAAAAAGTGATTATCAATCCAACAATTAACTTCCAAGATGCTGCGGATTTTCTTGATGTTTCTATAAAATTTTTTAACATTTCAAAACCTTTCTCAATAAGGAAAGTAACACTTATTAAGCTGCTATCGATTTGGCTTTGAAAACAACAGAGGTGAATAACTCAATGATAAAACCCCATACTGCGCCGGCTACAAAATAGGCAAGACTTCCTTCTCCCAAAATGATCCCAGGAACGGATGGTAAACCAATAATCAATCCCAGCAGGATGCCATGTAAGGCCCAAGGCACTCTTAAGGCAGATATCCCTATCACAAAACCCAATAATCCCCGGTGAAGCAATATCATGAAAAGATGCACTGTGCTCATTTCCACTTTAAGCCCGTATCTGCCCCCAAAATAACATAAAAATCCTGTTATAAACCCGAATATGGTGGCTATGATGACTCTTTTGGCACTCATCCTTCTCCTTTCTCCTTAAAAAATTGATATTACTTTAAACAGACTTAAAGGACATGTCAAATAAAATCAAATATATAAGATATTTAAGATTTGCTGTTCTTTCGATACTTGAGGGGAAAAAGGCTCAAAGGGGATGAGCAAAGGAAAAATGTTAAAACTCTGTTTAGAATTTAAATTTTAAGCCAATATGAATCCGCCCAAAAGAAGGATTGATTTCTGCAGGTTCTAAATTCATATGTTCTTCAACCTGCTGGAATGACTCTTCCAGACTTCTAATTATCTCATCTTCATTGATAATTTCTTCGAGATGAATATCGCCAAGAATTGGAGAGCAGTAAAAATACCTGTAGCCTACAGCAAAACACACCATCTCAGAGAAATCAATGCTCACTTCACCGCCAACATTAATACCAATCTTGCTGGTAGGTTCAAAAGAAAATTCAAATTGATAATTTTGATTAAAGAGGACTGAATGACCTCCCAGCCAGAATTTTGAATATCCCAGGCTAGATGCCCTGCCACTCACTTGAAAATAGCTCAGACCCGCTGATAGACTGGCAGAAATATTTTCTTCAATTATGAATCTGCCTATACCATTTAGACTTAAAGATAATTGCTTCAGGTGTCCTTCTGTATCAGGCCAATTGAGTGAACTCTCATATGTTACCTGTTGAGGAATATAAGACGGCGGGAAATAGGCGGTGTATTCAAAGGAGAGCTCGTAGGGATCATTTTCGCCTTCGATTGTTGATTTAAAATAATCAAGCAAGATTTGGAGCCCGAAATTTTGATGAGGAAAATAATTGAAAGCCACGCTGACTCCTAAGCTTCTTCTGCCCTCAAGATTCAAAATCTGACTGGCAGAGCTGACATCTTGGCCATACATAAAAGGAGTCGAATATTCAGATCGATAGGAAGTCCTTAAAAAAGGATAATTCATATTCACAGCAGCGGTCAATTCATACTTCTTCTCATTTCTATATTCATCCTCCGAGGCCCAAGACATTAAAGGCAAGGCCTGAATAAAAATAAGAAAGAAGATGAAGAATCCTCGCATTTTCCATTCTCCTCATTTCATTTATTTATACCTTATAATTATAATATAGGACATTTCAACAGATAAATAACTTTTGTATCCGCTCAATAATTCGATAACACTTTTTGAATATCATTGAGTAGAATAGATAAAATTGTCAAGGTGAGGCGCTTAGGGCCGAAGCCATCTCATAAGAAGAAATTAGGTAAAAGATAATGAAACTCAGACAAAAATATTAAATGTCAAGGCCTGACCCCAAGTTCTATAAGCCTTACGGAATCGATGAGACCATGAGAATGAGAGTCAGAATCCAATTCAGCATAAAAAGGACAGCCAGGACAATTATTCCCCGA
>Ga0209636_10005336_pt1 | contig 13125 bp, 16 predicted proteins | sample DeeMarSWOR152_54_FD_187464 | JGI IMG/M metagenome (GOLD analysis project Ga0209636, IMG submission 187464) | Marine sediment microbial communities from White Oak River estuary, North Carolina - WOR-1-52-54 (SPAdes) (version 2) | ecosystem: Environmental > Aquatic > Marine > Intertidal zone >...
TCAGCAACTGTGAAGGATGCAGTTGCTATGTGGAGGGAAAGAAAACTTCCGGAAGTAGCTGATGCAACTGTGTGCAGAGAGCACAGACATAACTAACTGATATTTTAATCCAATCGACTTGCTTATTTTATTTTTATAATAAACGGCATATTTTTATAATAAACGGCATAAAAATTAAAAGCAAAATTAAAAAGCAGGAAAATGAAATCCCCATGTGAACTGGTTGTATGGTATCTTCTGCCTGCGATAAGGTCGGAATTGTCAAAGGAGTTGGGAAAGAATAGATTCAAACAGAAGGATATCGCAGAGAAACTTGGAATAACTCCTGCTGCGGTTTGTCAATACATCTCTGAAAAGAGGGGGCAGGACTTTGAGTTTTCCGGGCGCATAAAGAGGATGATTAAAAACCTTGCAAAAAGAATTGTTGATGAGGATTTATCTGAATTTGTGATAATGGAGGGGATGTGTGCCATATGCCTTGAGGCGAGGAAATCAGGGCTATTGTGCGAAATTCACAGGGAGGTTGAGCAGGATATTCCGGAAAAATGCGATTACTGGAGTAAAGTTGAAGAGTGCGTGTGCAAGGAGCCTCGAGTAAAGAGGAATTAGTAATTATGCGATTAACTATTGTTATAAATTATTAACTATTGTTATACTTCTATCTTTTTATATTAAAACATTTAATCAATTATGATTAATAATGAACAATTTTGTAAATTTGATAATCGCTTTGTTAAAATGAAAAAACCAGATACATCAAAAATTACGAGAAGGGAATTTTTAAAAGCAGGCGGGGCAGTTGCAGCAGGTGCTGCAATAGTGGGCTCTGCAGAAGCAAGTTCTCATGCTAAGCCCACGCCAACATCAAAAGGAATTGATTACGATAAAATGGTGCATTCTGTCTGCAACTACTGCGGGGTTGGCTGCGGTCTGGAGATTTATGTCAAAGACGGCAAGGTGGTACATGTTCAGGGCGACCCGGAAAACCCGATAAACAACGGAAGTTTGTGCAGCAAAGGATCATCACACATACAGTTGATAAACAACGACTTCAGAGTAAAAGAGCCGATGAAGAGAACAGGCAACGGCGACTGGCAGAAAATTTCATGGAAAGAAGCAATTAATCTTGTTGCAGATAAGATCACCGAAACAAAAAGTAATCATGGTGCCGATGCAATAGCATTTATGGGTAGTGCAGCAGTATTAAATGAAGAAGCATATTTATTCCATAAGATTACACGAACACTGGGTTTAAAAAATGTGGAACTGCAGTGTACTGAGTGCCATATAACCGCAAAGAAAGGTATGAAAAATTCTTATGGTACTGGAGCGACATCAAACAACTGGATTGACATGCAGAATACAAAATGTGCATTAATTGTTGGAACAAATTTGGTGGAAACGCACCCTATTGCATTTCAGCACATAACCATCGCGAGAGAGGAAAATGGTGCAAAAATCATTGTCATAGACCCAAGATGTACAAAAACTGCAGTAAAAGCAGATATACACTTACAAGTACGCCCCGGAACCGATATAGCGTTAATAAATTCAATTATCAGGTATGTGATTAACACAGAGGGGTATGATGAACGGTATCTGATGGAGAACACGGTTGCACCATTCATCGTTGATAGAGATAAGAAGGCATTTGTTCTGGAAACAGAGACAAAACTGGTTGAAAAGAAGGACGAAAATGGGAATCCAATTCTTGATGGAGAAGGAAATCCTGTGATGGAGGAAGTTGAAGTCGAAATTAAAGGAGGATATAAGAAAGCGGACAGTTTAGAAGGGCATCCTGATACAGCATTCAACATCCTAAAAGAAATAGTTGCTCCATACACATTCCAAGAAGCAGGGAAAATAACATGGGTTCCTGCAGATGATATAAAAAAGGCTGCAGATACGATTATTGAATGTAGTCAAGGCATGGGAAAGAAAGGAGTAAAGAATTGTGTGGCAGTATCTTCATCAACGGGTTTAAGTCAACACACGACAGGATTACAAAATGCCAGAAGTATTGGAATTCTCCAATTATTACTTGGAAATATGGGTCGCCCTGGAGGAGGACATGCAGTCGCAAACGGGCATAATCCGGGAGCAGTGCGAATGTCTGCCACACCTCACGATTTTGCAGTCAAACTGCCTATCAGAGAGGATGGTGAATCTTGGAAAAAATATTTTGGAAGATTGACAGGTGGATGGACTGCTAAAGATGAAGAAGAACCAACAGATTATGATGAATTTGTGAAGGATATAACAAAACCTGTTGGCAAGGATTTAAGAAAAGGAAAGTGGATGAAATACAATAGCTGCTGCAGTCAAAGACGGGGCATATTAGCAGTACTTAACAGGTGGTGCATAAGACCTGATCAAATGGTTACAGGCCACGGTCATGATGTCGTTGAGATGTTTCGTGCAATGAAAACCAGGGAAATTAAAACATTATGGGCGTTTGCTGAGAATCCAGCAGTTGCAAATCCAAACGCAAAGGATACACGGGAAGGTTTAAAGAATCTGGATGTTTTAATTGTGTCAGATATATTTGAATCCGAAACAGCATCTGTTGAGAGAAAACCTGACGGAATAACAATACTCCTCCCGGGATGTCCTTTTGCTGAAAAAACAGGGTCGCATGACAATACCTCAAGGATTATTCAGTGGTGTGAGCAGGCAATTGATCCTCAATACAAGAGTAAATCTGATTTAGAAGTTGTATTAAGAGTTGCCAAAAGATTATCAGATAATGGTGCTTTACTTTATGATGAAAATGTTGCAAACAGCGCATGGGAAGGTGCATGGACACAATATGGGTTTGATCCGGATTCTGATCCAGATAGGGATGCACTTACAGGTGAGGAATTGGATAAAGTAGTAACAGAGGTTTATAAAGAAACAGATATGTGTAATCGGATGTACAGGGGGCAGTATGACTGGGATACTATTAAAGTTCTTGCTAAGAGAAGAGATACGACACCGGGTGCTTTGGAAACTGAATTTTCAGAATGGGCATGGTGCTGGCCAATGAATGAAAGGATGCTGTATCCAGATGGTGCGTTTATGACTCCTGAAAAGAAGGGTTTGATTTACGCCCCAAAGGCATCAGGAGGGCCACTCCCTGTGCATGAGGAGCCAGTAGAAACACCGATGCCTGAGCTAACAGAATACGAAAATAAAACTAATGTGATACATGACCTTATCACGGGAACAAAAGATGAATATCCTGTGGTGCTGACAACCCACCGCGTGTTAGAACAGTATCAGGCAGGTCAGAAATCCAGAAATAATCCATGGCTTTGTGAACTGGAGCCTGAACCACACTGCATGATGGGCAGCACACTTGCGGATAAACTCGGAGTAAATGATGGAGATGATGTAAGAGTCAGCACTGCCCGCGGGAGTATAGTTGTTAAAGCAAAAATTGACGGCAGAATGGATCACTGGAAGGACGATAAACAGGTTGTCTCAATATCCTGGCAGTGGGGCGGGAAAGGTTTATCAAAGGGTGCAAGCGGAAACCTGCTTACAATCGATGCGACTGCTCCCGCTGGGATGCCGGAATATAAAGCATGTTTGTGTAAAGTGGAAAAAGCATAAAAAAATCAAAAATGGTTAAAGCAAAATTAATTGAACTGGATAAATGCACGGAGTGCAGGAGCTGCGTTACAGCGTGCCAGAACCAGAATAAGAATGAGCCGCACACGATTGGCAGGACAAAAGAGGAGATTAAAAAAGCTTATGAGGAGAGTAACGGTGCGGATGAGTTAAGCCACGAGGACTGGACTGTGATATCGCAAAAAGACCCGAGGGACCCGACCAGATATTATAAAAAGCAGTGCATGCACTGTGATGATCCCCAGTGCGTGAAAAACTGCCCCGCGCACGCGATAACGAAATACGACAATGGAGCGGTTGTTGTTGATCCAAGCAAATGTGAGGGGGTGAAATTGTGCATAGAAGCATGTCCCTTCAATATTCCAAAGTTTGACGAGCATAAACACACGGTTGTGAAATGCAGATTGTGTTTCGAGCGCATAACTCAAAACCCTCCGCTTGATCCTGCGTGCGTTCAGGCATGCCCTTCAAAAGCGATGATGTTCGGGGAAAGAGATGAACTGCTTGATTATGCAAAAGGTAAATACAGGTATATTTACGGCGGAGGTGAGGGATGGAATTCGTCGGTGATTTACGCATCAAATGTTCCGATTGAAGAAGTTGGTTTTACAAAGGCGGAAATCCACGGAATCCCTGACTTATTAAGGGATATCACCCATCCGGTGGGCATTGCGATGCTTGCGGGAGGTGCCGGATTAGCTGCATTACATGCAATGAAAAGTAGAAAAGAAGAAGTTGCAAAGGCGGAATCAAAATAAATAATAAACTAAAATGGATAAAAAAAAGATAGAGAACGCGGTATTATGGGCCATGGTAATATGTGTTGGGATTGTAACAATATTGAGCATTCCGAAATATATCTTCGGCGGCGACCCATGGCTTCCGATATTGATTAAAATATTTTCATTTATACTTGGGGGTTTCTTTGGGCTGTATCTGCTTATGGTTATTCTGAATGGAACATGGCAGAACTATATGAAATTGTCAATACCCGCGGTTGCATTCTGGGGTGGATTGTTAGCAGTAGCACTTTTATGCGCTACGGGAATGGGTGTTGGTTTTTACTCTGGCGAAGTTCCTTTTATACCAGAAGGAACTGACCTTCCTCAGTGGCTTGACCAGAGCATAGTTCCGTTAAGAGCAATTGTACTTTATATGACAATTGCGGTAGGAATTATATGTGCAAGTTTGCTCATATTTAAACCAAAAAGTACTGCGCATTGAGAAAATTTTGTGTAGAGAAAATATTAGAAAAAATGAAACTTTCGCTTATAGACCGGAAAATATCGTATACACTGCTTGATATCTACTGTAATAAAAAAGCGCCTGTATCTGCTGATGAAATCGCAGGTGCATTGGACAAGCACCCGGGGACGATTAGAAATAGAATTTCTGTATTGAGGAACCTGGGGCTTGTTGACAGCACCCCGGGACCAAAAGGGGGTTATATCCCAACAGCAAAAGCATACACAGATCTGGGGTTTAGCGAAGAATCTGCGATTTCGGCGAATATATCAAAGATAATAGATGGAAAGGAGATCAGGATAGAGAACATTAATGTTCAGAGTATTGAAATTGTCGGTATCGCTTATCTAAAAAGATGCGGTGCAAGGGTTAAGGTGATCGGCAATACAAAAGAAATCAAAAACGAGGATGTGATCAAGATAGGTCCGATTCAGCCGAGCGGTCTTGTTGTAGTCGGCAAGGTTATGGGACGGGATGATGTGCGGCATCAGTTGATTATTGAAATATCGAATATGCGTCTTGATATATAAACCAGGAGGATACTTAGATTTTTATTGTTTTTTAAATAAAAATTAATTTATATTAAGCACTTATGTGCAAAATAAAAGATGAAAATGAAAATTGCAGTACCGACAATGGGAAGAAATGGGTTGGATGATGAAGTAAGTCCGCACTTTGGGAGGGCACCAACCTTTACGATAGCAGATACAGAAAAAAATGAGGTAAAGGTTATAGACAACACAAGCCAGCATATGGGCGGACAGGGCTATCCGCCGGAGATAATGCGAGGAGAGGGTGTTGAGGTAATGCTCTGCTCAGGTCTCGGTCCGAGAGCAGTTACGATGTTCGAGAACTTTGGAATAGATGTTTTTGTTGGAGCGGCGGGAACCGTAAAAGATGCGATCGCTACGTGGAAGGAAGGAAAACTTCCGGAAGCAACCGATGCGAATGCATGCAGGGAACATAGACATCACTAAAAGATGCGGGATATGGATAAATTAGATAAATTTGCACGGGATTTACAGGAAGCAATATTGAAGGATGAGAAAAAGAAATACTCTGAAAAGGTGGTTCAGTTATGGTTAAATCCAGAGAATGTTAGAAGGATGACCGATCCAGATGGTGCGGCATTAATGAAAGGTGTTTGTGGGGATACTGTTGAGATTTATCTCTCAATAAGGAATAATAAAATTTATGACGCATCGTTTTTCACGGATGGGTGTGGTCCAACTGTTGCCTGCGGCTCATTGGTAACCGAGTTAGTAAAAGGCAAATCAATAGAGGACGCCTTAAAATTATCTCCCGCCAGCATCATCGATGCTCTTGATGGACTTCCGGAAGAAAATATTCATTGTGCAATTTTAGCAATAAATACATTACACAAGGCGATTGCAGATTATTTATTAAAAAACTTTTAAAAAAAGTTTTATCAAGATATAAAAGGCAGAATGGATGAAACAAGAAAAAAATGAACACGCGAAAAATTAAAGTTGGAGTGGTGGGTCCCGGCACCATAGGGCATCGTGTAATCACCTATGTAAACCGGCAGCCTGATATGGAGATTGCTGCAGTTTCAAAGGCAAGCACACATGATTATTATGAGACAACAAAACATGTATTGGCACTTGGAATACCGATATATCCCGCGCCGAAAAAGGCAGGTGACGAAAAGGCTGCTGTAAAAGAATTTCGCGATTATTTCACTGAATTGAGAAATAAACAATCCCTAAAAAACATTGAAGCTACACCTGATGATATGGTCCCGGGTCCAATTGCAGATATGCTTGATGTGTGCGATGTGATTGTTGACTGCTCTGGCGGCAGGATCGGCATTAAGACGATCGCAGAAATGAACAAGGAACGATACTATGTGCCCTATAACACCAGCAACCCCCCCAAAAAAATAAAGGTGATATTCCAGGGCGGTGAGAGCAAAGATATGGGGAAATTATCCTTCAATACTTCCGTGAATTATCATCGTGCTGTGGATGTGGGCAGAAGTGATGAGCCATACATCAGGCAGGTGTCATGCAATACAACAGCACTTTCAAGGTTGCTGTACCTTATCAGGACAAATTACATAATTAACCGTCTTTATGCAGTTATAGTCCAAAGATCATCTGATCCCGGACAGATGACAAGGTTTGTGCTAAATGATGTGCACATGGGAGATAAAATGCCTTCCCACCATGGTCCTGATGTTGAGTGTGTTTTTGACTGTGTTGACGATGATTTTGCAGACAGTGTAAACTTACTTAAATCAAAGATCACAGATGATGATATCAGGGAAAAAATCAGTACTCCAACAATTTTGACTGGTGCGATAAAGGTCACGACAGACCAGATGCATGCTCAGGATCTGACTCTTACATTTCCCGTAAGCCTCCCATTTCCGAAGGATAACTATCCAGAAAATGAAGAAGAATTTCACAAGATACTTGAAGCCTCTATCATAAGAAACAGGTTCAAATTCATTGACCATCCCCTTGACACTTCTTGTGAAAGAGAAGCAGCAAGGAGAGTTGAGAGAATGCACGGACAGCAGTGTAATTGCGGTGATATATTTGAGGTTGTGATGGGTATGTATACATTTCAACCTGAAAAAAGAATAACACCTTTTGGTAACGAGTGGGTACACCTGAAGATGCATATAGGGGTTCACCAGGAGGCGATTGTCATACCAGAGATAATTGACGGGATACGCGCTCTTTCCTATGATGTACTCAAAAAATCAAAAGAAGAATCGATCAAAACCACGGATAAGTCTCTAGGGCTGAGGGATTGATTATGGTGTAATGAAAAAGTTATACTTTATAGAATAGTAAAAGTAGAAATGGATGAGATAGAGGAAATAAGAAAACGAAGGATGCATGAGTTGGTGAATGAAATGAATTGCCCAGATAAACCAATTGAAATGACTGGCGGGAATTTTTCTGAGATAATACAAAAATATCCTTTGGTTGTTGTTGATTTCTGGGCTGATTGGTGCATGCCATGTAAAATGATTGCGCAGGTTATCGATGAATTAGCAAAGGAGTTATCTGGAAAGGTTGTTTTTGGTAAAGTAAATGTTGATGAAAATGGGGCAACTGCAGCACAATTTGGGATCAGGAGTATTCCAACACTTCTGACCTTTAAAGACGGGAAGTTAGTTGACAGCATGGTCGGAGCGGTGCCAAGGGAGCAGATTGAAGCAAAGATTAAACCACACATTGATTAAAAAATGAGCGATTTGAAGATAGAGGTATTTACCTCGCCAACATGTCCGCACTGTCCCTCGGCGGTAAGGGCTACAAGGGAGGTCCTCAATGAAAACCCGGAACTAAAGAGGAGGATAGAATGGAGGGAGATGAATACCGTTAAACCCAATGCGAGAAGGAAAGCGAGAAGTCATGGTATAAGGGGGGTTCCAACAATAATCCTGACCAACACAAAAACCGGAGAGACCGCCGGGATCACGGGAACCCCGGGTAAGAAAAGATACCTGGAAGTTATTTATGAAACCATTGGGGAGAAACCTCCGGACACTAAGGAGGGAAAAAAAGAGGATAAATCAAATGAGTCTTCATTTGTTGACAGGTACCTGCATTTATTTGAATGAAAAATGAACAATGGATAAGATAGGGATAAAGATAACAACAGAAAAGCCAGAAGGTATTGGGAGAATATATGGAAGGAAAAGTCATTGCGGGATGGTGGCAATCGCAAGACGCGGAAAAATTTTTTACGCTGAGCCGGAAGATTATTCCTGCTCTTTAGCGAGATTCAATTTAGGAATGCAGCAAATAAACAAAAGATTTCTGAAATCCCTAAAAGAGCAGGTTGTTAGATGGAAACATGCAGAAACCGTTGATCTTGCAGCAAAATATTTAGAATGCGCAAGATGTTTGCCTGTCAAGAAAAAATATATTATTTATTTTCCCTGGAATGATGTGAATGATATTAACGCAGATGTGGTAATTTGTGTTGGAACTCCAAAAGAGATCATGGATGTGGTTCACGGAATTGTCCAAAAGACCGGTGAGCGATTGGATGTAAGTGTGAGTGGGGTTTCGGCGACATGCAGCGAGTCCACAGTAATCCCCCTGATAACTAAAAAACCAAATGTTTCGTTAGGGTGCTGTGGGACAAGAGCATCGGGGGGGCTTGGAGATGATGAGATACTAATTGGTTTACCTGGGGGGTACTTTGGATTTATTTATGATGTATGAAAACAATATTTTCAACAGATATGCAGAAGGATACGAAGAATGGTTTGAGAGAAATAAATTCGCATACCTTTCGGAAATTGAAGCATTAAGGAAGGTTGTGCCGGAAGGTAAAGGGTTGGAAGTGGGCGTCGGCACGGGAAGATTCGCAGAACCCTTAGGGATTGATTACGGAATTGACCCTTCAGAGAATATGCTGAAAATTGCCGGATCCAGGGGCATGAAAACGGTTCTTGGGAGGGGAGAAGAATTACCTTTCGCAGACAATGAATTTGATTTTGTATTGATCGCATTTACTATATGTTTTGTTGACGATCCCGGGAAAGTAATAGAAGAGGCAGAAAGAGTTTTGAAGAATAATGGCAGAATCATCATAGGCATAATTGATAAAAACAGCAAACTTGGAAAAATTTATCAGAACAAGAGATCAAAAAGTAAATTTTACGGGATTGCAAAGTTTTACTCGACAGATGAGATTGTTGGAATGCTTAAGGAACATGGATTTAAAAATGTTGGCATATGCCAGACATTATTTGATTTGCCTGAAGATCTAAATGAGATTGATAACGTAAAAGAGGGATATGGTGAAGGAGGGTTTATTGTGGTGCATGGGAATAGATAATATGAGTGTGAAAAGTTGGTGGGGCAATAACCGGGAAGGAAATTTGATTGATTTCGATTTTTATTTTTATAAAATATGATTATAATTAATGCAAAATGAGCGAAATACTTGTAAGGATACCTGACGAACTGGAACATGAAATTGAAATGCTTCCAGGAGTAAATTGGCAGAGAGTTGCACTAAATGCCATTCAGTCTAAAGCATTTGAGCTAACTCTGAAAAGGTCAAGAAAATTAAGGTTACTACTGCTAAAGACGATAACATCCAAAAGCAAATTATCCGAAGAAGAAGCAGATAAATTTGCCCTAGAACTTGGAGATAAAATTAAAGAAGAAAGATTAGAGGAACTTAAAATCAAGAATCTGGTCTAAAATGAGAGCTGTAATCGATGCTAATATACTGGTGTCTATATTGATTTCGGCTCATGGAAGCAAGCAAGAGTTATTGTTTTCTGGTGAAGTTGAAGTCATCGCACCTGACAGATTATTATTTGAAGTGGGAAAACACTGGAAAGAAATCTGTGACAAGTCTAAACTTTCTGAAGAGGATTTAGAATCATCCCTTTCACTTGTAAGAGAAGAAATAAAGGTATTTCCTCTTAATACATACAGGGATAAATTATCTGAATCCAAGGATATGTGTCCGCATCTAAAAGATGCGGAATATTTCGCATTGGCATTAAAATTTAATTGTCCCATATGGTCGGAGGAGAAGCGGCTAAAAGAACAGCCCAGTGTGGAGGTTTTGTCAACTAAAGAATTGCTAAAAAGACTTGGCTTAATTTCAGGAAATTCTGATAATAGTTCCCGGGCATGAGACCGGGTTATGGTCTCTTTCCACAACTAAAACAAAAGTATTTACCATGGTAAATGCTTATCAATTGATTTATGCTTTTATTTTTATATTTGTAATACTAATTTTAAAATAGTAACACTTATTAAATAAATAAATTTAAATAGTAATAAAAATGGCAAATATAAAACATATATTGGAGAATGCCCAAAAAGAGCCAATAAATGAAGAGGAGGCATTGTGCCTTTTCCAGAATGTGCAATCTATTGATAAATTTTTAGACCTTGCGAAAGTTGCATCTAAGGTTAGAGATGATGGAGTGGGATCAATCTTCAAATTTGATGGTTTCATAGGGACCATAACTCCCTGTAAAATAAATCCGCCGTGTAAATATTGCGGGCGGTCCGCAAAGAACGGGACTGATTTTTCAGGGCATTACTTAACAACAGAGGAAATAGAACTTGCAGCGGAGTTCATTGCTGAAACGGGTGTTAAAATGACTGAAATCGGTGGGGGTACAACGAGCAATGCAGGAGAGAAAGTAATCATGGCTGTAAAAGCAGTGAAAAAAGTTACACCAAACTTGGGCATATGGATCAATGTCGGACCATCCCTTACAAGAGATGATCTGACAAAACTAAAGGAGCTTGGTGTTAAAGAAGTATGCAGTTCACTGGAAACAATAAATCCAGATGTCTTTGCACAGGTTAAACCAGGGGATAGTTTAAGTGCAAGGATGAAACTTGCGGGGGAGATAAATGATGCAGGTCTTGGACTTGCGAGCGTGATGATGGTAGGTCTTGGAAGTTCTTATGAGGATTATGTCGAACACATATTCTGGTTGAACAACTTTGACATGATTAAAAAAGGACACTTCCCGATAACAGGTTTCAGACCAATGCCTGATGGTGGACTGGAAAAAAGACCCGTAGCAAACCCCATTGAAGTTGCAAAAGCGGGAGCGATCGCGCGGCTTGTAATAAGAGAAGGGGATATCTCCTTTGGAGGCATGATGAACGACCCGAGGTTACTGCCTTTATGGGTTATGGCGGGAGCAAACAGAGCAATACATCTCGGACCCCATGTTCACAGAGCAAATAAATGGAATGGAGAAAAAATTTCATCGGAAATTACTTCAAAAACCATTGGAAATCTCGAATTTAGAAACATGCTTCCATTAACCACACGACTCGTTAAAGATTTGGGAATGGAGGTGTTGATAAAATGAGAAAGATAGATTTTGTTGTTAGTATTGTGGTTATTTTGATGATGTCGGGATGTATCACAGATCAGCCGCAACAACCAAGCGACGAGGGAAAAGGAGATAAAATTAAGATCATGGATCATGCGGGAAGAACGGTTTATGTGCCTGTAAAGGCAGACAGGATTGTCAGTTTATGGCCCGAGGCAACAAGAGTCGTAATGGCACTCAATGCCAGCAAACTCGTGGGGGTGAGTAATTATGATAAAAGAGATCCTATCATGACCGAGGTTTATCCGAATCTCAAAAATTTGCCCGCGGTTGGAGATATGCAGGCAGCTAATGCCGAAGAGATAGTTGCACTCAAACCAGATGTAATATTTGGTGATGCTGTTAGACCAGAACAAGCTGATGAAGTCCAAGAACTTACAGGAATACCCGTTGTATGTGTTAGAATAAATAATCAATCGACAAGTAAATTTTCATATGCTTTGTTTCCATTGATCGGCAAAGTTATTGGTGAAGAAGAGCGAGGAAAATATTTAAAAAAATTCTTGGAGGATGAAATGTCAAAGGTTAGAAATAAGGTATCAAAGATACCAGTAGAACATAGAGTTAGAGGTTATGTTACATTCGCACAGGATCCTTTGAAAACAGATAGACATTTGGATCCAATGGATTCTGCTGGAGTTATCAATGTTGCTAATAATATGGAAAGCAAATCTGGGGGGTCCATGGGTCCATGGATCACTGTCAATATCGAACAACTTGCGGTTTTGGATCCAGACATAATATTCATGCACTTTCTTCATAAGGGGATGGGGAACTACACAAAAGAGCAAATATTGGACGATCCCCAGTGGCAGCATCTTAAAGCAGTAAAGGAAGGAAAAGTTTACAATGTCATAGTCGGGCTGTCGGGATGGTATCCTTCAATGACGGTCATCAACACAATGCAGATAGCAAAAATATCTTATCCTGATGAGTTCACTGATTTAAATGTAACGGCAGAAGGAGATAAAATATATAAAGAGTTGTATGGTATTGAGGGATACTTCAGTGAATTTTCCAGAAAATGGGATCTTGATGTGCCGTGATGAAAATAATCGGGTGTTTATATTAATTGATTATGACCTGCAACATACCAGATGAAAAAGCCGGTTTGGAAACCTCCACGGAAAGAAGAAAGATTTTTATCCTAGGGATACTTTTTACGATTTTAATTATTTCATCTTTAACAGCGGTCGGGATGGGCGCCTACGACATCGGCGTCCTTGATGTTTATTACACCCTGCTTGCGCATCTAAACCCCCTGGGTGATGTCGAGGCGGTTGAAAAACTCCACAACACGATAATCTGGGACATACGGATGCCGAGGATACTTTTAGCGATTACCGTGGGAATTGCACTGGCAACCGCAGGCGCAGTTTTCCAGGGTGTTT
>Ga0209636_10005338_pt1 | contig 13121 bp, 11 predicted proteins | sample DeeMarSWOR152_54_FD_187464 | JGI IMG/M metagenome (GOLD analysis project Ga0209636, IMG submission 187464) | Marine sediment microbial communities from White Oak River estuary, North Carolina - WOR-1-52-54 (SPAdes) (version 2) | ecosystem: Environmental > Aquatic > Marine > Intertidal zone >...
CCAGAAGATTAAATCCTGTGACTACGAAAAATTTTCCTTGTACGTCTCCGATATCAAAATCCTTCGAAGACAAATTATCATTCATTCCTTTGAAAGTCAAGAAAGACCTTTTCATATCCTTGAATGTAATTGCAAGAGTTACACCAGTCATTTTATTCTTAACAATTTTTATTCTAGAATCAATTCCAAGCCTTTTGATATGATTAACCAAATAATGTGAAAATAAATCATCTGTCAGTTTTCCTATCAATCTTGTTTTTATTCCAAGCATCGCACATGCTATTGCAGTATTGCAAGCACAACCACCTGGATTTAGGGAGATTGATGGTAGTAGAATTTGACTGTCCTTTTCAGGATATTTATCAATAGGTGAAGTTATCATGTCGACGTTTATGTCACCAAGAATTGTTACATCTACCATTATTCTTTATTTACTCCATCCCAAGATATAATATTATGCCGACCAAACCAGCAGATGTTTGCTTTGAAGTTTCTTTTGAATGTGGGAACAAAGTTGGTGGTATCTATACTGTTATAATTTCTAAGTCCAAAGAAATGAAAAGAGTTTATGGCAAAAATTACTACACGATAGGTTTCTATAATCCTGAGAATTATTTCCGGGATTTTACAGAAGAAGATCCGCCCGTAGGCATAAAGAAAGTGTTTAAAGAATTGGAAAAGATTGGAATAAAATGTTATTGGGGTAGGTGGATTCTTGCTCATGACGTTAGGTTGATATTGATAGACCCAAAGGAGTTTATGAATAAAACAGATAAAGCAAAGATTGGAGATGAACAAGTTACTGATAAGAATGTAAACCTGATAAAAAGAGGTTTGTGGGAAGATTATAAGATAGATTCTTTAAGGGGGGGGTTTGACTACGAGGAGCCAGTGACATGGTCGACTGCTGCAGGAATACTGATAGAAAAATTAGTAAAAAACAGTATTTTCAAGAGAAAAAAAATCGTAGTTCATTTTCATGAATGGCTTTCAGGAGCTGGATTACTGTATTTGTTGAAAAAAAAGGTTTCTGTTGGTTTAGTCTTTACTACACATGCAACTAGAATTGGCAGGGCAAAATCCTATGCAGGAGAAGATTTAATTAAAGAAATTGTGAATGGTTTGAAGAAAAAGGAATATTTCAATGAGAAAAATGCGTACAAGTATAATCTAGAAGCCCAACACTCTGTTGAAAGAGCATGCGCATTGAATGCGGATGTATTTACTGCCGTTAGTGATATAGTCAGCAAAGAAGCAAACTATGTTCTCGGGAAAGGAGCTGACGTAATAACACCAAACTCCTTAGACTTTGAAGAATTCTTTACCACGGAGACGTTGACGATTTTTCATAATAAAAACAGAAAAAACATTAACGAATTCTTGGAAGCCTATTTCTCACCCTATTATCCTGTTCAAATGAAGGATAATATCGTATTTTTCATCTCTGGTAGGTACGAGTTCTTGAACAAAGGGATCGATCTATTCATAGAGGCCTTAGGAAATTTAAATGAACGATTAAAAGCAAAAAAGGCCAGAAGAAATGTTTTTGCATTCATACTTATTCCATCAGGTGTAAAAGGACCAAAAAGGGATTTACTCGAAAGCATTCTCAGGTATCATAGTATAAAGAATCTAGTAGGAGAACAGTTTTTTGAGATGAAGGATGAAATTATTAACCAGATACTTGATGGTAGAAAAATAAATCTAAAAGCTGCGGCGAGCAGGACATTCGTAGCTAAAGCCTTGGCTCTATCCCGTTATTCCTCTAGGTTTAGAGGGAAGGATGCTCCACTCTGTGCGTTCGAATTGAATTACGATGAGGATGATGACCAGATATTAAACAGTCTCAAAGAGAACAAGTTACACAATAAAGCCAATGATAAAGTGAGGGTTATATTATATCCAACCTATCTTTCTACGGTCGATGGTTTACTTGGGATGGAATATCAAGATTTTGCAATAGGTACTTCAATGGGTGTGTTTCCGTCTAGGTATGAACCTTGGGGTTATACTCCATTTGAAACAGCAGCATTAAGGGTTTTGTCGGTCACAACGGATGTAGCGGGGTTTGGGTCCTTTGTCCAAAATTACAGCAAAAAGTTGGGAAAGAAATCAGCGATATGGATCTTGAGTATAATGGGAAAAACAAATAAAGAGATAGTGAAGGACTTGACCGACATACTGGAGGAATGTTATTCATTAGACAAAGAGGAAAGGTTGAGAAGAAAGGTTGAAACAAGGTATTTAGTGGAGAAGTTGGACTGGAAGTATCAAATACATCATTATCTAAAAGCACATGAAATGGCTATCAAGAAGATGAAAGAAAGAATTAAATCATCTTGATTATGTCAAAATTATTTATTCGGGGTTTCAATAGATATTTATGGTAAAAATTGAATTCAAAAAAGAACTCATAGAGTCTGAATTCCTTTCTCCTTTAAAAAAATTCCAGAAAGAAATTACTGTGACTGAAAGGAGGAAAAATCCTTTAACAGGTGAGTGGTGTAGGGTTAGCATAGAAAGGGCGACAAGACCTATTGAAATGAAGGATCATCTAGAAAAGAAAATAATAAATGAATCTGTAAAAAAATGTTTCTTCTGTAAGGAAAAAATTCGTGACTCGGTTGCAAGGTTTCCTTCGTGGTTAGTAGAAGATGGTCATATAAGAATCAATGAATTCGTTTTGTTCCCAAACCTCTATCCATTCTCTAAGTATCATGCTGTTGGAGTATTGACGGATAAGCATTTTGTTGGATTGGACGAAATCAAAGCTGATATTTGGAAGGATTGTTTTGACGGCTGTATAAGATTCTTTAAAACTGTTTATGAGGACGATTCTTCAGCTAGGTTTGCCTCGATAAACTTCAATTTCTTACCTTCAGCAGGAGCATCATTACTCCATCCACACGTACAAGTGTTGAATGAAAACCAGCCTACTGTAATGATGGATTTATATTATAGAAAGAGTTGGGAATACTTTGACAAGAATAAATCGAATTATTGGCAGGATTCTATAGAACAGGAAGAGGGAGGAGAGAGATACATAGGTAAGAATGGTTCCATGTATTGGTTTACCAGTTTTGCCCCGATTCACGCTGGAGAAATTATAGGTATCTTGAAAGGTAATGTTTCTTCTTTCTTTGAGATGACAGAAGAGGGTATAAAGGATGTTTGTGAAGGAATCTCCAGAATTTTTAAGTGTATTTATGAAGATGGAAGGGGTTATAACATGGTTATCTATTCTGCCCCCTTAAATGAACATTTAGGTCACTTCTTCTCATTGAATTTAAGTATTATAACGAGATCAAAGATGAATCAATACTATACGACTGATAGGGCGTATTGCGAGATATTACACAAAGAACCAGTCATCACCGTAATACCCGAAGATCTGGCAAGCAGATTGAGAAAGAAATTTTAGTGATTAAATGGATTTACCTGTGATTGAAATCGATAAAAACACTATTCAGAATTTAGACAAGTCAAAAAAACTAGAATGGATAATAACGAATGAATTCGGTGGCTATGCTTCCTCTACTGTAATAGGAATGAATACGAGAAAATATCATGGTCTATTAATAGCATCGGACAAATCTCCTTTAAACAGAAAGGTTATACTATCAAAGTTAGATGAAGAAATGATATTGGACGATAAAACAGTGAACTTATCGACGAACAGATATCTAGATGTGACTTATCCAGAAGGTTACAGGTACCAAGTCGGATTTGAGCTGAACCCATTTCCACAATTCACATACAGGGTTGATGGTATTGACGTAAAAAAAACAATTTTTACGAACTTTGTGAAGAAGGTTGTTGTAGTTAAATATGAATTCGAGAACGTAAAGGAGCCTTTTGTTTTTAGGATATATCCACTCATAAACTATAGATCGATTTACTCATTAACCAAATCTAATATTGGTTTTAAAGTATTCGCAGGAAGTGAGACTGTAAAAATCATTTTTCCAGATAACAATTTCTTGATTTTTAAAGGTTGTAAATTCAAGGAAAGTAGTTTGACAGATGAAGAGAAATGGTACAAGAACTTTTTTTATGAAGCTGATTCAGACAGAGGAGAAGATTGTGTAGAGAATAATTATAATCCAGGGTATTTTGAATTCAGAGTTTATAACAATACTAAGAACTTGTTCCTCGTAATCGGATATTCAATCTCAAAGGAAGTGATGGGTGAACCGAAAAAAATAATCGAACAGGAGATTGGAAGGAAGAGATATCTGTTGACAAAATTCTTTCAGGATAAAAAAATCCCTGAAGAAGATTGGATTAAATGGTTAGTTCTTGCAGCGGATTCGCATGATATAACAAGATTCGATCATAAAAAATCCATTATTGCAGGATACCATTGGTTTGGGGAATGGGGGAGGGATTCGATGATAGCACTTCCAGGAATATGCTTGGTTAATGAAAAAGTCTCACAGGCAAAGGACATATTGAGAACTTATTCGGGTTTTTGCAAGAATGGATTGATCCCAAACATGTTGTCAACCAATTCAGAAGAAATGTCTTACAATTCTGTCGATACGAGTCTTTTGTTCATTGACAGGGTCTATCAAGTTTACAAACAAACAAATGATTTGGAATTTGTTCGAGAAGTATGGCCAGTACTGAAAGAAATTATTGAAGGTTACATGCAGGGGATAGATTTTGGAATAAAGATGGATAAAGACGGATTGATATCACATGATCCAGGCTTGACTTGGATGGATGTTAAATTGGACGGAAAGTATGCCACACCAAGAGACGACAAGGCCGTGGAAATACAGGCTTTGTGGTATAATGCGTTAAAGATAATGGAATTTTTCTCTGAGAAATTGGGTGAAGATAAGAAAAAATATTTTAACCTTGGTGAAAGGGTCGAGAAAAGTTTTAACGAGAAGTTCTGGAACGGTTCTTACCTTGATGATTGTGTTGGCGATAGAACATTGAGACCGAATCAGATATTTGCTGTTGGCTTGGATTTCAGTATGTTGGATAATGAAAAGATGAAAAAAGTGATTAAAATCGTGGAGAAGGAATTGTTGACTAAAGGGGGGTTAAGAACCCTAACGAAACATGATTCAAGATTCCATGGTAAATATTCTGGGGGTATGGAGGAACGGGATATGGCATACCATCAAGGTACTATATGGCCTTGGTTACTTGGAATCTTTGTAAAAAGTTGGATCAAGGTTCATGGAAACAAAAAAATCATAAATAAAATAATAAAGCCGTTTGTTGAAGAAAGGATAAAACGATTTGGTCTGGGAACCATTTCTGAAATCGTTGATGGGGATAAACCTTTTGAGAGTAGGGGCTGTATTTCACAGGCTTGGAGTATCGGAGAAATTTTGGATTGTGTTACTCGATAATCAAGATGGTCTTCTGAAAACTCTACTCAATCTTTCAAAGAAACCTAACTTTGGTGGTTCGTAGACTTCTCCTGTTAGTAGGGATGCTAACTTAAAGAATTCTATGCTTACGAGAGATTTTTCATCATAAACAACTATCGGAGCTTTAGCAGCCAAACTCTCCATTAATTTCAAATCAAAGGGTATCTTCGCCAATATGGGCAAATCTGTCAGTTGAATGACCTCTCTGCTTGTCAATTCAAACTTCTTTCCCGTTAACTTGTTCAATATTATTCCTAAAGGTTCAACACCCAATTCATCTAAAACACCTTTGCCTCTGATGACATCAGTAACAGCAGGTATATCGGGAGTTGTGACTATCAAAGCTTCTTTACATGCTTTCATTGCTGATACAGCTTCCTTACCAAAACCAGGAGCAGTATCTAGAAAAACAAAATCATCGTTTCCAAATAAATCCTTTATCTTGTCATACAGAATGGAGATATCAACACCAACTAGATCAGACAAATTCAAAGAAGCAGGAATTATCTTGACACCTGTGCAATGGTTGAATATTGCTTCTTCTATAGATGCTTCATTCTTTAATACATTATTCAAGGTCAAGGGATGGAAGTATGCACCGAAATGCATTGATAAATGTGAGGTCGTGACATTGCAATCTATAACAGTTGTTTCTTTGTTGAATCTTGTTTTTAATGCTGTACTTAGGTTCGTGACAACAGTTGTCTTTCCCACTCCCCCCTTACCTGAAACAACACCAATAAACCTTGCCATAACCCCCAGAAATATGTTCTCGATTTAAATAAATAAACCTTTCACTGATAATGCCTGGGGAACGTGTGGTGTCTCATAATCGGTTGAAATAATTTTTTGTCGCATCCGGTTGATAATTTTATTTCTTAGATTTGGGTTTTTGTTTCTTTTTAAGAGGTTTTGATTCAAGTTTATCTAAAATCTCGGTAAGTTTCTTTTCAATTGATTCCTTTTCCCTTTCAACTTTCTCTTTACGTCTATTTTCGATAAATTCTCCAAGAACAACAAAAATAGGAGAAAGAATAGCACCAATCCCAATTAGATACGTTGTCCAATGTACTTCCCCTTTAGCTTTTTCTAGTTCTACACGATTTGACCAATAATCTTCAGAAGTTTCAAATTTTAATTCTACAATTTTTTCTAATTTTGCTGACGAATTGTCACAAGTCAAAATAAAATTTCCTTTATGGGAACCTTTAGAGTTTATCGGTAAATCTTCCTTAAGCTCAATCTTATCATCTTCGTTAAAGCGTTTGATTTTATATTCCGAAAAAGGAAAAATGGGAATTACAGAACCATTTATATAGTTGAATTTAACGTCGCACCCCTTAAATTCTTTTTCTAAGTTTAATATTTCAAAATTAAAAATACATTTATAAACATTGTTTTCAATTCCCCCAAAAGTTTGTCTTGATATGTTATATGGAATGGGCTTACTCGGTAGGGAATCATCTATACAAACAATATCTATTTTCAAATCCTTACTTTCATTGGGCAAAATCAGTGGCAATAACCATACAAGACCCAGAATAAAGAACACTACAAAAAGTATCTTCAAAACCATGAATATCTCTGTTCTATATTTTGAGAATTTGGGGTAAATAATGTTTTTCATGTTTATTTTTCAACTAATTTCGAGATTTTTTCTTTCGGAATAGGTTTAATCTTATTACCTTCAATCAGAAAAATTGTAGTTTCATTTCCAACTCCAGGTGCTCTTTCGGCATTTTTTTAGCTAATTTTCTATTATCCTTTAATGAAGAACAATAAAAGGGAGAAGTTGATGCCCCGCCCCCTATCAACCGATTGTGCCTACCCATGAAATCAACTTATTTTAAGACACTACAGGGGAACGATAAGTTTAAAAAGTTCTGATGTTATAGTGTAAATACACACTAAATGTGATAAGATGTTAGAAAGGAGGAAGGCTGTGCTGATAACTTTTACAGTGAACACGAGTAAATTCGACAGCAATTCAGAGAGAAACAAATTTTATAAAGAACTCTACGGCTGGAAACAAATAGTGAAGAGAGAGGAAAAGAGATATACTTACAGAAGGGAAGGGCTTTTAGACGAAATACCACACTTAAAGATTGACAAGTCAATATTCATAATAATGAAAAGGCATATGGATAGAATGAGAAGATTTTTAGAACAATGGGAAGACAAGATTAAATGGGACATGTTCGATGTGTTATTGGACGAAGAAAGGGAGGAAATGTTGAGAAGGTGTCTGGATGAAGGATAAGAAAGAAGAAGTTGAGTTGAAAGTTGGTGAATTGACTCAAAGAGAAGAATTTGGCAGGGGTATAGTAAGGATAGACTCAAATAGCATGCAAAAAATCGGAATAAAGGAAGGAGATATAGTTGAATTGGAAGGAAGGAAGAAGACTGGCGCAATCGCTGTCAGATCTTATCCTGCTGATGCTGGGCTAAACGTAGCGAGAATGGACGGACTTCTGAGAAGAAATATAGATGCGGGAGTTGGTGACATTGTAAAGATAACGAAGGCGGATATTAAGGAAGCGAAAAAAGTTACATTCGCTCCGGCACAAGAAGGAGTTGTTGTTCAAATTAGTCCTAATATCATCAAACAAAACATTTATTACAGGCCTGTAAGTAAAGGCGATATAATAGTTCCTTCTCCTGTTGTTAAGAATAGAGATAGGTATGAGGCTACACCAACCATATTTCGTGACTTTTTTGGGTTTGATTTGGACGAGTTCTTCTTCACCCCGACTGGTGAGACAAGGTTTGTTGTCGTGAATACAGATCCTGCTGGAATAGTGAGAATAACGGACATGACCGAAGTTGAGATATTGAGAAGGTTACCGAAGGGATTTGAACTAGAGAAAAGAGCTATACCCGCTGTCACTTATGAGGATATAGGTGGAATTCATGATGCCATTCAAAAAGTCAGGGAAATGATAGAACTCCCTTTGAGACATCCTGAACTATTCACAAGACTTGGTATTGAGCCACCAAAGGGTGTTTTATTACATGGTCCACCGGGATGTGGAAAGACTTTACTGGCTAAAGCTGTGGCAAATGAATCGGGTGCATACTTCACTACAATAAACGGTCCAGAAATCATGAGTAAATGGTATGGTCAATCAGAAGAAAACTTGAGGAAGATTTTTGAGGATGCTGAGAAGAATGCACCAAGTATAATATTCATAGATGAAATAGATGCAATCGCTCCTAAAAGGGAAGAAGTGCATGGAGAAGTTGAGAGGAGGGTTGTAAGTCAATTGTTAACTTTGATGGATGGGTTAAAGTCTAGAGGTAAGGTCATAGTCATAGCAGCAACAAATGTACCAAACATTATAGATCCTGCGTTAAGGAGGCCTGGAAGATTTGATAGGGAAATTGAGATAGGAATTCCGGATGTCAAGGGAAGGAAAGAAATACTCGAGATTCATACGAGACACATGCCTCTTGACAAGGATGTCGGCCTGGGTAAGATATCAGAAATCACTTACGGTTATACTGGAGCTGACATAAGTGCTTTAACAAAAGAAGCCGCGATGCATGCCCTTAGAAAGTTGTTGCCAAGGATAAAATGGAAGGAAGAGGAAAAATTACCGAAGGAAGCTTTGGAAAAACTCAAAGTCAATAAAGCCGATTTTGATTATGCAATGAGAATAGTTGAACCATCTGCTATGCGTGAAGTTTTAATAGAGACTCCTAATGTAAGGTGGTCTGATATTGGCGGGTTAGAAGAAGTTAAAGAGAATTTAAGAGAGTCGGTTGAATGGCCGTTGACGATGCCAGATGCATTTAAAAGAATGGGAATAACACCGCCATCAGGGATTCTTCTTTACGGACCACCAGGATGTGGAAAGACTTTACTGGCAAGAGCCGTGGCCAAAGAATCTAATTCTAACTTCATTTCTGTTAAAGGACCAGAATTGTTTTCAAAATGGGTTGGTGAGAGTGAGAGAAGGGTTAGGGAACTTTTCAGAAGGGCTAAGCAGGTCGCACCTTCAATCATATTCTTCGATGAGATAGATGCTATGGTTCCGAGAAGAGGATTGGGCTATGGCGAACAAGTCACAGAAAAAATAGTTTCTCAAATGTTGACCGAATTGTCTGGATTGGAAGAATTGCATGATGTAGTTGTTATAGCAGCAACTAACAGGCCTGACATGCTAGATACTGCTTTGTTGAGACCAGGTAGATTTGACAGACATATATTAGTACCAGCACCAGATGAGGAAGCGAGGTTAAAGATCCTAGAATTAAATACAAAAAGCATGCCTTTGAAAGGAGTGAATTTAAAGAAGCTTGCTAAAGATACAGTCGATTTCTCTGGAGCAGATTTGGATGCTCTGTGTAGGGAAGCAGCAATGCATGCTTTGAGAGAAAATAAGAAGGCAAAAGAAGTGACGATGAAACATTTTGAGAAGGCTATGAAGGAAATCACACCAAGTTTAAGTAAAAAACTTGTTGAATTTTACGAACAATTTGATGAGAGAACGAAGAAAAAAGTAATCGAAGAGAAGAAATCCGAGGAAAGAGAATTGGGGTATGTGGGATAAAATATTTAAATTTATGGATTGAATTAAGTCTTAATTGGATTACGGGGGTTAATGTTAAGGTGAACTAATTCTTAAATTTCTACTCAGTTAGTTCTGGGTAGGTTACTAAGGAGGTTATGAAATGGAAAGAAAGTTCTCAAGACCAAGATTCGGTAACAGAGATTTTGGAGGAACATTCGAAAAACCAGTAAAGGTAGGAGAAACATACGACGTAGAAATAAATGAAATGGGATCGAGGGGTGACGGAATAGCAAGAGTCAAGAATTTCGTCATCTTTGTCTCGAACGCAAAGAAGGGAGAGAAATGCAAGATAAAGATTAGTCAAGTGAGTAGGAGATTTGCTATTGGAGAAAAAGTTGGAAAAGCAGGTGCCAAAGAAGAAATGGAAGAGGAACCAGAAGAAGCTACGGAAGACGAGGAATTCGAAGAAACAGATGAGGAAATTACCGAAGAAGGTTCAGAAGAAGAGGTAGAATAAATTTGAAGATAAATGAACTCAGACTTGGAATGAGTAGCATCAACTTGACTGCTAAAGTGGTTGATGTTTCTGAACCCAGAAATGTTAGGACAAAATTGGGTTATCAAACTAGGGTTGCAACTGCTACTATTGAAGATGATACAGGGAAGCTTCCTCTAACTCTGTGGGGTAGGCAGATTGATGAAATCGGGCAAGGAGATACTATAGAAGTTAAGGAAGGTTTTATAACCGAATTTAGAGGAGAATTGCAACTCAACGTTCCAAGAAAGGGTCAAATCATTAAGGTTTGAAGTATTTTTTAATTTTTGTTTGTTTTTTAGAATAATTTTCAGAAGTTGGAAGAGCCTCTTTCTTTTACATATTCTACTATTTTTCTTGCAATATTCTTCTTAGTTACTCTTTCTAACTCTTTAAATTGAGCATTAGCATTGGCTTCTATAACAACAGGTCCTTTGGGTCCTTCTATTAAGTCAACACCACAAATATCCATCTTAAGGGCTATAACTGACCTTACTGCAAGATTAGCATATTTATCCCCTATATCATATTTAATTCCTTCACCGCCTATGCCTATGTTGGCCCTTTTCTCATCTTTTTTAGCCTTTCTTTTCATGGAAGCAAAAACTTCTTCTCCAATGACATAAGCTCTTATGTCCTCCCCTTTATTTTTTATGAATTCCTCGATGAATATGGGTTCTTTAAACCTCTCAAGAGTATCCATAAGACTGACGGCAGAATGTTTTGAATCCGAGAACATAACTCCCTTCCCGAGTGACCCGTATAACAATTTCATAACAATGGGATAACGTATCTTATCCAATATGTCTTCTGCAGCCTTTCTTTTTATGGTCAGAAATGTATCGGGTATAGGTAATAAATCCTCATTCAGGGCCAACAATGTCATGAATTTATTGTGACAATTAAATAAAGCCATGGGATCAAATGGCACATAAGATTTTTCTTTCAAAAGACTTAAAACCGTAAAACCAAAAGTTCTATAACTCCTTGGTATTCTAGGCAAAATACAATCGAAATCTGACAAATCTTTATCTTTATATTTAACTAGAAGGTCATTATCATTTGTTTCTATGTAGATGTATGGTGTAGGGATGTAGTTGACAGAATCAAAGATTTTTTTACCTTCTTCTATCAACTTTATTTCCTCATAGCCTCTGTTGATTTTTCCCAGTATCAGCAACTTCATTTTTCACGTAGCCTCCTGAATAGATCGTAAAAAGATTGTATGAATGATTTTATTGGACTAATCCTCCTAGATTCCACTCTGTTTTTTAGATGGATTAGAAGGAGTTTTGTTATGTCCTTCCCAGTTACATCTTTAAATCTTGAAAAGTCAGTTCTAAGAGTAATATCGTTTAATATCAAAGCGTTTCTTTTACGTATGAAACTGACCACAAAAAAATCTGAATTGATAACTCTCCTAATTTTGAGTAATTTAGCATTTGTTTCATCATCAAGACGTATAGATCTAGTGGTTTCTTTTGTCTCCTCAAAGGATGCGGCAATTTCATCTCCTACTACAAAACACCAAACGAGAGATTCAGCCTCCATAGGCTTCTCCAATATCCTTATATAGCCAGCCTTGAATAGGGAGAGGACACTCTGCAATGTTTCTTCGTTTGTGACTCTAACCCCCTTTGCAGAAAGAGATCTTACGATTATTGGAAATTTCAAATTTTCTATTAGCATTCTACTGGTCCTATTACTAGCAAGAATAGCAGATTTTCTGACATTTAATCCGCATTTTATTAGTTTTTTATTCATTAAAGCATCATTTTCAATCGTAAAAAATTCATCGCTAGAAACTGGAGTATAAACGTCTTTTTCGAGAATCTTCAAGCATAAAAACATGAATTCTCTGTTTTCCTCATTCGGCAAGGGAAGTATTACATCAAAAGATGATAAATCTATGTCTTCATAAAAGGCCTTTTGTTCTTCTCCTACTTCTAGTTTAACAAAATCTAAAGGAACATAAAGTACCTCATCGAATATCTCTTTTGCTATATTTAAGAGTGGCTCATTATTCTCATTTGGGCCAATTATGGCAATTTTCATAATATTGAAATATTCACCTACCGTAATTTTTAAGTTCTTTTATCCTTTAAAATATTCTTTCGACCAATCCACGATAGTATCAGCTAAAACTTGTGCTGCTATTTGATAGTCTTTTCTGACAAAATTTCCTTTAGAAATTCTACCTCTTTCGTTAAATTCGACATGTATTCCAAACCTTTTCCTTTCTCTTGTTTTGTTATACTGTATTACGTGTTTATTTAGAACATAATTTTTTTCTCCAGTAAATAGAGATTTACTTATGTTGATTTTCAGTCTATTTTCGATTTTAAGTTCCGAAAGAGCTTTATCTACTCTCTCGATGAAAAAATTCTTGAATTTTAAGGCATTTTTTCTTCCACCAACGATCCTGTAATTCTTTCCAAAACCTAACAGAATATCTGGAGGGTGTCCTCTCTCACACATACCATGCACAGAAACTAGAGCTGAGGGATTAAGTCTTTCAATCACAGAATGATATTGTAATAGAAAGGGCGCATAATCTTTGTTCCTGTGAATCCGAATGTATTGTTTTTTATCCTTTGAACGAAATATTTCCAAAAGTATTCTTTCGTCCTTACCTAAAGTTTTTATTGGTCTTGCTGCATCGGCCTCTATTCTGGACAATCT